>OLON01000590.1_pt1 | contig 24761 bp, 20 predicted proteins | sample 1672691 | NCBI WGS metagenome assembly OLON01 (sample SAMEA3136714, study PRJEB25190) | human gut metagenome | biome: human gut; feature: human-associated habitat; material: faeces | place: Austria | collected 2013
GCTGCTTGAACAATTTTTACTTCAAAATATTGTCTAGCTTTTTGGGGTCACTTCAGCCGCTGGCTTGCCTGGGGTTTTGTTTTTGCATCGTCAGGTTTTTGGGGTTGTAGATTGTATTCACCTGCTTAACATGGTATAATGGGACAGAATTATCTCTTTGTACTATTTTTAACACATTTGGGAGAATTATTTAATAGTCAACCACTGCAGCGGCACTGCTTTTATGTGTTTGGCCGCTAAATCTGTTTTGGAGTGTTTTAGATGATGTTTTTATCGCGTGCAGAGTCCTCTTATCTGCACCAGCACCTAAGCGTTGTGCGCCATGTCACCCTGGACCCGGAGGGTCCCGGTGTGCTGCGCATTCACCTGCTCCCTTGCAAAAAAGCACGGCGCAATGTGCCGTTTGTTGCACTTTTGAACGGGCAGGATATTTTGCCGCTCAGCGTTTCCTGGGCCATTCTGCTGGCAGGGCTGATGGACGCCCTGCAGCCTTTTGAGGGCAAGGAGATCACCGAGGACCAGTGGGCCGGCATTGCCGCCCAGGCTGTGGAAACCGCCGCTGCTTTTTACCCGAAAACGGCTCCCGACCAGATCCGCGCGGATTTGAATGCCATGCTGACCTCCTTCCGCGCGCTGACCGCCGGGCAGGAACCGCCCGTGCATGTGCAGCCGATGGACCTGGGCGCTTACGCCCGCTATATGGCAGCCCCCCACCGTATGGACCTGATGGTAAGCTCCATGGAAAAGGACGGTGCCTGGCACTGCAACCAGAAATGCCTGCACTGTTACGCCGCCAACCAGCCCCTTGGCGCGGTGAAAGAGCTGGATACCGACCAATGGCTGGCTGTTATCCAAAAATGCCGCGCGGCGGGCATTCCGCAGCTGACCTTTACCGGCGGCGAACCCACCATGCGCAATGACCTGGTCAGCCTGGTGCATGCCGCACAGTGGTTTGTTACCCGGCTGAACACCAACGGCCGTATGCTGACCAGCGCCCTTTGCCGGGAACTGGCGGACGCCAGCCTGGACAGCGTGCAGGTCACCCTATATTCGGCGGATGAAGCGATCCATAACACGCTGGTGGGTGCCCCCGGCTATGCGGACACCATCAGCGGCATCCGCAATGCGGTGGAGGCGGGGCTGAATGTCAGCATCAACACCCCGCTGTGCAGTCTGAACCAGGATTACACCGCAACGCTGGCGCTGGCCAACTCTCTTGGCGTGCGCTATGCCACCTGCAGCGGGCTAATTCCCACCGGCGGGGCCGAAACCGACCCCAGCAAGGCCACCCGCTTAACGCCGGAAGCACTGACCGCCGTGCTGCGCCCCGCGATGGCCTATGCTGAACAAAACCACATGGAGATCAACTTTACCAGCCCCGGCTGGCTGCCGGATGCGGTACTGTTGGACCTTGGCTTTACCCAAGTGCCTAGCTGCGGGGCCTGCCTTTCCAACATGGCCGTTGCGCCGGACGGCACCGTTCTGCCCTGCCAGAGCTGGCTGCGGGAGGGCGCTGGCCTGGGCAACATCCTGCATGACCCCTGGCACAAGATCTGGAATGCCCCCGCCTGCCGCCGTGTGCGGGAAGAAAGTGCGAAAATGGAACACATCTGCCAGCTTGGCACAACCGTTCCCGCACAGGGAGGTTTGTGATGAAACAATCCGTTTTACGCTTTGCCGCGCAGCTGTGGGCTATGCTGGCCGTTCTGCTGCTGTTTGTTGCCGCCGCCCTGCCCGCCCATGCGGATGACGGCGACATGGATGAGATCACCCACTATACCGTAACAGTGGACACCCGCGCCGATGGCTCCGCCGATATCACCTATGAGCTGGACTGGAACGTGATCGGCGGCAGCCTGGATGAACCGCTGACCTGGGTGCGCATCGGCCTGCCCAACAGCCACAACGACAGCCTGGTCAACCTGACGCCGGATACAGTTCTTAACGTAAGTTCCGTGGATGACGGCGGTTCCTTTGCCAAGGTTGATTTTATCAACGCCTACTTCCCGCCGGATATTGCCGCCACCATCGGCGCACAGAGCAGCGTACACTTTGCGTTCCAGGTACACCAGTCCCATCTGTTTTTGCTGAACGAGGACGGCAACGCCGATTACAGCTTTACCCCCGGCTGGTTCGATGATTTGTGTGTGGATGAGCTGACCATCCGCTGGGTGGCGCTGGACGGTATCCAGGCCGATAACGACAGCCAGGACGGCAACTATCTTGTGTGGAACTTTGGCCCGCTGGACCATGGCGAAAGCGCCACGGTGCATGTCAGCGTTCCCGCCCATACAGCACAAAACTACTCCCCCGATGCTGCCGCAACGGACAGCGAAATGTATTATGACGACAGTGACCAGGTACTGGTTTTCTTCTTCGTGCTCCTTCTGGTCATTCTCGTGATTGCTCTGATCACGGTTTCCGTTTCCCGCACAAACGGGATCTGGAACGGTGGTTTTGGCGAGGATGACCCCGACGACTGGTACTGGTATTCCAACGGGCACACCCATATCCATGTTGCCCGTAATCTGCCCCCGCCAGAAGGCTACCATCGCGTTCCCCCACCCGCAAACTTCAAGGCCGGGGGCGGAAAGACCCGCGGTGGTGGTGCCGGGCGGCGCAGCGGCGGTTCGGATCACTCCAACCATTCCAGCTGCGCGTGTGCGTGTGCCTGTGTTTCCAGCTGTGCATGCGCCTGCGCGTGTGCGGGCGGCGGCCGCGCCGGGTGCAGTACCAAAAACTTTTATAAAATTACCGTGAAAAAAGCCGACTGATATAACGGAGGGCAAAGCCATGAGCCTGGAAGATCAATACGATGCCTGGGTGCGCAGTGTGACCGGTACAGGCCGCCACAGCGCTACCAAACAGGACCGCGATGCCGCGCAAAACAGCCTGAACGCCATGCAGGCCCAGCTGGACGCTTTGGCCGAAAGCCAAAAACGCCAGAAATCTGCCGCGGACGCCCTGAACGCCGTGCAGCGCGCCGGCGCCGCCACCGCGGACAGTGTGCGCCGCATGAGCAGCGAGCTGACCCAAAGCCTGCGCCAGGACGGCCTGCTGGGCGGCAAAACCGCACAGCCTGCCCCCGCAGCAGAACCGGTAAAAGCCGGCCCGGAAAACTTTAATGGCCTGGCCGACCGGGTGCGCCAGCAGGTGCTGGGGCAGGATGCCTTTGTGGGGCAGGTGGTCAAGGCGTTCCGCCGCCCCTTTGTGATGGGCACCGCCGATACCGCCCATGCCCGCGGCAGCATGCTGCTGTGCGGCCCCACCGGTACCGGGCGGCGCTATGCCCTGACCTGCATTGTGGACGAGATGGCAGGCCGCGGACTTTTGCACAGCGCCCTGATTGAAACGATGGATCTGGCCCTGTACCCCGGCCCCGCACAGGAAAAGCTGTTTTTGCAGGACCTGTATGCCGCCTTGCAGTCTGACGCCGAGGTTCTGGCCTTTGACCATTACGAAAGCTGTGCATCCAATTACCTGAACATGCTGGCAACGCTGGCCATTGACGGCACACTGCCGCTGACCAGCCGCTATGTATTGCAGCGCGGCATTCTGGTGGATGTGGGCACCGCCCTGGCCCCCGGCGCGATCGGCGAATTGCAGGCTGCCGGCAAGTATTTTGTATTTTTCTCCAACCGGGACGAAGCCGCCCTGGCGGACAAGTTCGGCGCGCGGTTCGTGGACGCGCTGGAGGGGGACATCTGCCGCACCCGGGCGTTCACCCCCGAAAGCCTGGCCGCCATTGCCGCGCGGGAGCTGAACCACCTGGCCCAGCGGGTCAAGGCGCAGTGCGGCCTTGTGCTTGCCATGGGCAGCGATGTGCGGGACCTGGTTGCCGCGCAGTACGGCAAAACCAGCGGCATGACCGCCATGCGCGATTATGTCGACAGCATCTACCGCGCCTTTGCAGAGTACGTTCTGGATGCGGACGACATTCCTACCGCCGGAACGCCCGCCAAATTGACGGTGGACGGCAGCCGCCTGATGGCCGCCATTGGCAGCGGTGAACCGTTTGACCTGCTGGCCCTGCTGCCCCGCCAGTACCGCGGTGATGTGGATGCCGTGGAAGCGGAGCTAGATGCCATTGTGGGCCTTGACGAAGTAAAGGATTTTGTGCGCGGCATTGCCCAGAACGTGCAGGCCCAGCAAAAGCGCAAGGCCCAGGGCCTGAAAGTTGCCGATGTGAACATGCACATGATTTTTACCGGCAACCCCGGCACTGGCAAAACCACGATTGCCCGCATTCTGGCCAAGTATCTGAAAGCCATCGGCGCACTGCGCGGCGGCCAGCTGGTGGAAGTGACCCGTGCCGACCTGGTGGGCCGCTATGTCGGCCACACGGCCCCGCTGACCAACCAGGTGATCCAGAGCGCTTTGGGCGGCGTGCTGTTCATTGATGAAGCATACAGCCTGTACCGCGGCGGCGAGGACAGCTTTGGGCTGGAAGCCATTGACACCCTGGTAAAGGGTATTGAGGACCACCGCGATGACCTGGTGGTGATCCTGGCCGGGTACAGCAAGGAGATGGCGCTGTTCCTGACGGCGAACTCCGGCCTGGCCAGCCGCTTCCCGAACCAGATTGAATTCCCGGATTACACAGGCGCTGAGCTTTTGGCGATCACCCAGAGCATTGCCAAAAGCAAGGGGTACCGCCTGGACGATGCCTGTGCGATGCCGTTGGTGGCATTCTTCGACCGCCGCCAGTCAGAGAACGCCGCCGAAAATGGCAACGGACGCATGGCCCGTAACACGCTGGAAAAAGCCATCCTGAACCAGTCCAAGCGCCTGGTCGCGGATGCTGATGCCGCGCTGGACCTGCTGCTGCCGGGGGATTTCGAACTGGAGTGATTCCTTACGGGAGTTTTTCGGCCTTTTTGAAAAAGGCCTTGGCGAAAGACTTTAATGGGTATCGCATAAATCACATAAGCTAAGGTGTATCTGAAAACAAAGAAAATAACGGATATTTCGCAAAATCCCGCTGTGTTTGTAGAAATAGACTAAATTTTCGACTTTTCAGATACACCCTAAGAAATAGGCATGCGGATTCTCGGTAGATACGAGGGTCCGCATGCCTTTGGTTTTGCGGGGGATCGGTTTGGAGTCTGGGATTTTGGTGCAAAAGTTCGCAGTGCGGCAGGGTTCCGCGGGACGATGCAAGCATCGTCCCTTACAAATGTTTTTAGGGCAATACCGCATAATTCTAAGTGCCGCCGAAAACTCCTCCCTCCTCCCTCCTAACTAAAAAAATCCGCCCCATCCAGAACAGCTCTCACCATTCTAAACGGGGCGGACAAAAGTTTGATTTACAGTACCTTGGACAAAAACGCTTTCAGGCGCGGATTGTCGGGGTTCTCAAAGAACTCCTGCGGGGGCTTATCGACCTTGATAACACCCTCATCAATAAAGATCACACGGTTGGCAACCTCACGGGCAAAACCCATTTCGTGGGTCACCACCACCATGGTCATGCCATCGCGGGCCAGTTCTTTCATCAGTTCCAGAACTTCGCCTACCATTTCGGGGTCCAGCGCGCTGGTGGGCTCGTCAAACAACAGCACTTCAGGGTTCATGGCCAGTGCACGTACAATGGCAATGCGCTGTTTCTGGCCGCCGGAAAGCATGTTGGGGTAAACATCCGCCTTATCGGCCAGGCCAATGCGCTCCAGCAGCTCCATGGCCTGCTTGTCGGCAGCAGCCTGGCTCATACGGCCCAGGCGCACCGGAGCCAGCGTGATGTTCTTTTTCACCGTCAGGTGGGGGAACAGGTTAAAATGCTGGAACACCATGCCCATCTGGGCGCGGGTGGCATCAATGTCGCGTTCGGTGATCTCTTTGCCGTCCAGCATAACCGTACCGCCGTCCGGTTCTTCCAGGCGGGTCAGGCAGCGCAGAAAAGTGGACTTGCCGCAGCCGGAAGGCCCAACCAGGCAGACAACATCGCCCTTATTGATGGTCAGGTCAATGCCCTTGAGCACATCCAGACCGTTATAGTTCTTTTTTAAGTCCTTAACGACGATCACTCTTCGCCAGCCTCCCTTCCAGTTTGCCAAGCAGCCAGGTAAAGATCATAACCAGAATCAGATACATCAGCGCCACGCCGAACAACGGGAACATCGGCTCGTAAGTACGGTTCATGATGCCCTGTGCAGCGTACAGCAGCTCCTTGCCGCCAATAACGGTGATGAGCGAGGTATCCTTGAGAAGGACGATGAACTCATTGCCCAGGGCAGGCAGCACCGAGCGGATGGCCTGCGGAATCACGATCAGCACCATGGTTGTCATGTAGTTCAGGCCCAGGCTACGGCCGGCTTCCATCTGGCCGGGGTCAACGGCCATCAGACCGCCGCGGATGATCTCCGAAACATACGCACCGGAGTTAATGCCCAGTGCCAGCGCGCCGACCATGGTAAAGTTGCGGCTGTTGGCAAAGATAACCATGCTCATAATCAGCATCTGCACCATCATGGGGGTGCCGCGGATCACAGTGGCGTATAGCTTGCATACAGCGTTGGCAACGGCAAGAGCCGGGTCGTGGTGGCCGCGGCGCTGCTGGTCATGCGCAACACGCACCAGGGCAACCACGCTGCCCAGCACCACGCCGATCGTCAAAGCAATTGCCGTTACATACAGCGTGGGGATGACCCCTTTGAGGTATTGCTGCCAGCGGTTTGAGGCAATAAATGCCTGGTAGAATTTGACGAACAGATCCTGCCCGAAATCCAGCTTTGTACCAGCTTTCGCCAGCTGGGTCAGCATTTCGTATTGTGCGGCCATCCGCATTCCACACCTTTCCTGTGTTCCGGCACCAGGGCGCCGGGCGTTTATTTTACGGTCTTACCAACAAAAGGGAGGCGCCCCTGTGGGCCACCTCCCTGTGGCACTTGTGAAAAAGCTGCTTTATTCAGCAGTGATGTACTTGTCCACGATAGCCTGCAGGGTGCCGTCGGCCTTCAGCTCTTCCAGAGCGGTGTTGATGGCATCCTTCAGTTCGGTGTTGCCCTTACCAACGCCGATTGCGTAGCTTTCTTCCACGTAAGCGGTGTCCAGCAGCTTCAGGCCGGGGTTGGCAGCAATAAATTCCTTAGCGGGAGCGTTATCAATAACAACGCAGTCAACCTGGCCGTTGTTCAGCATCTGCACGGCAGTCAGGCCGTTGTCGTAAGCAACAACGTTCTCATCGCCAAAGTCGTCAGAGCAGTACAGGTAGCCGGTGGTACCGCGCTGGGTGCCGATTTTCTTGCCAGCCAGGTCATCCACGCTGGCAATATCGGAATCTTCCTTAACGATGATGGACTGGATGCCGGTTGCGTAAGAATCGGTGAAGTCCATCACGTTCTGGCGCTCGTCGGTAACGGTAACGCCAGCCATAACCATATCGGCCTTGCCCTGCTGTACAGCCAGCAGTGCAGCGTCAAAGTCCATATCATCGATCTGCAGCTCCAGGCCCAGCTTGTCAGCAATAGCCTGTGCGGTCTCAATGTCGATGCCCTCAAATTCGCCGGAATCGGTGGTCATCTCGTACGGGGGGAAGGCTGCGTTGGTGGACATGATCAGCTTGCCCGGCTCAACGGTGGACAGCTCAGCAGTTTCAGTCTCGCTGGCTGCTTCAGAGGAAGCAGCCTCGGAAGATGCAGCATCGCTGGAAGCGGCCTCGGGGGAAGCGGCTTCGGAAGATGCAGCAGAAGAAGCGGTGGAACCGCAGGCAGCCAGGCTCAGGACCAAGGCAGCGGCAGTCATCAAAGACAATGCTTTTTTCATTACAATATACCTTCTTTGTTCATGGTTCTCTGATTTTCAAGGCGTATCTGAAAACAAGGAAAATGACGGACATTTCGCAAACACAAGCAGGATGTAAGGCAAAGAGCCGCAGGAATCCTTTCTGGATTCCAAGGGCAACACCGCACAATTCCCGCCTAACGGCTTAAGCACCGCTTCGGCGGCTGCGGCACGGCATCTGCGTTGCCAAAATGCTCGATAAGACATCCAGTATTATCTGCGCTTTTGGCTTAGCAGCTGCCGCACCTCGCTCGCCGTATCGGCACTTAGAATTATGCGGTATTGCCCAAGGCTTTTTAACGCAAAATCCGGCTGCGTTTGTAGAAATAGACGATACTTTCGACTTTTCAGATACACCCTGGCGCAGCGGCGGAACTTTCCCTCTTTCCGGAGCTGCATCAGGATAAATTCTAGTATAATACATAAATATTCAAAGTCAATGTATAAATATCGAATTCAGCATTTTGCGGCAAGATGGCTGCCCGCCCCACCAGAAATTGTGCATTTTTCAAGCCTGCATTTCACAGTTTTTCCTGATATATTGACGCCGCAAGTTAAACGTGGTAAACTTTACGTGTTCATGAGCGAAATTCATGCCATTCAGTCGAAATAAACCGGCTTGCATTACCTTGCCGTACAAAAAAGAGGAATCAATATGCTGACATTAGGTGACCTGCACATTGGGCAGGATGCAATCATCCGCGTGGTAGGCGGTGAGGGCGAGCTGCGCCACCACCTGCTGGATATGGGGCTGACCCCCGGCACCGAGGTAACGCTGCGCAAAACGGCCCCCATGGGGGACCCCATTGAAGTGGAGCTGCGTGGTTATGAGCTGACCCTGCGCCTGGCTGATGCGCAGAAAATTGAAATTGACAGCGTGCACGCAACGGACCGCGCCGCCCCCAGCGAAGAGCGCCACAAGGTGGTAGCCCACCCCGGCGTTGGCGAGCTGGACAAAGCCGCCAGCTACCACGAGCGCAAAGCCGGCGCCCCCATTGCCGCCGGTGCACCGCTGACCTTTGCCCTGGCCGGCAATCAGAACTGCGGCAAAACCACGCTGTTCAACCAGCTGACCGGCTCCAACCAGCATGTGGGCAACTTTCCCGGCGTTACGGTGGACCGCAAGGACGGCGTGATCCGCAACCACAAGGAAGCCACCGTAACGGACCTGCCGGGCATTTATTCCCTGTCCCCTTACTCCAACGAGGAGATTGTCACGCGGGATTTTATCCTGAGCGAGCACCCGTCCGGCATTATCAACATTGTGGATGCTTCCAACATTGAGCGCAACCTGTACCTGACCATGCAGCTGATGGAGCTGGATACCCCCATGGTGCTGGCGCTGAACATGATGGACGAAGTGCGCGCCAACGGCGGCACCATCATGGTAAACCAGCTGGAAGAAATGCTGGGCATTCCGGTTGTTCCCATTTCTGCCGCCAAAAATGAGGGCATTGACGAGCTGATCGAACATGCCATCCATGTGGCGCGCTACCGGGAGCTGCCGGGCCGCATCGACTTCTGCACGGCAGGCAGTGACCCAGCAGACCCCAGGGGCGCGGTGCATCGCTGCATCCATTCTGTCGCACATTTGATTGAGGACCATGCCGCTGCCGCCGGGCTGCCGCTGCGCTTTGCCGCCACCAAGCTGGTGGAGGGAGACACCCTGATTGAAAAAGCCCTGCAGCTGAACCCCAACGAAACAGATATACTGGGCCACGCCATTGCTGAAATGGAAACCGTGACCGGGCTGGACCGCGAAGCCGCCCTTGCGGACATGCGCTTTACCTTTATTGAAAAGCTATGCTCCGCCACGGTGGTGAAGCCGGGCGAAAGCCTGGAGCATAAGCGCAGCGTTGCCATTGATAAGATCCTGACCGGCAAATACACTGCCTTGCCCTGTTTTGCGGGCATTATGGCGCTTGTTTTCTGGCTGACCTTTGGCGTAGTGGGCTCCACCCTTTCGGACTGGATGACCCTTGGCATCGACTGGTTTACCGGCGTTGTGAACCACGCCCTGACGGCGTATCAGATCAACCCGGTGGTGCACAGCCTTGTGATCGACGGCATTTTTGCCGGTGTGGGCAGCGTGCTGAGCTTTTTGCCCACGATCGTTATCCTGTTCTTCTTTTTGTCCATCCTGGAAGATACCGGTTATATGGCCCGCGTGGCCTTTGTTATGGACAAACTGCTGCGCCGCATTGGGCTTTCGGGCCGCAGCTTTGTGCCCATGCTGGTGGGCTTCGGCTGCTCGGTTCCCGCCATTATGGCAACCCGCACCCTTTCCAGTGAGCGTGACCGCCGCATGACGATTTTGCTGACCCCGTTCATGAGCTGTTCCGCCAAGCTGCCCATTTATGCGCTGTTCACCGCCGCGTTTTTCCCGCGGGTATGGCGTGCACCGGTCATGATTTTCCTCTATCTTTTCGGCATTTTGTGTGGTATACTGTATTCGCTGATCCTCAAACAGACCTGTTTCCGCGGTGAACCGGTACCCTTTGTGATGGAGCTGCCCAACTACCGCCTGCCTTCGCCCAAAAGCGTCGGCCAGCTGATTTGGGAAAAGGCCCGTGATTTTATTCAGCGTGCCTTTACAATTATCTTTGTTGCAACCGTCGTGATCTGGTTCCTGCAGACGTTCGACACCCGCCTGAATGTTGCTGCCACCCCGGATTCCAGCCTTCTGGCTTTGGTTGGCAGCCTGATCACCCCCATCTTCAAGCCCCTTGGTTTTGGCGACTGGCGCATTTCCACTGCGTTGATCACCGGCTTTACCGCCAAGGAAAGCGTTGTTTCCACCCTGACCGTCCTGCTGGGCGGCGATACCGGCGCGCTGAACATGCTGTTCACCCCGTTTACTGCGCTGGTTTTCCTGATCTTTACGCTGTTGTATACCCCCTGTGTTGCAGCCATCGCCGCTGTCAAGCGGGAACTGGGCGGTGGCCGGGCTGCACTGGGTGTGGTACTGATGCAGTGCGGCATTGCCTGGGTTGTGGCGTTTGCCGTGCACTGTGTAGGGGTTTTGCTGGGGTTGGCATAAGGGCAGCGTATTCACCTGTCACTTTGTTTTCGCTTAACCCATAGGGAGGTTTTTTCCATGTCACTTCAAAGTATCCTTGTTCTGGTTATTATTTTTGTTCTGCTCGGCGTTGCCATCGGTTTTATTGCCAACAGCGAAAAGGGCTGGCACGGCGGCTGCACCGGCAACTGCGCCAGCTGCCAGGAACACTGCAATGACAAACAGAAAAAGAACCCGCCCAAGCAGCAGTGATGCCAAGGCCGAAGGAGACCGCCGTATGACTGCTGTTCAACAATCCGCCGCTCCGCACCCTGCCGTGCGTCAGCGCATTGACTGGATTGATACCGCCAAAGGTCTGTGCATGATTCTGGTGATTGTGGGGCACACCCTGCCCTACGGCAACCTGATGCGCAATTTCATTTTTTCGTTCCACATGCCGGCCTTTTTCTTTCTGACCGGCTATACGGCCCGCCGCCCGGATACCTGGCAGGGTTTTGCCCGCCGGGTCAGGAAGGACTTTGTTGCACTGATCGTTCCCGTGCTGGGTGTGGTGCAGGTGTTCAACGTTTTGCTGAACTTTTTCCTTTCTGATGACAGAAGCCTGACCAACCTGTGGGATATTGCCCACTACAATGCCATCACCCTGTTCTGGGCCAGCGGTAACCCTGCCGACGGCATTCCCAGCTGCGGCATGCCATGGTTTTTGTTTGCACTGTTCTGGGGCAAGCTGATCTGGGAGCTGCTGGGGCTTTTGTTCCCCAAAGGGGATTTTGCCGTCAGTTTCATTGTCATGCTGTTCGGGGCATACATCGGGCAGGTACAGTATCTTCCCCAATGTCTGGATGTTGCAATGGTCGTTGTCATGTACCTCACATTGGGGCAGCTGTTCCGCCAGCATCAGGCACTGTTGGACCGTTACCGGGTCCCGCTTTTCCTTGCCATGCTGATCCCCTGGACATGGTGCTGCCAGCAGGGCATTTATATTGAACTTGCTTCCCGCACATACTCCAATTACATTTTGTGCGCTTCCATCAGTGTATGCGGCATTTGGATCTTCTGCCATCTGTGCCGTGAACTGAACGCCAATAACGCTTTGCGGCCGGCGCTCAGCTTTTTGGGGCGGCACAGCCTGTGGCTGTTCTTTGTGCACCATATGGATGTGTTTACCAGTGCCATCTGGCAAAAAGACCGCCTTCTGTTCACGCTGCCCTGCCGCATCGGGTGGGACATCCTGCTTTCCCTGCTGCTGCTTGGCTGCTGGACATTGCTGCGCACCGGCTGGCGCAGGCTGACCGCAAAATAAACTCTTTGAACCGTTCTGCATCCCCTGTTCCGGGCCTGCAGGGCGGCTTTTGTTTTGGCAGCGCTTTCTGCACAGTGCAAACATTGTTTTTTACCGCGGATTATGGTACAATGAATTGTCTATAAGTATGTATCGGGGATTCCCCTGAAATATCTATTTTTGAAAGGGCTTTTTATGGCAGAGCAACGCAACCAGACCCCTGCCGGGGATAACACGCAATGGACCACCATCATTCGGCCGCGCACCGGCTGGTTTGATGTGGACCTGGAAGAGCTGTGGCGCTACCGTGACCTGATTGTCATGTTCGTCAAGCGCAACTTTACCGTCATGTACAAGCAGACCATCCTGGGGCCGCTGTGGATCATCCTGAACCCGCTTATCACCACGGTGCTGTTCAACGTGGTGTTCGGCGGCATTGCCGGGCTTTCTACGGACGGTACGCCGAGCTTTTTGTTCTACATGGCAGGCAATACGGTGTGGACCTTTTTTGCCTCCTGCATCAACGGCACGGCCAACACCTTTGTAGCCAACAGCCAGGTGTTCGGCAAGGTGTATTTCCCACGGCTTACCACCCCCATCAGCCAGGTATTGACCAGCCTGATCAACTTCTTTATCCAGTTTGTCATGTACATTCTGTTCTGGGTCTACTTTGCCGTGACCGGGTCCGGTGTACACCTGACGGCCTGGGCGTTTGCTGTGCCGCTGGTGGTGCTGGAAGTCATGCTGCTGGGCCTGGGTGTGGGCATTATCGTTTCCGCCCTGACCACCAAGTACCGTGACCTTGCCATTGCTGTGAGCTTTGGCGTGCAGCTGTGGATGTACATTTCTCCTGTGGTCTATCCCCTTTCCAGCCTGGAGGAATCCCCCCGGCTGCAGATGCTGATGCGCTTGAACCCGATGACTGCACCGATCGAGGTGTTCCGCATGGGCACCCTTGGCACCGGCACCGTGGAAGTGGGCAGCCTGATCTACAGCCTGATTGTTACCGCAGCCGCCCTTGTGCTGGGCGTGGTGCTGTTCAGCCGCATTGAAAAAACCTTTATGGATACCGTGTAAGGAGGGGCGCAGATGGAAAACCAGACACATGCACAAAACCAGCGCGTACCCGTCATTCAGGTATCGGGCTTGAAAAAGCAATACAAACTGGGCCAGATTGGCGGCGGCACTTTGACGCATGACCTGCAAAGCTGGTGGGCCCGTGTGCGCGGCAAAGAGGACCCCAACACCGTGATCGGCACGGACGCCCGCCTGTTTGGCAAAACCTTTATGGCGCTGAACGGCGTGGACCTGACCGTGTACAAAGGCGAAGCGCTGGGCATTATCGGTCGCAACGGCGCAGGCAAATCCACCCTGCTCAAAATTTTGTCCCGCATTACCGCCCCCACCGAGGGCGAGATCCGGCTGCGCGGGCGGGTGGCTTCCATGCTGGAAGTGGGCACCGGCTTTAACAACGAGATGACCGGCCGTGAGAACATCTACATGAACGGCGCTATTCTGGGCATGACCCGCGCCGAGGTCGATTCCAAGATCGACCAGATCATTGAATTTTCGGAGTGCGGAGATTTTATTGATACCCCCGTCAAGCGGTATTCCAGCGGCATGTTCGTCAAGCTGGCGTTTTCCGTTGCCGCCCACCTGGACAGCGAGATCATGGTAATGGACGAAGTGCTGGCCGTGGGCGATATGAAGTTCCAGCAGAAATGCCTGGGCAAAATGAGCGATGTCGCCGGGCAGGAGGGCCGCACCGTCCTGTACGTCAGCCACAACATGAGCACCATCCGCCAACTGTGCACCCGCTGCGTGGTGCTGGACCAGGGCCGCGTGATCTATGACGGCGATGTAGAACAGGCCATTGCCGTGTATATGGAAACCACCGATGTGAACGTGGTCCACTATGACCTGCTGGATGTTTCCCGCATGAACGCCAGCGCAGGCAAGCGGATGCGGCTGGAAACGCTGGACTTTGTGGGCAAGGAATCCAGTGTGTTTGCGGACACCGAAAAAATTCGGGTGCGCATTACCTGGCGTGTTTCGGAGCCGTTTACCGGGGTACACTTAAAGCTGAACCTGCATTTCCGGGATTCGACCCCCGTGGGCATTACCCACCCGGTCAACCTGGGCGCCGCCGTGCCTGGCAAGCTGTATACCACCGAGTTTGAGTTTGACCCCAGCCTGCTGGGCGAAGGCCAGTATTTCTTCTATGTGGATGTGTTTGACGGCGTGCTGACCCAGGCTGTCTGCCTGGACAAGCCAGTGACCGAGTTTGCGTTTGAGGTAACCTCCGGCGATTTGACCATGCCGGAATGGGCACCGGGCTGGGGCCGCATCCACTTCCCGCCGGTCAAAGTGTTGGAGAATGGATACGATGGGTGATATTTTCATCTGCCACACGCTGTATCATGTGTTAATCGCGCTGGTGCGTGCGCTGCGCAGCCGCCCCGGCAAGTCTACCCTTGTGCTGAGCACCTGTGTGCCGGAAGCCGAAACCCTGCGCGCTAAATTGCTGGACGCCGCGCCGGATCTGTGGGACGCTGTTTTGATCGTGGACGAGGAAAAGCTGGACGCACAGAACAGCGAAAGCGACTTTTACCGCCTGCGCCACCCGTTCCGCAAACCGTATTTTACGCTGCCCAAGGGGCATGTGTACATCAGCAATGACTGGAGCGCTTTAGGGCGCTACCTGCAGCGGGAGCGCCGGGTTTATACCCTGTGCGAAGATACCTTTGGCGGCACGCTGGACCCTGACCAGCACCTGCTGGACGAGCAGCGCACCAACCCCCGCGGCCCCTACCGCTACTGGGGCGACAGCCCCTGCTGCCGCACGGTGGAAAGCGAAGACGCCGCGCGGTGCAGCATTTTTGGCGTAGACAAGCTGGTAACGGTATCCAAAGCGCAGCTACTGGAAAGCCTGATGGAGGAAGAAAAAGCCATCATCCGCCGGGTGTTTTTGGCCGTTCCCCTGCCGGAGCATGTGCAGGGTGCCTGCCTGCTTTTGCCCCGCAGCTTTGTGCTGGACGGCCTGATGGATCAGCCCACCCAGGACGCCATGTTTGCGGCTGTTGCCAAGAAATACTGCACAGAACCGCTGTTTATCAAAACCCACCCGCGGGATACCACGGATTATTCCAAGCTGTTCCCTACTGCTGTTATCCTGCCCCGCACCATGCCAAGCGAGGTTCTCAATTTCTGCCTGCCCTTCAAATTCCAGCGCGCCGTCACCGTGCAAAGCTGGGTCCTGCGCGGCTTTACCGCCGCGGAAGAAAAGGTGTTTGTGGGGCTGGAAGAGGCAGAAAAGTTGGTGCAGGGGTAATGCCTCCCCTTTGAGGGGAGGTGGCCGAGCGCAAGCGAGGTCGGAGGGGTGGCTCCCTTACTGCCGCCTAAATGATAAGCCGGAAGGGGACGTACCATTCTATGCGCCTGCCGCATAATTCCAACAATCTTGCCTATGTTCGTTCTCTGCGCAAAAATGTGACCGATGCGGAGCGCAAATTATGGTATGAATATCTGCGTCCCTGCCCCTACAAATTCACACGCCAAAAGAGCGTTGGGCCCTATATCCTTGGGCAACACCGCACAATTCCCGCCTGACGGCTTAAGCACCGCTCCGGCGGCTGCGGCACGGCATCTGCGTTGCCAAAATGCTCGATAAGACATCCAGTATTATCTGCGCTTTTGGCTTAGCATCTGCCGCGCCTCGCTCGCCGTATCGGCACTTAGAATTATGCGGTATTGCCCTTGATTTTTATTGTGCTTCTGCTCAGTTGGCAGTTGAAATTGACGGTTCGCAGCATTACGAACCGCAGGGGCAGCAGCAGGATGCTGCCCGAACTGCTTATTTGCAGGCGTTTGGTATTTTTGTTCTGCGGTTTTCCAACCGGGACGTTCTTCTCAATTTGGAGGGTGTTGCAGCCGAAATTGAGCGTACGATTCTGATGCGGATATCCAAATAGATTTTCATAACAATCTATAACTCTTTCTTAGGGAACCACCCCTCAGTCCGCTGCGCGGACAGCTCCCCTCAAAGGGGAGCCAATGCTTCTTTTAGGAGGTTGCTTACTATGAAACTTATCGGCGTTATTCCCGCCCGTTATGCCAGCACGCGGATGCCGGGCAAGCCGCTGGCGGATATTTTGGGCAAGCCCATGATCTGGTGGGTGTACCAGGAAGCCAAAAAGTGCAAAAAGCTCGATGATGTGTTCATCGCCACCGACGATGAGCGCATTGCCGAAGCCTGCCGCACCTACGGCATGGAATACTGCATGACCAGCCCCGACCATGACACCCCCACCGGGCGCATCTGGGAGGTTTCCACCAAGGTAGAAGCCGACCTGTATCTGCAGATCATGGGTGACGAGCCGCTGATCAACGTAAAGGCGTTTGATTTGATTCTGCCGGATACCCTGCCGGAGGACCCGTATTATGTCGCCGTGCTGACCAACCGGATGGAGCACCCCGCGGATGTGATCGATTTTTCCAACCAGAAGGTCGTGACCAACGCCGCACGGGAAATTTTGATGATCTCCCGCAGCCCCATTCCCTACCCCAAAGGCACGCTGGATTTTGAATACGAGAAGGTGACCGGCATCCAGCTGTACTCCCGCCGGGCGCTGGCGTTCTACCATGAAACACCGAAGTCCATTCTGGAAAAAGCCGAAGAGAACGATATGATGCGCTTTGTGGAAAACGGCCACAAGGTACATGCCATCGTCAGCCCGTACAAGACTGTGAGCGTTGACACCCCCAAGGACCTTGCCCTTGTGAGCGAAATCCTGAAAGGAAAAGAATAAATGCCCGATATTAAACTGTTGGACTGCACCCTGCGTGACGGCGGCTATGTGAACAGCTGGAACTGGGGCTTTGCTGCAGCCAAAGATATTATCGCCTCGCTGACCCGTGCCGGGACTGACATTGTGGAAGTGGGCTTTCTGCGCAATGTGGATGGCTACAACCCCGATGTGACCGTCTGCAACACCATTGAAGAGCTGAACAGACTGCTGCCTGCCCACACCGGCAGCACCATGTACAGCGGCATGGCCATGCGCTCCAATTATGATATTGCCAAGCTGTCCCCTTATGAGGGGCACGGCATTGAGATGCTGCGCATTACCGCCCACGATTACGATATCCGCGAAGGCATGGATTTTGCCCGCGAAGTCAAGGCCCGCGGGTACAAGCTGTCCATCAACCCCATCAACATTATGGGCTATGCCGACAAAGACTTGCTGTGGATTTTAGACCAGGTAAACGAGATTCACCCGTACCAGTTCTCCATTGTGGATACCTTCGGCAGCATGCGGCGGCGTGACTTAGAGCGCATCGTCAGCCTGGTGGACCACAACCTGGCCCCGGATATCCGCGTGGGGCTGCACCTGCATGAGAACATGGCGCTCTCTTTCTGCCTGGCGCAGGAATTTCTGGACAAGCACCTGGGCCGCGATACCACTGTGGACGGCAGCCTGATGGGCATGGGGCGCATTCCCGGCAACCTGCCCATTGAGCTGATTGCCGACTATATGAACGAGACCCTTGGCTGCCATTATGACATTGACGAGATGATGGACGCCATCCAGGACCATATTGCCCCGCTGAAAGGCGAGACAGCCTGGGGTTACACCCCGGCTTACTTCCTGAGCGCACGGTACAACCTGCACCGCGATTACGCCGAGCATTATCTGGACAAAGGCGATTTGACCAACCGGGACATCAACCACATTCTGGCCGGTTTTGACCGCAGCAAGGCCACCGCATACGATAAAGACTATGCCGACCGCCTGTACCGCGAATACCAGAACCGCGCCATTGACGACACCGCCGCGCTGGATACCCTGCGCACCGCGTTTGGCGGCAAGACCGTGCTGGTGCTGGCCCCCGGTGCCAGCCTGGCGGAGGAAGCTGGGCGCAGCGCTGTGGCCGCTGCCAAGGCGGACTGCATTGTTTCAGCCAACTTCTGCCCGGAATTCTGCCAGCCGGATTACGCATTTTTTACCAACAGCAAGCGGTTTGAAAAGCTGGACCTTGCTGCCCTGTCCTGCCCTGTTGTGCTCACCTCCAACCTGCGGCCGCTGCCGCAGGGGGCGCTGGCGGTCAATTATGACCGGCTGGCGGCCCCGGATGTGCAGAATGCATCCCTTGGCAGCAACAGTGTACTGATGCTGCTGCGGCTGCTGCGGCTGTGCGGTGCCAAGGCCGTACTGCTGGCCGGGGCCGATGGCTACAAGCCCGGTACCCCCGCCTATGCCGACAGCCTGCTGCACGCCCACACCGGGCGCGGTGCTGCGTTCAACACCGCCATGGCAGGTGCCATCAAAGCCTGCGGGCTGGATGTGACCTTTATCACCCCCAGCGAATACGCAAAATAACGAGGTTTGCCCATGATTCGACTTTTGGTTCTGGATGTAGACGGCACCATGACAGACGGCGGCGTGTACTATGATTCCACCGGCAACGAGCTGAAAAAGTTTGCCATCAAGGATGGGGCCGGGATCGTGCTGGCCCGCGCGGCAGGGATGCAGGTTATGATCTGCACCGGGCGCGAATGTGAAGCCGTGCGCTGCCGTGCCCAGGACCTGCACATTGACTATCTGTTCCAGAACGTACACGACAAAGCCGCCTTTTTGAGCAAGTTTATGGCTGAGCACAGCCTGACCAAGCAGGATGTTGCCTATTGCGGCGATGACCTGAACGATTTGACCGCCATGGCCCTGTGCGGCTTTGTGGCCTGCCCGGCCGATGCCGCCGGCCCTGTGCTGGGGCGGGCGGATTTCATCTGCCGCCAAAAAGGCGGCGAGGGCGCTGTGCGCGGCACAGTGGAAGAGATCCTGCTGCGGGACGGCCGCCTGCCTGCCGCCGTTAAAAAAGCCTTTGGCGCAAAGATTTGATGGGTGCGGCTGAAACGTTAAATATTCCGGTGTTTGTTTTGGACACCCCCTGAACGCTGAACCACCAAAACCGGGAGGAGCCCGTATGAGCAAAATAAAGGATTTTCTGAAAAGCCCGCTGGGCACCGCCTTGTGCGCCGCTGCTGCCTGCCTGCTGGCCGTGGTGCTGGTTTGGTTGGCCGCGGTGCGCCCCAACAATGACAAGAGCCTGTCGGAGCGCATCAGCGATGATTACAGCCAGTACAGCGCCGAGCTGGACGAAGCCAACGGCGCTGCCCAGACCTTTGATACCGACAATGACCTGCTGGCCATGGCCTTTGTGTTTGGCACCAGCAACGGCCAACCCACCGGTGAGCTGCACCTGGAACTTGCCGATGCCGACACCGGCGAGGTGCTGGCCCGCTCCACCGGCGATATGGCGAACATTGTGGCCGGGCAGTACACCGGCATGGGGCTGGATACCCCCGTGACCGGCAGCGCAGGCCGCCGCTACCGCGTGACCCTGAAACCGGAGTATACCGGTTCCGGCCGGTTGACCGTGGGCTGCAGCAACGGCGCTGTGCTGTGGAACGATACCTTTACCGTAAACGGCGAAGCCGTGGACGGCACGCTGGCGCTGCTGGTGACTTACAAACAGATTGGCGGTTTTTTGACCCGGTTCTTTTTGCTGGTCGGGCTGCTGGCCAGCGTTGTGGTGTTCCTTGGCATTTATTTTGCCATGCAGGGCCACATGCCGCTGCACCGGCTGGTGTTTGTGCTGATGCTCTGCTTTGGCATGCTGTACAGCTTTGTGCTGCCGCCCTATGCCGCACCGGACGAAAAATACCACATCAACCAGTCCTTTACTTTAGCCTGCAAATGGGCCAACATGCTCTCGCCGGATGAATGGCGGATGGGCAATGTGCCGCTGGATATGACCTACCGCCGCGAGCACGACTTTGACCCCCTGCTGCAAAACGAAAAGACCACCGTGTTCAGCTGGCAGGAACTGAGCGAAAACCTGTTCACCACCACCCCTGACAGTTTTGACAGCCACACGGCGCTGGAAGAACTGCAGACCGACCGCAATCCCACGCTGTACCTGTTCAGCGCGGCAGCGGTGTTCCTGGCATATGTTTTTCACCTTGGCTTTGTTCCGGCGCTGATGCTGGGGCGCACAGCAAATTTAATTGTGTTCGCTTTGTTAGCGGCGCTGGCCGTTAAAGCCGCGCCGTTTGGCAGGCGGGTATTCGCTGCGGCGGCCCTGCTGCCCATGACGCTGCATCTGGCGGCTTCTTTCAGCCGGGATTCCCTGCTGCTGGGGCTGGCGTTTGCCTTTACTGCACTGTGCATGCAGGCGATTTTTGGCTGCAAGGACGGCACAGTGCTGCCGGTGCGGCTGTGGCTGCCGCTGGCGGTGTTCGGCATCCTGCTGGCACCGGCCAAACTGGTTTACCTGCCGCTGGCAGCGTTGTTCCTGCTGATTCCCAACAGCCGCTTTGGCCAGAGCGCCGCAACCAAAAAAGCCGCTTATCTGGCCGGATGCGTGCTGCTGGCGCTCAGCATCAACCGCGCTGTGCTGGTCACCTCGGTGGCCGGTTCTGCCGGGTTTGAAAATCAGACTACCCAGGCGGAAACCACCTCCGCACAGGGTTCTACCCCGGTTGCCGCGGTTTCTTATACAGCAACAAAGGCAGCTGACAATCGTACCCTGCATGCCGCCCCTGCCGCGGGTGACGGCAAAACCTCCAACCGGTTTGCCAACATGCCTGCCGAGTACCGCGAAAACACGGCTTCCAACTTTGTGCGCCGCCTGTATTACTGCGTGGAGGGCGTGACCGAGATCCCGCAGAAGGAGCTGGAGTTCTGGGTGCAGGCCTTGCAGGAGGGCGATGTGACCGCCGCCGTTCTGGGCCAGAGCTTTTTCTTCAGCCCGGAGGAAGTGGAGCATTCCAGCTTGACCGATGATGAATTCATGAGTGCGGCTTCCCTGGTTTACCTGGACCGCGACCTGATGACCACCGACGCCGAAATGTGCCGGGAACGGCTGGCCAATGCTGACCGCCGTGACTTTTTCAAGTCCATGTTCAGCAGTGATGAATGTGCAGAGCTGCTTTCCGCCTGCCAGATCTACCCCGGCGTGGAGGATGACCGCTACCCGCTGGACCGCAAAGTGCTGATCAAAGAGATTGAAGCTGTCCGTACCGTGCGGGACAGCCAGAGCACCCCCAGCGAGGAAGACCAGACCACCTTTACCCCCGGTTACATTCTGCACAATCTGCCCGCCGTGGCTATGCTGCTGGTACGCAGCGTGGTGCAGGATGCCGACAACTGGGTGCGCGGCCTTGTGGGCGGCAGCTTAAGCTACAGCTCGCTGGACCTGGCCTGGTTCTGGGTGTTGGCGCTCTACCTGCTGCTGTGGTATGCCGCCGTTCCGGCGCAGGATGTTCCCGTGCCGGGGCTGCCCCAGGGGCGCTACCGGGTGTGGTGTGCGCTGGCCGCGCTGCTGTGCGCCGCGTTGGCCTTTGCCGGCTGCCTTGTGTGGACCCCGACCTATTACCAGACCGTTTACGGCTTCCAGGGGCGGTATCTTCTGCCCGTGCTGCCGTTGTTCCTGCTTACCTGCCTGCCCCGCCGGGTCCAGGTTGCCAGCGGCAAACAGTCCGCCTGCACCCTGGTCTGCTGCCTGTGCGTAGTCAACGCCGGGGTATTGCTGAACGCCATACTTGCGGTGATTGCCCGATGACGATTTGTTATTTTTCTGCGCAGTACCTGCCCACGGTGGGTGGTGTGGAGCGCTACACCTGGAACCTTGCCCGCCGCACTGTTGCCGCCGGGCACCGCGCCATTGTGGTTACCAGTGCTCTGCCCAACCTGCCGGATCACGAAATTGACCGGGACGGCATTGAAATTTACCGCCTGCCCGTCTGGCCTGTCATGAACGGGCGCTTTCCTGTCATCAAGCCGGGGGCGCGCTTTCACGCGCTGACCGCGCAAATCTGGGCGCAAAAGCTCGATTTCTGCGTGGTGCAGACCCGCATGTACACCCAAAGCGTCTGGGCTGCCCGCGCGGCCAAGCGCCGCGGTATCCCCATGCTGGTTATTGACCATTCCACCGGATACATGCCGATGGGCAACGGCCTGCTGGGGGCCTGCGGGCGGCTGTATGAGCAGGTTGCCTGCCGCCTGGTGCGCGGCACCGGCGCGCCGTTCTATGGCGTTTCCGCCGCTGCCTGCCGCTGGCTGCACACCTTTGGCATTACGGCTGCAGGAACCATGCCCAACGCCATTGACCCCGCTGCTTTGGAACAGGAAGCCGCCCACGCGCCAGACTGGCGCGCCAAGCTGAACCTTGGCGACCGTAAGATCGTGCTGTTTGTGGGCCGCCTGATTCCCGAAAAGGGCGCCGGATTATTAGCCCAGGCCGTGGCCCAGCTGCCGGGCGTTGTTCTGGTGGCGGCCGGCAGCGGTCCGCAGCAGCAGGAACTGGCGGACCTTGGGGCCGTTACCCCCGGTGCCCTGCCGCATGATGCGGTGGTTCAGCTGCTGCGGCAGGCAGATGTATACTGTCTGCCCACCCGGTATGCCGAGGGCTTTCCCACCACCTTGCTGGAAGCCGCGGCCTGCCGCTGCCCCATCGTGTGCACCCGTACCGCCGGAACCGAGGAGCTGCTGCCGGACGATACCCACGGCATTGTGCTGCCCGGCCAGCCACAGGACGCCACGGTGGAAACCATCCGCGCCGGGCTGCAGACCCTGCTGGATGATCCCGCCCGCGCCCATGCCTGTGCCGAGGCGGCGTACCGCAATGTGTACGCGCACTTTACATGGGATGCCGTATTTGATAAAATGATGGGGATCATAAACCAAAGCTGACATCTGCCCGGTGTTTGCCGGGCAAGTGGATAAGGAACATTTGTTATGTCAAAATTGCTGATTGTTATTCCTGCATATAATGAGGAAGCCAATATTGTCAAGGTCGTCAACGGCATTGTCAAGAACTACCCGCAGTATGACTATGTTGTAGTCAACGATGGCAGCCGTGATAAAACCGCGGCCATCTGCCGGGAACATGGGTTCCGCTTGATCGATCTGCCGGTCAACCTGGGGCTGGCAGGTGCATTCCAGACTGGGCTGCGCTATGCCGCCGAAAACGGGTATGACTGCGCCATGCAGCTGGATGCTGACGGCCAGCACCGACCGGAATATATCGCCGCCATGCTGGAAGAGCTGGAAAGCGGGGCCGACATCGTGATTGGCAGCCGCTTTTTGACGGTAAAAAAGCCCAAAAGCCTGCGCATGCTGGGCAGTTACATCATCAGCTGGTCCATCCGGCTGACCACCGGCCGTGCCATCTGCGACCCCACCAGCGGCATGCGGCTGTTCAACCGCGCCATGGTGGAAGAATTTGCCCAAAATTTGAACTATGGCCCGGAGCCGGATACCATCAGTTACCTGATCAAAAACGGCGCTGTGGTACGCGAAGTACAAGTTACGATGGGCGAGCGCGAGGCCGGTCAAAGCTACCTGACTTTTTGGCGCAGCATTGAATATATGGTCAAAATGTCCATCTCCATTTTGCTGATTCAGTGGTTCCGCAAGCGGGACACCGAAACGCCTTACCCGGAAAGGAGCCTGTAAGCCATGTTTGATCAGCCAATTATCCGTGTATGCCTTGTGTTGGGCAGCCTGATCACCGCAACCTATATTCTGCGCCGCGTGCGTTTGGCTAAGGTGCAGATCGAAGATACCATTTTCTGGCTTCTGTTCAGCGGCATTCTGCTGATTTTGGCCATCTTTCCCGGCATTGCCTACTGGGCGGCGTATCTGCTTGGGTTCCAGAGCCCCATCAATTTTGTTTATATCGTCATCATCTTTTTGCTGCTGGCCAAACAGTTTTTTATGTCCATCCGGCTCAGTCAGCTGGACAGCAAGGTGCGCATTTTGACCCAGCGCGTTGCCTTGAACGAAGAAAAGATCGAAAGCGAAAAATTAGATTTGTAATCCCCTATCTTGTATGGTATAATATTTTTTATTGATTAAGGTGTAGCTGAAAACAAAGAAAATGACGCACATTTCGCAAACGCAAGACGGATTTAAGGCAAAAGTCCGGCTGTGTTTGTAGAAACAGGCTATATTTTCGGCTTTTCGGATACAACAACAGCGAAAGAAGGTTGTAAGAGATGGCTTTTACCCCCAGTCTGACCTATAAGGGCCGCCCGCTGGTGCGCTGCGGCAACGATATTTACTATGGTTCTATGCATGACCCCTATGTTGTGTACCTGCAGGTACTGACCACCAAAAAGGAAGGCAATGCCGACGTGGCCGATAAGGTTCACATTGTATTGCTTTCCACCGATGAAAGCAAGCCTCTGCCGGCGCGCATTGTGCGCCAGGCCAACAAGGCCGGCGGTTTGTTCAACGCCCTGACCTTTGGTGATATCATGCTGCGCAACCAGCTGAAGAACGAGAAAAAGTAAACAGGAACCCACAATGCCCGGTTCGTTTGGACCGGGCTGTTTTTGTTGTACTTCATCCCTGTGCCGCAGGGCGTTGCTACCTGACCACGCCGGAGCTTTTACATCATGGAGCATCACAAATTTTATAATGATATATTGTCTTACGGTTTCGGAACGGTCAAGCATCATCCCCTACATATCGTCTACAGGTTTATGGCAGCGTTTGCAACCTCGCTGCAAATTACTTTCTTCCCCAATAATCAAAAAATCACCCCTGCGGCCAGAATAATGAAGTGACCCCAAAAAGCTAGACAATATTTTGAAGTAAAAATTGTTCAAGCAGC
>OLON01000600.1_pt1 | contig 24447 bp, 18 predicted proteins | sample 1672691 | NCBI WGS metagenome assembly OLON01 (sample SAMEA3136714, study PRJEB25190) | human gut metagenome | biome: human gut; feature: human-associated habitat; material: faeces | place: Austria | collected 2013
TTAAGGATAAATGGGGATTTTACAGACTATGTGCTTTTTTATTTTCAGGTATGACGATTTTCCTGATCATATGCACGGTTTTCCCAAATGCATTAAATTTGAGACCAACTGTATTTCCACGCGATAATGTATTTACAGATATGGTAAAAGTCCTGTACAAGACAGACACATCGACGAACGTGCTTCCTAGTATCCACGTATTTAATTCCATCGGTGTCAGTATTGCTATTTCACACAGTAACGATCTTAAAAAGCACAGATGGATCCAGATCAGTGCCTATATTCTGGCAGCGCTCATTATCCTGTCTACAATGTTCTTAAAACAGCATTCCGTGACGGACGTGATTGTAGCTGTTACGATGGCATGTATTATTTATCCATTCGTGTATGTGACAGCGGATAAAAAAGCGCCGAAGCTTTCTCAACAGCCGACGTAACATGAATATAGAAATGACTAGCTATTGGCAATTTTTTGTATATTATGCTATGAAAAGAAAGATGCAGGTAACTGTTATATAACTGACAGTTTCCTGCATCTTTTTATACCAAAGTCTGCAAGAGAAGTTGCCAGTTGCCAAAGCATCCGTAAAGAGCTGCCAGTTACAGGTCCTGTAGGTGGCAAGTTCTCTGTATTTCTGTTTTCACTCTACAATATTATTTTCATATAGTAAAAACACATTCCCATTGCAAAAATTGTAAAAGAACCAGTTCCTAATATTCCTGCGATAATCTCCTTCCAGGAAACAGCTACCTGTTCTCCTTTAATTTTCAAGATTAATAATCCCATAAATATCCAAAATAATTGTCTGAAACATTCCGTTCCATTATTACAGCAAAGTAAAGATCTGGCCAAGGCGCTCCAACTTTATATGACTTCATTTGATACAGTTCATAATCTGGCCGTTCTGACTGCCACTCCTTGTGATGTAGATTCTATGGATGATGAATATTTCTTTCATCGGGTAAAAGAAGCTTCACCGACATATATTCCTCTTATGAAGTCATATGCGGCATATTTGAATATTCTCAAGCAAATCAACCGGCATACCTTTTTTACCAGCAAAGGTATACAAAGATTCTATGAATGTGGGATATCATCAGGGACCAGCAGTATTATCATCCCCCAATTTTCACCGAAAGAAAGGCTCCTCTCTCTTAAGTATTTTTCGGAACATTTTTTGAATGAACATCATCAGATGTTGAATAGTAATTTCAGCTACCCGGATTCTTTATTCATTGAATTGCGTAACAATCATTCGTTGTTCCTTATCAACCTTGCTGATAAAACGAACATTTCTTTTATCATCATTCAGGAAAGTAGTATCTGCAATGCTTTTTCTGAATTCTTCCAATCCCTGAGCGATTCGGAATACATAACCCCGGAAAAGCAGACACGTACACTGATCCAGAAATACATCGAACAATTGGAACAGCTGACATCTGATACTACTTCTTAGAAAATTTTTTAGGTTTTTCATATATTCTTTTATAATGTCACGCTTACTCTTTACTGTAAATCAGGGTAAAAACAGAACCGTTCTTTCCGTACTTAATTAATTTTAGTATGAAAAGAGCGGTTCTGCCTAAATCATTTTGCAATTGAAAATGTTAGTCTAACGAAGCCTCTTTTCCACATACAAATCTAAGAAGCTTTCTTAAATCCTGAATGTCTACACTCTGATCCTCGTTTACATCCGCAATTATGATTTGTTTCTCCAGAAGTTCCTGTTTTCCACATACATAACGAAGAATTAATCTTAGATCCTGAATATCCACGTTCTCATCTTCATTTACATCTCCTTTGATATATTCCGGCTTCGAAGCAAACTGCTGGATATTTATTTCGATTTCTTTCTTAATGGACTGCCCCTTTATTCCAATCGTCAGGGTTGCTGTTCCAGGAAGTTTGGTTTTTACATGAACGATTGCATTTCCTTCTTTATCTGGATTTTCAATTCTGGTAATTTCCATAAAATCTTCAACTGATGAACTACCTGTTATCTCATAATTTTCTGCTGTTCCTGCTGTAATGATTTTTACAGGAATTTTTATATCATCCTGATTCATTACAATATCCTTTGGAATATCTGCTGTAATATCCTCTACTTCCTGCTGTATTGTCATCTCATTACTGTAATTTTCTGCAAGATTTGTATCCGCATAACTCTTCACATTTTTATCGATTCCAATCTCATAATTTCCACCCTGCAGTTTTTCATCAAATGTAATTCTGAATTCCTTCGCAAGAGCAGTTCCTGTTGTGTTGTCCTCATCAACTGCTTCAACTCTTCCCTTCGCAATAGTTCCATCTGCCTTCTTCACAGTAAATGTGTCCACTGACAATGTATCAACTTTCATATATTTATCAAAGGATACTTTTGCATAATCTTCATACAATTCACATTCTGTCACTTCCGAATTTGCAGTAGAAATCATAGCAATATTAATGTCTGTCTGGATCGGCGGCACCGGCATCCATTCGCTATATACCGTCTGGTACCCGTCTTTTTCAAATTTTACACGCCACATACCTTCTGGTACATCCCATGCGTACTCTCCGTCTGAATTCGTGATCAACGGATTATTCTGCTCATATTCTTCTGCATCCCATTCTACTTCCTGTCCGTCCTCGCCCTGATAGTATATCGTCGCCTTCACTCCTTGCAGTCTGTTGCTCTCTACTGCCTCGTATACATAGCCAGATGGATCTACTGCCCATCTCAAATCACAATCTAAAATCATTCTAAGTTGCTCGTCATACCAGTCATCCAGATATGAATAACAATAAGATGCGGCAACTCCAATACCAAAACTAACAATCTCTCCAACTCCTGGCATTTGACATCTTGCATATAGTTGTGCGCCCTTTATTATTGTCCTTCCCACCATATACATCCAATACGAAGTTGCTAACGCATTCAATTCCCTGTTTCTTTTTCTATATTCATCATCTGGTAAATTCATTTTTAATAGTTTCTTCCTAGCAGAAGTTATATCATATATACGTCCTCCTATTGAAATGGCATCTTTAGCATCATTCCAGATTTTATCAGCTACTCCAATTCCAGGCATTGCTGCTTCTGCACCTTTTACAAATAATTTTTCTGATATTTTAGAACATGCAATATCCCAAAAAGGCTTTTTTGTTCTGGATTTCTCAGAAACATTATAATATTGTTTTTTAAATTGTATTGTTTCTGTTATAAATTCTCCCTTATCATTGTAAAATGATTTTACATAATAAGTCGATGAATCATCATCTGTTTCTACTTCCAGATAACCATTTTCTTTTAACGTTTCAACACTATAATCTTCTGGATTAACCGATTCTTTCGAAACCTCAAATTCTATTTCCGTTTTATCTTCATCTGCAAGAGTATATATCCCACTATACACCCCTGTATCCGTCTGCTTGTCATAGGCATTCTCAATAATATTACAAGATCCATTTTTTACTTTGTCCGGCAGTTCTTCCTCTACATCTTCACTTTCTGTATTAAAACCAATCACATAATTTGAATGTTTTTCTTTAAATTCAACCGACAATACTCCCGGTATATACGAATGATTATCGTCAAAATATCCTGTTGCAATCCAGTTTCCGGAGTTCGCATCATAAGATGCTTTCATCGACTTTTGTGTGCCATTCTTGGTACTGACAATATATACATTATCCACATCTTCATTGTTCGATAGTCTGACTGAAAATGTAAATGGACATGACGGAATGAATGATATTACTGGTTTTGCCTTATATGCAATATCCGTCAAATCAATTTTTTTCGAATTGTTATAATACATAACAAATTGTTTAATTGATATTGCTTTTGACGAATATGCTACTGATACTACCTCAGATTTCTGTTCTTTTGCTGTGCCAATATATATCTTTGCCTGTATATTATGCACAGAGTCCTCTGAAGTTCCGTATAATGTTACATTCTTGTTCCACTTTCCGGATTTACTGCTTACTGCCGTTCCTATTCTATGGTCTCCATCATATATTCCAACCGTTGTATTTGGAACTGTCAATCCACTTACCGTGATGTTCTTCTCAGATGTTGCCGACGGTGCACTTAATGTTACATAAGGGACTTCCACATCTGCCGCACCGATCTGCTCTTTTCTGTATTCTCCCGAAGCTGTAAAATTAATTTTGGCACTGGTACTGATTGTTCCATATTCGATCGGCTTGATATTATAAGTAAATACGCCATTTTTCTTATCAATCGATACCCGGACTATTCTATCCCCTTCACTCACATTGGCAACACTTTTTCCATCGATCCTTAAACTCTCTGAAATATATTTACATCCCTCCGGGATTTCTATCTCTAGATTGTCTACATTAACTTCATTCTTCCTGTAATCTTTAAATTCATACGATCCTCTTACCGTAATCAGACCGCCGGAACTGATTTCATTTACATTCGTGTCAAACGAACATTGGGAAGAATCCAGATATCGCAGCTGTTCAATATCTATATCTGGAACAGATACCTCTCCTATATCCGTAATCTGTCCATCCGTAACAGTGACTGTCTTTAACAAATAATCCTTACCTTCTTTCAGCATATCGTTCTCTTTAAATTCTTTGATATCCTGAAACTTCCACATGGAACGTTTTCCCTGGATGTATATAATGTTATAGGTTCCTTTCTCAAGATATTTACTTGTACATTCTTTCCCCGATGATTCCATTGTATCGCATAACTGTCCCTGTGAATCATATACAAGAACAGTCGTATCTGTTGATGTCTGCGGTGTTGTGAGCACATAACCTTTCTGTTGTACCAGAATATTTATCTTGGCACTGCATTTATCATCAAGAATGATGTCTGACTTGTATTCGATTGTCTCATCTTTTTTAGAGGTCAGTGTCAGAGTAAGCGTATCATTCTCATTCACTGTTCCTGTATTCAAGACAATGTTACCACCATTGATATGACAGTTTTCCAGTTCTTTCTTCGTCGTTTTGTTATAAAGTCTTACCCGATAATTTTGTACAGTATCCTGTTCAATTACTTTTTCATAGCCGCTTAATATCGAACAGCTTTTTTGGAAGTTATAGGTGATGCAATGTGTTGATGTTACGTAATGGATATTCTGATTTTCTGCATAGGCCGCAATTTTAGAATTTACACTACAATATATAATAAGGTTATTACACCCTATAAATGCTGCATATTCTATGTCTTCTAATGCATTTGAAAATTGTAATTCTTTTAAGTTTCCACAATATCCAAACGCCTGTTTTTTAATTCTTTCTACGTTTACTAAACCTCTTACCCCTATTAAGCTCTTACAGTTATAAAAAGCCTTCTCTCCTATGCTCTTTAGGCTTTCCGGTAACATTACCTTTTTAATCTTTTCATTACTATAAAAGCCTTTTTCTCCTATGCTTTCTACTCCTTCCGGTACTTCGTATTCTGTTACATCTCCTTTACTCTGTGGATAGCGGATTAGTTTTGTCTTTTCTTTGTTATATAATACTCCTTCTTCACTTACATATCCGGCATTCTCCTTTTCCACCTCTATCTTTTCCAATGTCTTTAGTCCATATATCCCATCATTCAGGCTGCTGACTTCTTTTCCTACTTCTAACTCCTTTATTGCTGTACCATAAAATGCCATACTTCCTATATTTTTTATATTTCCTTTTACGGTCAGCTTTGTAAAATTCCCACATAACCGGAATACCTCATTCCCTATGCTTTCCAGGCTTTTTCCTAATACCACTTCTTTCAGGTTTACACATCCTGAAAAAGTTTCTTTTTCTAATTCTTTTACATTGTCCGGTATCTCTATCTCTGTTAAACTCTTGCAGTTACAAAAAGCTTCCTCTCCTATGCTCTTTAGGCTTTCCGGTAACATTACCTTTTTAATCTTTTCATTACTATAAAAGCCTTTTTCTCCTATGCTTTCTACTCCTTCCGGTACTTCGTATTCTGTTACATCTCCTTTACTCTGTGGATAGCGGATTAGTTTTGTCTTTTCTTTGTTATATAATACTCCTTCTTCACTTACATATCCGGCATTCTCCTTTTCCACCTCTATCTTTTCCAATGTCTTTAGTCCATATATCCCATCATTCAGGCTGCTGACTTCTTTTCCTACTTCTAACTCCTTTATTGCTGTACCATAAAATGCCATACTTCCTATATTTTTTATATTTCCTTTTACGGTCAGCTTTGTAAAATTCCCACATAACCGGAATACCTCATTCCCTATGCTTTCCAGGCTTTTTCCTAATACCACTTCTTTCAGGTTTACACATCCTGAAAAAGTTTCTTTTTCTAATTCTTTTACATTGTCCGGTATCTCTATCTCTGTTAAACTCTTGCAGTTATAAAAAGCCTTCCCTCCTATTTTTTGAAGTCCTTCTGGTATTTCGATTTTTATCAAACTTTTGCAATCAATAAATGAGCTTTTCCCAATCATTGTAATTCCAGGTTCTATAACAATACTACAAATCTCTTCTTTCCATTCAGTCCAAGGTACTTCTCCATTATTTTCATAATCACTCATTGCCCCTGTCCCACTTATTATCAGTTCTTTTTTCTCCTGATCATATATCCACTGTACGTTTTCTCCACATTCTCCCGTTAAATCATTACTTTTATCCACATTATCATCCATCGATTGTGAATTTTCCTCTGACTTCTGATCTATAATTAAGTTTTTCTCCAATGTAGACTCTTTCTCATCATTTTCGACTTTATTCTCGATTTCATTTTCTGTATCATTTTCTTGCGATATTTCATTATTCCTATTAGTACTTTCTATCGCATACACAAATTCACCATTTCCGATCGTAACACTAATAACCAATAATAATGCTATTATCCTCTTTTTCATCCTTTATTTTCCTTTCCCTTATAATCATCAATGTAACGTTTTTAATTTTCTTCATATAAGTCTAAGAATTGTGCTTTAATCTCTATTTTTTGTTTCATATATTTACAATATTTGCATTATTCTAATTTTTTTCTAAAAAAAGCGGAGAAGCAATTTCTCCGCATATATTTTCTTTCAATGATTGGAAATAAACACTTACTTTTTATAAAATTAAGTAAATCTATATCTCTTTCTTTTCACTAATTATATTTTTCCATAAATCTCTGTATAATAATCGCACACTCTGCACGGCTTGCATTTCCCTGTGGATCTAATTTCGTTCCATTATCTTTTCCTGTGATAATTTTACTTGCAACCGCCCACTCCATCGCTTCCGTTGCATACTTACTTACAGATGCTGCGTCTTTATAAGCATCTATTGACTTTGACTCTGATACATCATATCCTTTGAATTTTGCATAACGATACATCATTACTGCCATTTGTTCTCTGAGTATCTTATCTCCTACTCCGAAATTATTACTTCCATCCGAATAACCTGTTACGATCTTGTTCTTTGATGCCCATAAAATGGCATTTGTATACCACTGCCCTGCTGCAACGTCTTTAAATGTCGGCACGTATTCTACCGATGGTGCTTCGTTCATTCTGTGAAGGATAACTGCAAAATGTGCTCTGGCAAGTGTATTATATGGACCAAATGTAGTTTCATTCAGACCTGTCATTGTTCCTGCTTTATAATTATACACAACTGCATCATAAAACCAACTGTCAGAAGGGTTTACATCTTTATACGGCAGTTCAAAACTATCTGTGTCGAGTGTTACTTTATCATTTTTCAAAGTATTTCCTTCTGCATCTGTTACTTTAACATTGGAACTTCCTGCCGGGATCTTTGTTGCATTATCTATATCTGTTCCACTTTCTCCTCCTCGGAAATCAAAGCCTAAGCTTCCGGTCGCTCCCTCTTCCGGGTTTTCTTTCACTTTCAGTTTTACTGTGTATACAAGACCACCTGCATTATATGGTTTATCAAATGTTAAAACTACAGAAATACTTCCCGGATCTTCTAAAAAGATTGGCAGCTCTGCTTCTTTACACACCGGACCCTGTACTCCTTCGCCTTCCATGTCAAACATCTTAGTGTCATATGTAAAGTTTCCGGCAAATGATACGATATCCCCGCCTTCCGGCAGCCATAATTCTGCAGTGATTGTATCTCCCGGCTTTACCACAGCTGAACTAACTTTTACATCAAAATTCATTTTCTCTGCTGCCTGAACCGGCTGTACTGGCACTATTCCCACTAACATTGTAATTGCTGCTATTATCGCTGCAGCTATTCTGCTGATTTTCTTCATCTTTTTCTCCTCATTTCTTCCTGTTTGGTATAGAATCACTTTCTACATTATTCAATAGTAACATCCGAAAGTTTTTCCAGATATTCTTCTACACTGCTCTCCAGTTCGATAGATGGTTTATCATTAATCCGATACGCCAGTGCCGAAGAATTCTGTTCTCGTTTTTGAATTTTTTCTGGTATATCCTGTATCTTATTAAGTATAATTTTGGTATCTGCAGTATTATCATTTCTGACTGCCGTATCCAGAGCCTTACTGAGATAATATACTGCCTGATTATAATAAATGGACTGATACCCGGCATTTTCCAGCATTTTATCAACATCTTCTGTAATTCCTTCTATATCTCCCTCCTCACACTTTCTACAGATTCTTTCTTCATACGCATCTGCAAACAGACCATTCTTTTTTATAATCCATTCTGCATCATTGGCTGTCCCGTCTTCATTCATACGTTCTTCCCTGATAATTGTATGGAACGGATACAACTTCACTGACAAATCATAATTCCCTGCATATCCGGCACCAAATGCAATCATAAAATATGTATATACAGCTCCAATGATTACCAGGATCGTTACAGCTATATTTTTATTCCGTAATTGGAATTTTTTAACATGTTCCGGATTATTATCTATACACATCATTCCAATACAGGACATGATTGTAAATTGCAGATCAAAATCAAATAAACTATGAAGAAATAAAATCAAAAGTATTACTTTCTTTTTTTCCTCTGTTTTTTTGGACAGTAACGTTTTAATAACGATTCCCACCAATATAAACATTGGTATCATTCCTGCATCAATACCTAATTGCAAGATATCATTATGAACGAATTTCGTCACATAATTTCCAGTCTGAAATCTTGGCTGTAAAAAGAAATATCCCATATATCCAAGACCAAATGGATGTTTTAACATAACCGGTATCACATCATACCAATATAGAAGTCTTCCATTCAGTGTACTCGAATTGACTGTCAGTTTTATCAGTCTTCCAATATCCAGCTTCAAAAGCAGTATTCCAACAATTGCTGCAACCGCTGCTGTTCCGAGCATTATCCAAAGTCTTCGTCTATTTCCCCGCTTCCGCAGAAAATGAATTGCTATAAATAATACTCCTATTACCATAACGCTTCTGCTGCCTGTCCAGATTATTCCTACTGTTAAAATGATCGTCTCTGCAATTTCTTTTCTCTTCCAGTCATCTTCATACAGCAGAATCATCAGACCCACAACCAGAAATAATGCATATGTATTCGAATATTGAAATATTCCTCCTAATCTTCCGGCACTATAGCATAATTTTCTTAATTCACTAAACGGATATAAGACGAATGAAAGCAATGCTGTAACAGATGCCACATCCGGTACTGCTTTCCATATCACATCTCTTGAACTATCTTCTATATTTTCCCATAACAATGCAAATACACATGGTACTGATATTTTTAATGCTCCCGCAGCTGCTACTCCCGGATCTAACGCCCATAAAACGGACATCATATACATCCCTGCAATCATATAGATTCCTATATTTTCCAATGATGTCCTTATGAGCAATTGTCTCTTTTTCGTCAATGCAATACCAAGAAAAATAATGCAAATGATACCCATGGCTAATGCTGAAAATACATAAAAGCCACCATACAGACACGCAGATAAAAGGATCAATATGAATATTGTCTTGCTTTTATATGTTTTACTCATTCTGTTATTACACCTTTCTCCGCATTTCTTTTGAAATATAATATTTTATAATACAAATTCATTATATAAAAATTATATTGAATATAATGAATTAAGAACTAAACTTCAGGATTTGTCATATACAGATTATGAGGAAAACAAAGAAATATTTAATGAGATAGGATGGTCAAAAAATGATCATTATCTATTTTATACTTTTAACTATGGAGATGAAAACATATATAGTAAAGAAAACTTAGAGAAAATAGTTGAATATAAAAAAAATAATGAAGCAGAGTATAATTTGAATACTAATTTTAAAAGTATTTTAGAGCAATTGATTAGACAATTAGTAGAAAGTAATGAATTATTTACAATAATATTTTTGGTAGCTTTTATATTAGTATTATGCTTAAATAAAAACAAAACTGCTTTTTCAATAATTATATTATTAACAACAATAGGGATAAATGTTTTGTTTATAGTTTTAAATAGAGCAATGTTAAGAGTAGTTATTCCAGAGTACATTTTAGGAACGGCAATATTGTTATACTTTGTAAAATATAAGGATAAAGAAAAGGATGATATTGGAGGTATTTTAGTATTTATAGTTTTATCTGTAGTTTTGTTATCAGCAAATAAATATAATTTTAATTATAAATTAGAAAACTATAGTAATTATCAAGAAGTAATAGAATATACAAATTCACATAAAGAAAATGTTTATTTATATACAGCGCCAGCTTTACAATTTAGATATTTAACATATTCTGTATATTCCATGCCACCTAAAGGAGCTTTTTCAAATTTAAGAGTTATGGGAGGTTGGGATATATTTACAGAAAATTATTATGAATTTAAACAAAGAAATAGTTTAGATGGTACATTTTTAGATTTGTTAAAGGAAAATGTATATTTAATAGACGGAGATGTTGAATGGTCTGGAGTATATTATGAAAATTATAAAGAACATGTAATACAATTTATAAAGGAACACTATGGGAAAAATGTAAAATGTGAGAAAATAAAAACATTTGATAATATATATATATATAAATTAACAGAAGAGAATATATAGATTAATTTATAGAAGGGAAAAATAAAAAATGAACTTATTATTACATACTTGTTGTGCGCCATGTAGTGTATATTGTATAGATTCTTTAAGAAAAGAAAATATAGAACCAACAGTATATTGGTATAATCCAAATATTCATCCATATATGGAATATAAAGCAAGAAGAGATTGTTTAAAAGAATATACAAAATCAATAGAAATAAATGCAATATTTGAAGAAGATTATGGATTAGATGAATTCTGTAAAAATGTATCAAATGCATTAAATACAAGATGTGTTAATTATTGTTATCCAGTAAGGTTAAGAAAAACTTTCGAGTATGCAAAACAAAATGGATTTGATTCAGTTTCAACAACACTTTTATATAGTATTTATCAAAAACATGATTTTATAAAAGCATATTGTGAAAAGTTAGCTAAAGAATATGGAATAGAATTTTTATATAGAGATTTTAGAGATGGATTTTGGGTTGGACATGATAAAGCAAGAGAATTAGGACTTTATATGCAAAAATATTGTGGTTGTATTTTTTCGGAGGAAGAAATGGTTTTACCCCACACAAATGAAAGACTAAAATTACCAGAAGGATTTGAATTCTTACCTGTTGAACGAAGCATTGTTATAAAAAAAGAAAGAGAAAATAAAGAACAATATATGAATTTACTACTTGAGGCAAACTCAAGTGAAAAGTTGATTAGACAGTATTTAGTAGATGGCGATTTATTTACTTTAACTTATAAAAATGAAGTTGCATGTGTTGCTGTTGTAACTAAAGTAGATAATGATACATGTGAATTAAAAGATATTGCGACAGAAGAAAAATATAGAGGCAAAGGTTATGCTAAAAAAATGATAAAATATTTATGTGATAACTATAAACAAAAATATAATAAGATGCTAATTGGAACAACAGAAAATAATATTCCATTCTATGTTAAGCAGGGATTTGATAAATATGAAAAGACAATAAAAAACTTCTTCGTAGATAATTATGATGAAAAAATATGGGATGGAGACTTGTATTGTACTGATATGTATTATTATTCAAAGAATTTAAAGATGAATAATAGTAAGGAATAGTAAGTCAATATATGGAGGCTAGCTAGAGTTATTAGCTAGCCTTTATATATACGAAAGGACAATGTGAATAATGGGAAGAAAAAAGAATAAAAAATATAAGAAAGCAATTTTAAATCTTATTCTATATATAATTTTACTTTCTATATTAATATATTCTGGAATTAAAATTTTTAAATGGTATAAAGATAAAACAAATAACAATAAAATAGCAGAACAAATAAAAAGTACAGTAATTGTTGAAGAAGAAAACGGAGATGAATATCCTGTAGTAAAAGGAACCAATAATAGTTTTTATTTAAACCATTGTTTTGATAAAAGCAATAATTCAGCAGGATGGATTTTTGCAGATTATAGAAATAAGTTTGATAATACAGATAAAAACATTGTAATCTATGGGCACAACATAAGAGATGGCTCAATGTTTGGTAGTATGCTAAATATACTAAATGCTAAATGGTATGAGAATGAAGAAAATACCAACATAACTTTATATACTGAGAATGAAAAATGTATGTATAAAGTATTTTCCATTTATAAAATAGAAAATGAAGATTATTATATAAAAACAGAATTTAAAAATGATAATGAATTTGAAGACTTTATAAAAACTCTAAAGAAAAGAAGTATTAAAGATTTTAATGTTGATGTTTCAAAAGATGATAATATATTAACATTATCAACTTGTGCAAATAACAACAAATATAGAGTAGTATTACATGCTAAAAAAGTTAAGTACTATTGCTAGTAGTTGTTATATTTGTAATTCTCCTTTTTCATGAAAAATCTATGGAAAGATATTTTCTAATATGATATAATGTCAATTAGTTTTAAGAATGTTAGGCATTATATATTATGCAATTTAGGAGAATGTTATGGAAGAAAAGCAAAGAAAAGAGTTGATAAAAAAGATAATAGAAGAACAAGACATAGTTGCATTATATACATATGATGGTTTTAATAAATCATTAGGTATAATGCAGGAATATTCTAACGGAATTTTATATTCTGAACTAAAAAAATTTATATTACAGAATTCAGAAATGCTAAAAAAATTCACAACAAAAAATTTATATACATTGCTTGCTAGTACTTACGACGAAAGTGAAAAACAAATAATAAATGAACAAATTGCTGAAAGATTAGAGAAAGAAGATTTTTTTTGTGAAGATATAGATAGTGAAGTTTTTCTACACCCAATACATACATATGATTCATATGGAAAAATCGATAAAGATGTGAGAAATAAAATAAACATTGAATTGGAGAAACAATTAAAAGAATTAGGAAAAGAATATGAAATAATTGATAAAAATATAAAGAATTATCCAGATGCAGCCAATTTTTTGAAATATTATAAAGATGGAATTTTTAATAATGATAAAATTGCAATGATTAATAAGTTTATAGAAAAAGATTCAAAAGCACTAGAATATATGAATTTTGGGATATTTAAAGATAACATATTTGAAATAGGTTCAGAGTTTTGTGAATATATATCAAAATTTCCTACAATTAGTTATCAATTAATTTTTTTAGAAGAAAAATCACCTGAAATATTTAAAAAAATTTCAGAGAGATTTAAGAATTATAATGATATAAAAGAAAATCTAGATGAAATAGAAGTGTTAATTACATATTGTGCAAGAAATGCATTTGATTTAAAAGAAAAAAATATAAAAATAGAAGATCTTTTAGAATGTGCATATAGAAATTCTAATGAATTTAAACTAATAAATGTAGAATGTGGAGAAGACTATAAAAAAAGGCTTAATCAAGAATTAGATAAACAATATACAAATGCAAAAGATATAAAAGAAAAGTTAAATATATATATGAATAAAAAATATTCATTATCTTTAAGTGGGGCAAAAGACTTACTAAAAGATTTTGGAACAGATATAGAAAATCTAGAATTATCTGAAGAAACTAAAAAATTATTTTTAGAATTAGGTGAAATAGTAAATTTAGAAGATGAAAAAGAGATTGATAGATTATTTACAGAAAATGAAATGACATATTCTACAATTCAGGTAAAAAAGATAAAAAATGAAATTGCAAAAGAATGTGCAAAAGATTTTTCTAAAGAATTCAATAACACAGATGAAAAGATAAAAAACAAAATAAAAAATAATGAAAATGTAGCAAATATTGAATATAAAGGAAAGAAAATACCATGTGTTAAATTAAAAGAAAATTTTAATTTGTTGGTACATAGTACAGATGCTGAATTTGTAAACACAAAAAATTCTGTAGAAAACTTTGCAGAGGATTGGAGTTCAGGAAAAGATAAGAAAAATCATATAATTTCGACGACATATATAAATCAGGACTTTTTAGGAATGGCACCAGTTGCAAAAAATGGGGTGAGATATGCGTTTTCAAATTTAGAAAAAAGTAAATTGAAATTAATGGGAGTAACAGATTTAAATACGTATTCTAATAGTTTTGCATATGACTCAGTTAAAAGACAATATATGTCGTCAAAAACTTTAGTATATAATTCAAGGAGAGTATATAGTGAATTTGGAATTGAAAGAGAAGGCACTATTCCAGATTATGTAGTTATTTGTGATGATGATTTACCAGAGGTTATTGAAAATTCATATAAAGCAGCAAGCCAATTTGAAATTCCTATTATATATATAAACAAAGCTGAAATTGAAAAAGAGCAAATTAAAAATCTTGAAGATATGTTAGGAAAATTTCGAAATACTAAGGATACAGAAGTATTACATAAATTGATAAATACATATGAAACTAATATGGCTGGATGGTTATTAAATAGAAGTGATGAAATACAAGACGATAAATCACATACAGCAAATGTAGATAATACAAGATTTAAAGAAGATTTCAAACAAATTCAATCGCAAATTGAAGATACTGTAAAAGAGTACTTTAAAGAGTCAAAAGAAAATAAGATATCAGATAATAAAATATCTGAAGTTATTAGTATTTTACTAGATGAAATTGAATTATATGAAGGATGTGAAGAAACAAAACCTATTAGTAAAACTAGAGTTAGTTTTAATGTACAAGAATTATTGCAAGAAGCAAATAAAACACTAGATGATATTGGAAAAAGTGAACTAAAGGTTGATTTGGATGCTAAAATGACAAGTAAACAATATAAAAAGAAAATACAAGAATTTGTTAAAAATGCTTTAAATGGAGAAGAATTAATAACAACAGAGTATAAAAACGATACAGAAAAAATAATAAATACATTAAAAGAAAAAAGTAAATTTCAAGAAACACAAAAGAATTAGGGGGAAGTATATGCAAAAAACATTTGCAATGTCATGTACAGAAGTTTATGAAATAATAAATAGTTTGCCAAAAGAAGAATTTGAAAAAATACCATTACATGAAATAGAATTCTTAAAGAAAAATAAAGATAATGAGTATAAATTTATAGTAGACAAAAACATTAATATAGAAGAATTAAACATTTCTAAAAGAGCAAATGCTATGATAGTAATATTGTGGGAAAAATATTTTGCAAGTGATATACAAAAACAAAAATTAAAAGTAATTTTAGATAATAATCAGAAAATTGTTGACAAAAAAAGAGAGGAACAATATAGTTACCAAGAATTATTTAATAAAAATAAAAAACAAAATAATCATCCAACATTAGAAAACTCACTATTAGATATACGAAAAGAAAAATGGTATAATAAACTACATAATTTTTTTAAAAGGATTATATATAAATTTAAACTTTAAATAATGATTTTTATTATGAGAATGAGGTTAAAAATATAGAAAACTATTTATAATAATAATAGGAACATTATGTGCAGTGCTATACAATACAAGAAATAAAAATAAATAAAAAAATATTGGAGGTATATAATTGGATAAATTAGTATTAATAGATGGAAACAGTATAATGAATAGAGCATTTTATGGAATTATGGGAAGTAAAATGTTAACTACGAAAGATGGAAAATATACTAATGCAGTATATGGATTTTTAGCTATATTATTTAAATTATTAGAAGATATAGATCCCAACTATTTAGTAGTTGCATTTGATTTAAAAGCTCCAACAGCTAGACATAAATTGTATGAGGGATATAAAGCTAATAGACACGGGATGCCAGATGAATTGGCAGAACAAATGCCAATGATAAAAGAAATTTTAACAGCTATGAATATTGATATTGTAGAAATGGAAGGATATGAAGCAGATGATGTCCTTCGGAACATTGTCTCGTTATGGAGAAAAGAAAAATTTAGAAGTTACTATTTTGTCAGGAGATAGAGATACATTCCAACTAGCAACAGATAAAGTAACAATTAGAATACCTCATACAAAAGGTGGAAAAACAGAAACAGATTTATATAATAAAGAAAAAATCATAGAAAAGTATGGAATAGAGCCACAACAATTAATTGATGTAAAGGGATTGCAAGGAGATACTTCCGATAATATTCCAGGAGTTCCAGGGGTAGGAGAAAAAACAGCTTTATCATTAATTCAGAGATATGGTTCAATTGAAAATTTATACAAAAAAATAGAAAATGGAGAAGACGATTTAAAAGGAAAACAAAGAGAAAAAATAGTAAACAATAAAGAATTAGCATTTATGTCAAAAACATTAGGAACAATAAACTTACAAGTACCAATTTCAGATACATTAGAAGATTTTAAAGTTGAAGAATGGAATAAAGAAAAAGTACTTGAAATATTTAAAGAACTTAATTTTAAAAGATATATAGATAGATTTAATTTATTAGAAAACAATAAAGGTACTGAGAATCAAGAAAAAGAATTATTTAAAAGTGTAAATAAAAAAGAAGAAGAAATAATACAATTAATAAAAGAAGAACAAGAAATTATTTTTTATTTTGAAACAAAGAAAAATGATTTAGAAGAGAATATTATAAAAGAAGAAATTGTTGGAATAAACATTTATAATCAAAAACAAAATGAAGTTTATAATTTGAACTTAAATAATAATAAAATATTGAATTTTAAAGAAATATTAGAAGATGAAAAAATAAAAAAGATAAGTATAGATTTAACTAAAATATATATTTTATTAAAACAAGTAGGAATTAATATAGAAGGAATGCATTATGATATAGCAATTGCATCATATATTTTAAATCCAACCAATAATAAACTAAATATAGATAATTTGATTGAGCAATATTTAAATATAGATATAAACGAATATACAAAATCAGAGGATTCAGGTAAACAAATTAACTTATTTGACAATATGGAAAAAGAAGATATAAATCAAGAAGAAAAAGAAAAGTATATGATGTATGCATATTCAATTGGTAAAATAAAAAATATTACATCTGAAAAATTAAAAGAGGTAAATAGTTTAGATTTATTTTATAATATAGATATGCCAACAGTTGAAGTATTATCAGATATGCAATGGAATGGAATGTATGTTGATAAAGAAGAATTAGAACAATTTGGAAAAGAATTAACATCAAAATTAGAAACAATAACAAAAATTATATACGAAATGGCAGGAGAAGAATTTAATATTAATTCAACAAAACAACTAGGAGAAATCTTATTTGAAAAAATGAAGTTGCCAGTAATTAAAAAGACCAAAAGTGGCTATTCAACAGATGTAGATGTATTAGAAAAATTAAAAAAGGAAGATCCAATAATAGAACAAATATTAGAATATAGACAATTGATGAAATTAAATTCAACATATGTTGAAGGATTAAAACCATACATTAATATAAAAACAAATAGAATTCATTCATTTTTTCATCAAACAATAACTGCCACAGGTAGAATCAGCTCAACAGAGCCAAATCTTCAAAATATACCAACTAGATTTGAATTAGGAAAAAGAGTAAGAAAAGTATTTAAACCAGAAAAAGGAAAGATATATTTAGATGCGGATTATTCGCAAATAGAATTAAGAGTATTAGCATCGATTTCTGGAGATAAACATATGATAGAGGCTTTTAAAGAAGGGAAAGATATACACAAACAAGCTGCATCAAAAGTGTTTAAAACTCCGATTGAAGAGGTTACAAAAGAACAGAGAAGTAATGCAAAAGCAGTAAACTTTGGAATAGTATATGGAATAAGTGATTTTGGTTTAGGTGAACAATTAGGAATAGGAAGAAAAAAAGCGAAACAATATATTGAAGAATATTTGGAACAATATGCAGGTATAAAACAGTTTATGGAAAACATTACAGAACAAGCAAAAGAACAAGGATATGTGGAAACTTTATTTCATAGAAGAAGATATATACCTGAATTAAAGTCAAACAATTATATGGTAAGACAATTTGGAGCAAGAGCAGCTATGAACACACCGATACAAGGTACAGCTGCTGATATCATGAAAATAGCAATGATAAAGGTTTATAATGAAATTAAAAGTAGAAAATTAAAATCAAAAATTATTTTACAAGTTCATGACGAAATGATGATAGAAACACCTATTGAAGAAAAAGAAGAAATGATAAAAATTATGAAAAAATGTATGGAATCAGCTGCAAACTTAGAAGTGCCACTAATAGCTGAAATTTCAGATGCTGAAAATTGGTATGAGTGTAAATAATATTTTAAAAAAAAGAAAGCAAAAGTGAATAGATGTAGAAAAAGGAGAGAATGAAAGATTGAAAAACAAAAAAATACTAGTATGTGGATTGATTATTTTAATTTTAATTGTTTTTCTAATAGTTTTTAAAAACAAGATACAAAGAATTTTTTATCCAAAGTCATATGAAGAATTTGTATCTATGTATTCTGATGAATATGGTGTAGATGAAAATTTAATATTTGCAGTAATTAAGGCGGAGAGTAATTTTCAAGAAGATGCAGTTTCGCATAAAGATGCATTAGGTTTAATGCAAATAATGAAAGAAACAGCGGAAGATGTGGCTAGAAAATATAATATTGAAATTGATTTTAATAATTCGGAAAGAGAGATATTAAATGTACAAAATAATATAAAAATAGGAACTAAATATTTGGCTGTTTTATTAGAAAAATATAAAAATATAGAAGTTGCTGTAGCAGCTTACAATGCAGGTATTGGAACTGTTGATAATTGGATTGAAAAGGGAATTATTAAGTCAGATGGAAGTGATATTGAAAATATTCCATATAAAGAAACTAATAATTATGTTAGAAAGATACTAAGAAATTATAAAATTTACCAAGACTTATATAAATAACTAGACAAAAGATAAAAAATGAAATAAAATAATAATAGAATGAAACAAGAAAGAGGAGTAAACAAAATGATAATAGAACAATTAATATTTACATTCATTTCATTTGCAATCTTTGTATACATGTTTTTTAGAATGATAAAAAATAATGACACTAGTTATGTATTTGTATTAGTAATAGAAGCAATAGGAATCACATTGAACTTTGCAGAAGTACTATTTGGAATAAAATTAAATTTATTATTTATGATACTAAAATATATATTTGCAATTTTATTTCCAATAACAATTATTATTCTAGAGAAGAAATATGTTCCACTATTTGAAATGATAAATGTTATGAAATCGAACATATATATGTTTTTTGGAGATACGAAAAAAGCAAAACAAGCTTTAATATCAATACTTGACAAAAACCAAAATAGTTATCAAGCACATAGATTACTTGCTGAAATTTATGAAAAAGAAGGCGGAATGAGAAAAGCAATTGATGAATATGTACAAGCTGTTGATTTAAATAAACAAGATTATGATTCTTATTATAAAGTTGCAGAATTATTAAATAATTTAGATAAAAAAGAAGAAGCTTCAGAGATGTTATTTAATTTATTAAATAAAAAACCAGAAATGTATGAAGCAAGTATACTTTTAGGTGAGATTCTAATAAACAGTGAGATGTACAAAGAAGCTGTAAATGTTTACCAAGAAGCGTTAAGATATAATCAAATAAGTTATGATTTAAATTATAATTTAGGAATAGCATATACTATGCTAAATGATTTTCAAAATGCTAAAATATGTTATGAAAAAGCAGCTGAAATTAATACATTAGCATATAATGCTAAATATTCTTTAGCTGAAATAGCTTTAATATATAAAGATTTAGAAGAAGCGGAAAAAAGATTTTTAGAAGCAATTGAAGAAGAAGAATTATCAGCTGATGGATATTATGAACTATCAAAAATTCAATTAATTAAAGGGGAAAAAGACACAGCAATTAAATATGTAAATCTTGCAATTGACATTAATAGTAAAAAAATAGTAGAAAAAGTAAAGAAGGACCCTATATTTATTCCTATTATGGCAAGAATTTCTATCCCATTTAATTTAGAAAATCAAATATTAGAAAAAGAAGGAAAATTACAACAAAAAGATGTAAAGTCAAAAGAACATTTAGAAGAAATGGCAGAAATAACAAGACATTTAAGCTATAATGACATAAAATTATTAAGAAAAAATGTGGACAATGGTAAAAAGAAAAATATATCAAAAGAAATTGAACAAAAAGAAATACAAGAATAAGAAGTAAAAACTCATAAAATCCTAAAAAAACAATATAATAATTAGAGGAGGGATTTTATGAGTACAAATTTTGCAATAATTGGTGGAGACTTAAGAATTATTAAATTGGCAAAAATGCTAGCTAAAGATGGAAATAAAGTATATACGTATGGATTAGAAAAAGCAGAAGAATTAAAAAATGAAGAAAATATTATATTTTGCGAAAAGATAAATAAAGCAATTTCTGAACATGTAGAGGTGGTTATTGGACCAATACCATTTTCAAGTAATGGAATAAACATTAATGCACCATTTAGTTATAAAGAAATATCAATAAGAGAGTTAATGCATGTTTTAAATGCAAAAATATTAATAGCAGGAAGCATTACACCAGATGTTTATGATATGGCAAATGATGAATATATTGAAATTATAGATGTAATGAAAAGAGAAGAATTAGCAGTTTTGAATACAATATCAACAGCAGAAGGAACAATAGAAATTGCAATTGCTAATACAAACAAAATAATACATGGAAGTAATGTATTAATATTAGGATTTGGAAGAATTGGAAAAGTGTTAGCTAGAAAAATGACAGGACTATCAGCTAAAGTGACATGTGCAGCAAGAAAAGACGAAGATTTAGCATGGATAAAGGCATATGGACATATGGCAACAAATATAAACTTCTTAGGAGAAAATTTATCACAGTATGATATTATAATTAATACAGTTCCTCATTTGATTTTAACTGAAGAACGAATGGAATATGTGAAAAAAGAGTGCTTATTAATAGATTTAGCATCTAACCCAGGTGGAATTGATAAAAAAACAGCTAAGGATAGAAATTTAAAATTAATATGGGCATTAGCATTACCGGGTAAAGTAGCACCAGTTACAACAGCTGAATTTATAAAAGATACAATTTATAATATTTTAAAAGAAATATATAAAAAATAACGAAAGAGGGAGAATTTATGGTAGTAGAAATTATAAAAGCAATTATATTTGGAATTGTAGAAGGAATAACAGAATGGTTACCAATTAGTAGCACAGGACATTTAATACTAGTAGAGCAATTTTTAAAATTTAAAGAAGTATCACCAGAATTTTGGAATATGTTTCAAGTGGTTATACAATTTGGAGCAATATTAGCAGTAGTAGTTTTATATTTTAAGAAAATATGGCCATTTACAAAAAACAAAGAAAAAGCAATTAAGAAAAATGGATTATTATCTTACTTTGATAAAAATATAATGAACCTATGGGGAAAAATATTAGTTGGTTGTATACCTGCAGCAATAATAGGATTGTTATTTGATGATGTTTTTGAAGCTTTATTTTATAATCCATTTTGTATAGCCATTGCTTTAATTGTATTTGGAATAGCTTTTATTATTGTTGAAAATTGGAGAAAAGATAAAAAAAGCGCTAAGGAAAAATCTAGTCAAATTACATATAAAGATGCTTTAATCATTGGATGTTTTCAACTATTAGCTGCAATATTTCCAGGAACGTCACGTTCAGGAGCAACTATAATAGGGGGATTATTAATTGGGCTATCAAGACCAAATGCAGCTGAATTTACATTTTATTTAGCAATTCCAACAATGCTTGGTGCGAGTTTATTAAAATTAGTTAAATTTGGATTTGGATTTACATCAATAGAATTAGTTGTTTTGTTAGTAGGAATGATTATATCTTTCTTGGTATCATTAATCGTTATTAAGTTCTTAATGAGTTATATTAAAAAACATAATTTCAAAGTATTTGGATATTATAGAATTATATTAGGAATTATTGTTTTAACATATTTCTTTTTTACAAAAGTATAATAACTTAAAAATTATAAATGACAATATAAATATAAGTACATCATAAAATTGACATAAAACATAAAAAATGATATGATATTTATGTTAAATATATTAATACATTAATGTATATATAATTATATGTACATTAAAATTTATTACAATTTTAGGAGGAATAAAAATGGAAACTATATCAGAATGCATACGGAAGTATGTAGAAGCTCATGACAATGAAGTAACTTCTTGCGAGGTTGTAAACTATATTCTCGAAGAAAAAAAATTTGAGACTACTGAACAATCGATAAGAAATAAACTAACTAGTGTATTAAAGGAAGTTGGTGGAAAATTAAAACCTTCACCACGTTATGTGGGATTGATACAAGAAGAAATAATGAAATATTTAAAGAATAATAATTGTGTAACTTATGATGAAGTTGTAGATTATATTCTTAAAGAAAAAAGGATAAATATAATAGGTCGAAAAATTAGAAATACATTATGTATGATAGTAAGAAAATCAGGAGGAGAATATAGTATATGTTCTAAAAAAAATAATTGTAATAAGTAAGAAAAGTGCTGACAAAATTGTCAGCACTTTCCTATTATGTCATCTACTTTTTTATTCTATTTTCCTATGGGTTTTATCACTTACATTATTAGCGGAATTACACATTTTCTCATATTCTTTGCACTTTATTTTATAGTCCATTTGCATGCACATATAACGATAGTAACAATAAGCTTGTTCATATTGAGCCATAGGGTTAAACATAGGATCTCTATATAATTCATTCATATCCATCCCAATATTAGGTGGAGGCATTCCATAATCATTAAATTGAGGCATATAATTATTATTAAAATCTTTTTCCATACAATCATCTCCTATAAATCAAAATTAAAAAATGGAAGTACATTTATAAAAATATATGTATAAAAAGCAGCTAATATACCATGTAATAATTTTCCATACAAATAAGGTTTTATTGATAAGTCAGTTTTTGAAGTGATACTTAAAACTTGTAGTAATACAGATATTCCACCAAAACCAAGTAAAAAAGCTGTAAATATTATATTAATAGAAATTTTTTTACAAGCTATATTAGAAATTGAATTAATTCCATTTGTTATTTCCAAAAATCCAGAAATTAATGGAGCAGCAAAAGAAAAATCAATATTTAGAGTATCAAAAATAGGTGCAATCAACAAAGCCAACATATTTAAGATTCCACTTGCTTTTAAAATAGATATAACACTAGAAAAAATAACAACAAATCCTCCAATTAATAATATTGTAGAGATACTATTTATTATACTTTCTGATAAAATAGAACCTAGGTTAGAAAAAGTAATATTTTCTTTTGAAGCAGAACTAGGATTTATGTTTTGGTAAGAAGCAGAAGATTTTTCATTTCGTTTCCAAAATCTAAATATAATTCCTACACTAATACATGCTAAAATATGTGTTATAAATAGTAAGATACCAATAGATGTATTCTTATACATTGAAAGTCCGACTGTACCTATTATAAAAAGAGGTCCGGAATTATTGGTAAAACTAAGTAATCTTTCACATTCTTCTTTAGTGCAAGTATTGTTTTTTCTGAAACTAGCAGCAATTTTTGCACCTACAGGATATCCACTTATTATTCCCATAATAAAGACAAAAGCTCCTTCACCACGAATATTAAAAAGTGGTTTCATATATCTATTTAAGATATTTCCAAGTTGTGTAATTATATTGGTATGCATTAAAAGTTCTGTAGCTACGAAGAAAGGGAAAAGAGAAGGAATTACAGAGTTTGCCCATAGAGCTAAGCCAGATTTTACAGCAGGTAAATTACTTTTTGAAAATAATAATAAACTAAAAGTGAAAAATAGAAAAATTAAAGGTAGAAAGTTTCTTTTTAGTTTAACAACATAAAAATTGTGTTTTAAAATCATAATATACCTCCAAAGTTTATTATATAAATATATGTGGTAATACAGAAAATATTAATAACTTATTAAATTTGTAGTTTTAAATTTGCCATTTTGAATAATAAAAACGTTACAGTTCAGTAAGAAATGATTATGGTGTCCAAGCTTTGGCTCCCACTATAAC
>OLON01000607.1_pt1 | contig 24247 bp, 16 predicted proteins | sample 1672691 | NCBI WGS metagenome assembly OLON01 (sample SAMEA3136714, study PRJEB25190) | human gut metagenome | biome: human gut; feature: human-associated habitat; material: faeces | place: Austria | collected 2013
GTCACGAGGTCTGTGAAGCAGGAAGCCCATTGGCTTTAGACAATGGGTAGTTCACGTCCGTACTGCACTTATTTGGGGTACTGCAGCTTTTGAACCTAAAAAAAATTGGTCCGACAAAAAAATAACTGAGTTGTCACAAATATTCGAACGTCCGATTGCGTGCAAGCAATAAAAAATATTTCGCATGGTAATTAATATAAGTACAAACTATTGTATACTATGTGCAATTTTGACTGATTTTGAATTTATTATGAAAAGTCAACTGTGCCTTTTTCACAAAATAATTCGACGAATTTCAATAAAATAGCGGAATTAATGAATTTTAGGAATAAAAAACTTACTTTTTGGAACGTTGAAAAGTTGGTCAAAATCTTGACAAAACATTCTAAAACGTGTAGGATGTATGTAGTGGCGTTTCTGAGAGATTCATTACATATTTAATCTGGTATGAATATGTGTGATTAAGAAGCTTACTGAAATAAGGAGGTATTTATTTTGAGAATCTTAGTATGTGTAAAACAGGTACCTGATACTGCAGAGATTAAGATCGATCCAGTAACGAATACACTGATTCGTGCAGGTGTACCAAGTATTGTCAATCCATTTGATGCATGCGCACTTGAAGTTGCAGCAAGAATCAAAGACGCAGATCCAAGCACAGAGATTACATTATTATCCATGGGTCCAGATCAGGCAAAGGATGCATTAAAAGAGTGTCTCGCAGTTGGCGGCGACAAAGCATATCTTTGCAGCGACAGAAAATTCGGCGGTTCTGATACACTGGCTACAAGCTACATCTTAGCTTCAGCTATCCAGTCTATCGAAGAGAAAGAAGGCAAATTTGACCTCATCCTTGCTGGTAAACAGGCTATCGATGGTGATACAGGTCAGGTTGGTCCTGAAATTGCAGCACATATGGGTCTTGCACAGGTTACATATGCAGCAGAAGTTTCTGTAGAAGGCGATGATATCATCGTTAAGAGAGAAAGCGACAAAGGTTATGATATGATTTCTGTTCAGAAACCAGCAATCGTAACAGTTGTTAAGACTGAATTTGAGCCAAGATATCCTACGATCAAGAGTAAGATGGCAGCCCGCAAGAAAGAAATCACAGTTATCACATCAGAAGATATTCCGAATATCGATCTGACACGTTGTGGTCTTAAGGGTTCTCCTACAAAGGTTAGAAAGACATTTACACCAGTGAAGAATAAGAACTGTGTAATGGTTAATGAAGGCGAAGTTGAAGTATCAGCAGTTAAGCTTGTTGATTTGCTTGTAGACGCCAAAGTACTGTAAGGAGGATATGGGCATGAGTTTTGAAGAATATAAGAATCTTTGGGTATTTGTAGAGACAGAAGAGAATGAAGTAAAGCCAGTTGGCTACGAACTTCTTAATCCAGGCCGTGAACTTGCAGATAAGATGGGCGCTAAGCTTGTTGCAGTTGTTATCGGCGGTAAGGTTGAAGATATCGCTAAGAAAGCAATCGAATACGGTGCTGACGAAGCTATTCTCGTTGAAGGCGACGAATACTTTAACTATACAACAGATGCATACAGCATCGCTATGAAGACACTTGTTGACAAGCATAAACCATCAGCAATCCTGATCGGTGCTACCAACAACGGCCGTGACCTTGGTCCTAAGATGGCTTGTGATCTGAATACAGGTCTTACAGCTGACTGTACAGGTCTTGACTATGATGTAGAAGCTGGCAACATGGTTTGGACACGTCCGGCATTCGGTGGTAACCTGATGGCTATGATTCTTTGCCCAGACAACCGTCCGCAGCTTGGTACAGTTCGTCCAGGTGTATTCAAGAAACCTGAACTGGTTGAAGGCAGAGAGGGTACAATCACTCGTGAAGATATCCATGTAGCTGCTGATCAGATCAGAACAAAACTGATCAAGAGAATCGAAGAAGTTGCTGAAGCTGTTAACCTTGAAGAAGCTGAAATCATCGTTTCCGGTGGTCGTGGTGTAGGTTCAGAAGAAGGCTTTGGTGTTATCCGTGAGTTAGCAGATGTACTTGGGGCAACAGTAGGTGCTTCCCGTGCAGCTGTTGATGAAGGTTGGATTCCACGTGCACATCAGGTAGGCCAGACAGGTAAGACTGTAGGTCCTAAGCTGTACATCGCTTGTGGTATTTCCGGTGCTATCCAGCATGCTGCTGGTATCTCTGGTTCTGATTGCATCGTAGCAATCAACAAAGACCCAGATGCACCTATCTTTGATGTTGCTGATTATGGTATCGTTGGTGACCTGTTCACTATCATCCCTATCATGATCGATCAGATCAAGAAAGTAAACGCATAATTTCATACCAGATGTATTATGTTTGCCCTGCGGCTTTGGCCGCGGGGCTTTTTGTATGCCGCGGGGGAAAATTTCGAATATCGCCATGGTTAAGCGCTGGCAAAGAGAATAAATGAAAATGATTTACGTTACTGTTAATGATAAGTTATTATCAACTAACTTAAAATAACTGAGAAAATTTTATTGCTAAATCCTATTAAGAGAATTTATCATTTAAGCCGCATGTTTAGCGGCTTTTTTTAATTGACAGCTTTTTTCTTACGCAATAAAATACTAATCGTTAGCAGAACCTAACTGAATGAAAGGATATTATGATGAAGAAAATAATAAGAACTATTATGATATCTGCGACAATTGCTATTTTGACAGCCTGCTCCGGGAGAAATGTTTCAATGGAAACTGAGGTCTCTTCTGAGGTGAGTTCTGAAAACGTTGTCACATCTTCGGAACTGACTTCAGAAAATGCTTCTGATGATGCAGAGGCGGTCAGAGATGTTTTTGCCATGGATACCTATATGACAGTGAAGGCTTACGGTTTTAACGGTGATGCGGCTGTTGATGCAGCGGTGGATGAGATTAACCGACTGGATGCGCTGTTGTCCACAGGTAAGAAAGACAGCGAGATTGGACAGATTAATGCGAATAACGGCGGACAGTTATCAGAAGATGGGGCGGTACTGATGGAACGTTCTCTGGAACTTTATAAAAGCACCAATGGCGCATTTGATGTGGCGATTTACCCGGTGATGAAGGCCTGGGGATTTACTGACGGCAATTATCAGGTGCCGGATACAGACGCATTGAAGGCAACGCTGGAACTGGTGGATCCTTCTTTGATTGATTATGACAAGGAGACTTCAACCGTCAGCTTCAAAAAGGATGGTGTCCAGATTGATCTCGGTGGTATTGCCAAGGGCTATACATCCTCCAGGATTATGGATATTTACAAGGAGAAGGGTGTGACAAGCGGCCTGGTAAATCTGGGAGGAAATGCCCAGGTATTTGGTACAAAACCAGATGGCAGCTTGTGGCGTGTAGCGGTTCAGAGCCCCGATTCAGAAGATGAATATCTGGGGGTTCTTGAGACGAAGGATAAGGCCATTATTACATCCGGCGGTTATGAGCGCTATTTTGAAAAAGACGGTGTGACATATCATCACATTATCGACCCGTCAACAGGATATCCGGCGGATAACGGCTTAATTTCCGTAACCATTGTCAGCGCGGACGGTACATTGGCAGACGGCCTTTCCACATCTTTGTTTGTTATGGGAAAGGACAAAGCCATTGATTACTGGAGAGCGCACAGTGATGAGTTTGATATGATTCTTCTTACAGATGATGAAAAGCTTTATGTCTCAGCGGGGATAAAAGACAGCTTTACATCAGACAGAGAATTTGAAATTGTAGAAAAGTAGAAGAGGATGACGCAGGATGAAGTTTTGGAAAAGATTTGGCGGTTATATGCCGATTCTTGCGACAATTGTTGTCGTGGGATGCGTCGGTACGGCGCTGAAAGGCTATGCAGCGCCGGTTTATGAGGTAGAGCAGCCGGAAAACATTCAGAGTACCGAAGCAGATGCAAAAGAGAAAAAGCAGGAAACAGAAGAAACTGAGCAGGCCAAGAAGGGAAACTTCGATTTGGCAGATGGTTTTTACAAGGGTAGCGGCACCGGTTTTGCTGGTACAGTTTCTGTTTCTGTAGAAATTAAAGACAAGAGTATTATTGCAATCAATATTCTCAGCACCCAGGATGATGAGGCTTTCTTTAACAGAGCCAAGGGTGTCATTGACAAAATTATTGCCGGACAGACACTGGATGTGGACGTGGTGTCCGGGGCAACCTACAGCTCCAACGGTATCATCAGTGCTGTAAAGAATGCCCTGACCGGAGAGCAGGATACAAGCACACCGGCTACGACGGCAAGCAGCAGTAGTCAGAGTTCGCCATCCATTGAAACGGTGGATGATTCCAATCAGACATGGAGAGACGGCATCTACTACGGCAGAGGTACCGGATTTAATGGCGAAGTACAGGTTGAGGTGGTGATTGCTGATGGGAAAATCAGCAATATCAGCGTGGTCAGCCATAATGATGACAGTAGTTTTATGAGTCAGGCCCAGGGATTGATTCCGAATATCATCAGTTCCCAGAGTACCAATGTGGATGCGGTTTCAGGTGCTACTTACAGTTCCAGAGGTATTATTGATGCGGTGCGTGCGGCACTGAAACAGGCAGTAGTTAATGGCTCTTCAAATGATGCCGATGACAGCAATGATGACAATAACAATAATGATAATAACAGCAGCAACAATAATTCGACAATTGTCGAAGGAAAAGTACCTTACGAAGAGGGCATCTATTATGGTACGGGTGAAGGATATGCCGGAGATATTCAGCTGGCAGTTGTGATCCAGGATAAGACCATCAAAGCCATACTGGTGACAGAATGTGAAGATGATGTTGCTTTCTTTAACAGAGCCAAGAGTATCATTAACGAGGTTCTGAAAAACCAGTCAACAGATTTGTCAGGTATTGACACTGTGTCTGGAGCAACGTACAGCTCCAACGGTATTGTCGAAGCCCTAAGGGAAGCTTTCAAAGCAGCTGAAAACGGTAACAGCGGCAAGCCGGCAGAATCGGAAACGGAGACAGAAACTGAGACTGAAACGGAAAGCGAAACAGAGACAGAACGCGAAACAGATACTGGAAATAGCGACAGCGTTTATATTGATGGTGCCTATACCGTCTCTGTTGTGTGTGAACCGGATGAGGATCAGGATTTTGAAGCTTACAATCTGTCAATGACCGTTCATATCAAAGATGACAAAATTACAGCAGTCACAGACATTGTCGGTGATGGCGATCAATCCAATGAAAGCTATATCAAACGTGCAGCAGAAGGTACTTCAAAACTGCCGGGGGTTGTAACGCAGATTACAGAAAAAGGCGGCCTTGATGCCGTTGATACGGTGACAAGAGCAACCTGTTCATCCAATACCATTATCGAGGGATGCCAGAAGGCATTAGAGGCTGCAAAGCGGACACCGGGAGAAAGCGAGACAGAGAAACCGGCAAACAGAATCTATGCAGATGGCACCTATACCGTTTCTGTTATCTGTGAGCCGGATGCAGATGGAGATTTTGAAGCTTACGATTTGACGATGACGGTTCAAATTGAAAATGACCGGATTACAGATATTTCAGGCATCAGCGGCAATGGTGACAGCGACAATGACAGCTATATAAAAAAAGCGGCCCAGGGTACTTCAAAGTATGTGGGTGTGGTGACACAAATTACAGAAAAAGGTATGCCGGAAGGCATTGATGCAGTTGCAAGAGCAACCTGTTCCTCCAATGCGATTATCGAAGGCTGCCAGAAAGCACTGGATGAAGCAAAAAAACTGGCAGAGGAAGGTAAATAGAGATGAAGACATTTTCGGTTCGAGCGGTGAATCTGGTACTTATCGTTGCATTGTTAATCGGCTATAACACTGTATTGACACTGCGGGATAAGGATGATCAGATTGCGAAACTGACAGCAGACCTGGAAAGTGCCAATTTATATAAGCAGTCTGTCATACAGTCCCAGGAGGATGCGGCAGGCGGCAGTTATGAAGATGGCATCTGGAAAGGCGAGGCACAGGGATTTGGCGGAGTCATTCAGGTGGAAGTCACTGTTGAGGGCGGTTCCATTACAGATATCAGTATTGTATCAGCAGAAAAGGAGGATGGCGCTTATCTTTCCATGGCGGAGGATATTATCCCGACAATCATTGATGCACAGAGCGCAGATGTAGATACGATCAGCGGAGCAACATTCAGTTCCACCGGGATTAAAAATGCAGTTGCGCAGGCATTGGAAGAGGCGGCAAAATAAATGAGCAAAATCGATATACATCATCTTACAAAAAAGCAGCGCAAGCAGATGCACGGCTGGCTTCGGGCAATCATACAACTTTTATATTTCCTGTTTCTGCCCTCAGCTTATACAGCCGCTTTTGCAGGCGTCAAATATATTTTCACACAGTTGGGTGCAGGAGAAAAAATCGGTCTGACATCTTTTGTGTCGGTACTGATTGTCCTGTGTCTGTATACCATTGTATTCGGGCGTTTCTTCTGTGGATTTGCCTGTGCATTCGGAAGTTTTGGGGATGCAGTTCACTTTGTCTATGTGTGGATTTGCAAAAAAATCAAGAAAAAGCCGGTGAAACTGCCGGAAACAGTAACTTCAAAACTCTCAAAGGTGAAATACGTTGTGTTGGCTGTGATTGTACTCCTTTGCTTCAAAGGTGTGTACAGTCAGACACAGGGGTACAGCCCATGGGATGTTTTCTCTATGCTGCATGCCTTTAACTTTAAGTTAGGCGGCTATCTGCTGGGAATTGTCCTGCTGGTACTGATTATGGTGGGCATGGCCCTTCAGGAAAGATTTTTCTGTCGATTCCTGTGTCCGATGGGTGCAGTATTCTCATTACTGCCGATGCTGCCGTTCTTCACCCTTAAGAGAGAACGGGAACAGTGTATCAAAGGCTGCAGTGCCTGTACAAAACAATGTCCGTCAGACATCGGTCTGCCGGAGGCCGGTTCGCTGGATGTCAGCGGTGACTGTTTCCAGTGCCAGAAATGTATTGATACCTGTCCACGGATGAATATCCATTGCGGACTGCCGGGTATCAAAGGCAATGAAGTGGTATTCACTGTGATCAGGGCATTGATTTTATTTGGCCTATTTATCTGGCTGGGAATTTAAGTATTGGCGAAAGAAAAATCGCCGGAAAATGAGTGATTGAATCAAAAAACAGGGGCTGGGATGCCATTGGCATACAGCTCCATAAAAAGGATTAATGATTAGCGTGTGCTAACGCTGATTTTTAATAAATGGCTCGATTTGAGTCGGATTTTACACTAAATGCATAATTCAAATTTCATACTTACAAGGAGGACGATATGAAAAAGAATGAATTAATTAATAAGACATTGGCCGGTCTGATGATTGCAGCGATGACAGCCGGCGTGTGCCCGACAACTGCATTTGCGGTGACTGGGGCTCAGGTAGCAGCAGATGGAACTTATACAGCAACTGCTCATGTAACAAGAACAGCAGAAGATGACACGAATGAGGATGACTGGGATGAGTATGATGTTGAAGTTTCCCTGACAGTTGCTGATGGCAAGTTTACAGATATTACAGTAACACCGAAAAATGGGTATAATGCTACAGCCAATTCCTCATATTTCAGTAAAGCATATGATAAATCTAAAGGTATTAAAACAAAGCTTTTAGGTCAGAAGGCAACATCAGATACAGTAAACGGGTGGGATACTAAAACAGGTGCGACGCGTACATCAGATGCTGTTAAAAAGGCGGCAACTGAAGTAATTGAAAAAGCAGCAGAAGCAGCACCAGTTGAAGTCAACACATCCAATCTTGAAGCCGCTATTGCAAAGGCAAAAGGGCTGACAGCAGCAGATTATACAGAAGATAGCTGGAATGCTTTACAGACAGCTTTGACAGCAGCGGATACAGCCCTTACAGCAAAGGAAAGCCAGGATGCAGTAGACACAGCAGCAAGTAATTTGACAGCAGCTATTGATGCCCTTGCGAAGAAACCGGAAGAGGTTAAAGTCAACACCGAAAAACTTGAGGCAGCTATCGCAAAGGCAGATGCGCTTAAGGATAAAGAAGCAGATTATCCAGCAGAAAGCTGGAAGACAATGCAGACAGCTCTGACAGAAGCAAAGTCAGCTCTTGAAGCCAAAGAAAGCCAGGAAAAGGTAGATGCGGCAGAAGCAAAACTGACAAAGACTATTGATGCTCTTGAAAAGAATGCAGTGGCAAAGGAAGTTTATGTATTAATGAATATTCCTTATGACAAATTCTACGCAGCAGAAGGTGATGACAATGCCGATGCTGTCACATCAGCAACATTAAATAAGACAAGATCCAGCCTTGCTGCAGGTTCTTATCATGTGAGCAGTGATGGTTCAGATATTACGGGCATTGTTTATCCTGTTAAGCTTGAGGATGCGTCTGCTCTTGACAAGCTGACTCAGGTGACAGACAGCAGTAAAGTTGATATTACCGTATCAATGAAAGGCAAGGAGACAACAACAACTTATGAAGGCAAAGATGCGTTATTTGAAAGCCCAAGCTACTCTTATTATATGTTGAGCGAGGTGCCTTCATATTATAAAAAAGCGACTGTTAATGAAGATGGTTCTTTAAGCTTTGGTAAAGCAGAAGGCGCGGAAGTACAGACACTGAGTAATGTGACTGCGGATTTCAGAACTTCATCAAACTACGGTGATTATCAGATGAATCTTTCAGGTTTGCCAGATGATATTACAACAGTGTATGGTGTTGTTGTAGGAACAAAGGAAGGCGATAGATATGGCCTTCGTCATGTAGAGAATATCTGGAAAATATCTAAGCTGGCATGGAGCACAGGTTTTGTGACAACAGCGCACGGCAACCAGCTTCAGTATAAGGATTATGTTCCAATGATGGGACAGACAATCAGTAAAGTAACCTATTACACAAATGCAGGTATCTATGAGATCCCTATGAGTGTATATGTTCCTGTAAAATTTGACGGCAGTGTAGAAGTTGCTGATGCAAAAGCATCCAGCGGTGAAACAAAAATAACATTGAACAATCTTCCATCGGATTATGAGGCTGAATACAGTGTCGAAGGTCTTGAAAATGTTAAGGTAGAAAATGGCGTGCTGACTTATACAGCAGCTGATGCAAAGGTTGGCAAATACACATTAAAGGTAACAGATAAGAGCGGCAAATATGCGGACATTTCTGCTGATTTCACATTAACAACAGAAGTTACACCAATTATATATGAACGCGATCAGAAAGCACTTGTACCTGCAGACGGTTACAGTGCAGATGATTTAGCTGCTTATGTCAAGAGTATTGAATCTGTATCTGTAGATGGGACACCTTATGCGGCTTCCGGCAAAGGTGCTGTGAAAATTATCAAAGAAGATGGCTCTATTGATGCAACTGCAAAACCATTTGCCAATGCAAAGGATGGACAGGAATTTGAGATTGTTGTCAAAGCAACAGGTTATGCAAAAGATTATACTTTTACATATAAATATGAAGACGCTTATACCTATGTTTATGCAGGCCTTAGCTGGGCAGAATACTGGGCAGCCGAAGGCGTTCAGGCTGCAGGTGATGCTTCTTCTTCCGATGCATATGACCTTCGTGATGAGTATGACAAGGGTGCATTTGATACAGTTACAAGAGCAACAGCAAATCATGGTCTTCACAGAGGAAGCTTCCAGTGTACAGATGTGATTGAGGCAGAAAATGGTAAGGAATACAAGATTTCGTACTGGAAATCTGAAGGTAAAACAACAAAAGCAGTGCTGACAGATGGCAATGAGATTACATTTAACCGCGGAACAATTACAGAAGCAGATGGTACAACAACAAAAATGACTGAGCATCATGTAACAGGTCTTAAATATGTGCCGGTCAAAGTTGCAAAAGATGATTATGAAGCTTTCAAAGCAAAATATGATGTAGTTGAAAATGGCGGCACACTGGCAGGCGGTTATTCTGAAAACAAACTGAGCAGCTACAATGGTCTGGTAGCAGAAGTAACATCTGCAACAAATGGACTTAAGACAGCAACTAAGAATTCAGATGGCTCCTTCAGCTTCTCTGCGAAAGCCGCAGGTACAGAATCCGGTATTAAAGAGCAGGCATTAAAGACAGCACCTTCTGCAACTGATGTTGGCTTGACAGTTCAGGAAGGAGAAGGAAAATATGGTGAGTTCCTTCGTGTAGATATGAAAGGAGACTATGGTGATCTTGCCGCAAATATGCAGGCTGTGAAGTGGACATATTATGGTTCAGACAGTACATATAAGAATGCCTTGGCAACTTATGGTACAAAGTTTGCAGCTGATAACTGGATGCATAAATCAATGGGTATTCAGCTTGGCCTGACAGATTCTCTCAGATGCACATTGCCTGCAGGTACAGATGGTACAGGCTACTGGACAATTACAGTGACTGCCCTTGGATACGAAGATGTGACCTACCAGTTCCAGGCAACAGATGAGAATATTGCCAAAGCGAATCCTGTGACAGATACAAGTGAATTGGAAGCTGCAATTGAAAAAGCAAAAGGTCTGAATAAGGAACTTTACACCGCAAAGAGCTGGAGTAATGTAGAAAGCGAATTAGAAGAGGCAGAAACAGAGCTTGAGAGAAAGCATACTCAGGAAATGGTGAATGAAGCAGCAGAACATTTGAATAATGCGATTGCCAGCCTGAAATCTCAGTATGTGCTGATGAACATTCCATATTCTGCGTTCTACAAGGCAGAAGTTCAGAATGATGTGGATGTAGATGTATTTACATCAGCAACACTGAATAAGACAAGAACAGCATCTCTGGCAGGCGGTTCTTACCATACAAATGCTGACGGCAGTCAGATTGACGGTATCACATTCCCTGTTAAAGTAACGGATGATATGGATATGTCCAAATATACACAGGTAACAGATGACGATTCTGTTGACATTACAGTTACAAACAGAGGACAGACAAGCACAACAACTTACACAGGCAAGGATGCTCTGTTCCAGAATGCAGATTATGCATATTATAAACTGACAGAAGTTCCATCTTACTACAAGGAAGTCTCTGTTGATAAAGATGGCAATCTGACATTCGGTAAGACAGTCGGCAATGTGACAACACTGGAAGGCTTAAGCGCAGAACTGTCAACAGAGACAAGTTACGGCGATTATCAGTTAGATATTGATGGCCTTCGCGATAAACTGACAGAGCTTGGTGTGACAAATATCAATGGTGTTGTGATCAATACAAAAGAAGGCAGCAGCTATGGTCTGCGTCATCTTGAAAACATCTGGAGAATGGAAGAACTGGCTTGGGCAACAGGCTTTACAGAAGCTGTTCATGGCTGCCCGACTTCATCTGATCATTATAAAGCAATGATGGGTCAGACAATTACTTCTGTCACCTATTATACAGATAAAGGTATGTACAATATTCCATTGGCAGATATTTATGTACCGGTTAAATTCACACATGATCTTGAAGTAGCCAATGCGGCAATTACAGCAGGCAAGACAGAAGTTACTGTAACCGGTCTGCCGGATGATTATGCTGCTGAATACAAAGTAGATGGCCTTGACGGTGTAAGTGTTCAGAATGGTGTATTAACATTTAACAATGCAAAGAAAGGTAAATACACATTAACAATTTCTGATAAGAAAGGCAAGTATGCAGATATTACAACAGAATTTGAACTTTATACAGAAGCAATGCCAGCTGCATATGATGCGGATAAGAAAGCGCTTGTTAAGACAGCAGATGCGACAGATGAAGAATTTGCTGATTACATCAAGAGCATTTCTGTAGTCAATGTTAATGGTAAGGATTATAGAGCAACAGGTCGCGGTGCAACAGTGATTATTAATGAAGATGGTTCTATTAAGACAGATGCAGCACCATTTGCAGAAGGTGATACATTTGAGATCACAGTAAGTGCAACTGGTTACTTACCACAGAGTTTCACTTATACAACAAAAGAAGCTCCTGCTCCGGCAGAAGTCAACACAGAAGCCCTTAAAGCAACCATTGCCAAGGCAGAAGGACTGAAAGAATCAGACTACACGGCAGAGAGCTGGAAAGCAATGCAGACATCCCTGACATCAGCAAAGGCAGCCCTTGAAGCAAAAGAGTCACAGGAAGCAGTGGATGCAGCATCAGCAAGTCTCCAGTCTTCTATTGATGCACTGAAAGCAGCAACACCTGCTGAAACAGAAGAAGAGACAAAGGATGATAAGAAGGATGAGGCAGAAGCTGTGGACACAGCAGCTCTTGAAAAGGTCATCGCAACAGCTAAGGAGCTCAAGAAGAATGACTACACAGCCGCAACCTGGTCAACTTTGCAGACGGCTTTAACAAATGCAGAAAAAGCCCTGGATGCCAAAGAATCTCAGAAATCTGTAGATGAAGCAGCAAAGACACTGCAGGCAGCAATTGATGGCCTGAAGAAAGCAGCTGATACAACTTCGACAACGGATGACAAGAAAAACAACAATAATAACAACAATTCAACGAACAAGAACAATACAACAAACAAAAATACGACAACAAGTAAGAACAGCCCGAAGACAGGTGATCCTGTAAGCGTACTCGGCCTGCTTGGTGCAGCAATTTCTTCCGTTGGTATTGGTGGTTTAGGATTAAGACTCAGAAAGAAATCTAAAAGAGAAGATGAGGAATAATTCCTGATGAATTGAATATTCGAATGCCAAGAAGGGGCTCCGCTTTCATGCGGGCCCCTTCTCTTTCTGAACGGTTACCTGAATTTTATATTGAGTTGAACTTTGCAGGAGTACTTTAAAAGTGTCCATACTTCTGCTATGATAGTGGATAGAAGAATGTCGATATTCTGAATGAAGCAAAGAAATAGATATAAAAATGTAAAGGACAGAAAAGGATAGATAAATGGCAGAAGTAAAGATTTTATATGAAGATAAAGACATTATTGTGGTTGTGAAGCCTGCCGGGATGGCCTCCCAGGAGGAACGCTCGGCGGATATGGATATGGTGAGCTGGCTGAAGAATTATCTTGTTCGGGAGAAGAAGGTCAAAGGTATGCCGTATATCGGTGTGATCCATCGTTTGGACAAGCCGGTGGGCGGTGTCATGGTTTATGCCAAAACGCAGCAGGCGGCAGGAAAGCTCAGTGAACAGGTGCGAGGCAATAAGATGACCAAGGAATATCTGGCGGTATTGACGGGAACCCTTCCGAAGAAAGAAGGACGGTTGGAAGATATGCTCCTCAGCAACGGCAAGACCAATAGAACAGAGGTGGTGGACGCCAAAACTTCCGGCGCCAAAAAAGCCGTGCTTGAATATAAGGTTAAACGGACAAAATTTGACGAGGGTCAGCAGTATTCTCTGGTGAATGTCCATCTGATCACAGGACGTCGGCATCAGATCCGTGTCCAGATGGCCCATGCCGGTGCAGGGCTTTGGGGAGATACCCGCTACAATCCCGTTTTTGCGGATAAGAAAGGCTGGTTTGACCTGGCGTTGTTTGCATGGCATCTGGAATTTGATCATCCGGTGACAAAGAAGCATCTGGCATTTAAGGTGCCTGCAGGATCACAGATTACGGCCCATTTTAAAGCTGAAGAATGTAAGTAAGCAGGAGAAATAGAAAATGAACAGAACAGTGATGATCAGATTGGCGACACCGGAGGATGCTGCTGAGATGTTAAAAATATATGCCCATTATGTGGTAAATACAGCGATTTCATTTGAGTATGAAGTACCGTCGGAAGAAGAATTCAGAGAAAGAATCGAAAGCACTCTCAAGCGGTATCCCTATATCGTGGCTGAACAGGAAGGACATATCATCGGCTATGCTTATGTATCGATTTTTCATGAAAGAAAGGCTTATGATTGGGCTGTGGAAACGTCGATTTATGTGGATAAAGACTACAAACGCAGCGGCTGCGGAAAACTTTTGTATCAGGCACTTGAGAAGATTCTCAAGAAACAGCATATCAGCAATCTGTATGCCTGCATTGCCTATACAGAGCATGAGGACGAACATCTGACAAATGACAGTATGCATTTTCATGAGCATCTGGGATATGAATTGGTGGGCACATTTAAGAAGTGCGGCTATAAGTTCAATAGATGGTATGACATGATCTGGATGGAGAAGATGATCGGGGAACATCCGGAGAATCCGGAAGCATTTATTCCATTTTCGGAGATGGATGTCCGGGAGATATTTGAACTCATTTTATAGGGTTTTATGAACTATGGTTGCGCGATTTTATTTTTCTTTTTCTAAGAATTTTTTATACGTCATATCCATTCCCAGAGCCCCAAGTGGCGCTGTAATAATAAAATCATCAAAACGGCAGAAAGGCCGGCTTCCAATGTGTAACGGATATCCACAGCGGCACCCACAAGAACAAAGAGGATGACTTCAGCTGCCAGCCAGAGTTTGCCGAATTTCTCAGATAATCTTTTGGATACGAAAGTTGTACTTTTGGCTTTCAGAACGCAGGCCATACTGACAACAGCCAGCAGACCGGAAACAGAGACTTTGCCCTCAAGTCATCCTTCAATGGCAATGAGCAGAAAAGAAAAGCCAAGGACGATGATGACTTATTTGTGGAGAAGTGCAAGGGAAAATTCATTTACACAGTCGTTATAAGGCAAAAAATCTTGACAAAGGCCATCTCCTGTCATAAAATGATTTTTGTGAAAACATATTTATATGTGAATGACAGTGAAGAGGATCAGTAGTCTGCGTCAGTGGCTCAGAGAGGATATCAGCGGTGTGAGGTGTCTCCATATGTACAGATGAACCTGCCTTGGAGTTCTGTATGAAAGTACAGCGCACGTCCGGCGTTATGGACAATTGAGCGGAAGTCTTCAGTATATGAATCAGGACAGATGCAGTATCTGCTGTCTGACATTTTCGAGGCAATCGAGTGGAGATTTCAAATAGGGTGGTACCGCCGAATGAATTTTGGTCCCTGTTCAGCCGATGGCTGGCAGTGGAAGGAATAGATAAGGGGAAGTGCTTTCTGCTGCAGCAGAGCGTACTTCCCCTTTTGCTGTCAAAAAGGCAGTAAGAGACTGATGTTGCGCCAATTGGCGTATCGTAAAAGATGAGATATAGGAGGCTGTAAAAATGGCAAAAGAAAAGAAGCAGGTTCGTGAGATTACATCCATGAGCGAAGATTTTGCGCAGTGGTATACAGACGTTGTTGTCAAAGCAGGTCTGATTGGTTATACAAGCGTTAAAGGTTGCATGGCAATTAAACCGGCAGGTTATGCGATCTGGGAAAATATCCAGCATGAATTGGATAAACGTTTCAAGGCAACAGGTGTTGAAAATGTTTATATGCCAATGTTTATTCCTGAAAGTCTGCTCCAGAAAGAGAAAGACCATGTAGAAGGTTTTGCACCGGAAGTTGCATGGGTAACCCATGGCGGTCTGAATGAACTTCAGGAAAGAATGTGTGTCCGCCCGACATCCGAGACATTATTCTGCGATTTCTATGCCAAAGAAATCCAGTCTTATCGTGATCTGCCAAAGTTATACAATCAGTGGTGCTCCGTTGTAAGATGGGAGAAAGAGACACGTCCGTTCCTACGTTCCAGAGAATTCCTGTGGCAGGAAGGCCATACCGCCCATGCTACAGCAGAAGAATCCAAAGAGAGAACAGAACAGATGCTGAATCTCTATGCAGATTTCTGTGAGCAGGTACTGGCTATGCCTGTTATCAGAGGTCAGAAGACAGAGAAGGAGAAATTTGCCGGTGCAGAAGCAACCTATACCATCGAAGCATTAATGCATGACGGCAAGGCCCTTCAGTCCGGTACAAGCCACAACTTCGGTGATGGTTTTGCAAGAGCCTTCGGCATTCAGTACACAGATAAAGAAAATAAACTGCAGTATGTCCATCAGACATCCTGGGGTATGACAACCCGTCTGATCGGTGCTATTATCATGGTTCACGGTGACGACAATGGTCTTGTTCTGCCTCCAATGATCGCTCCGACACAGGTGATTGTTATTCCAATTGCCCAGCACAAGGAAGGTGTCCTTGAAAAAGCAGAAGAATTAAGAGACAGATTGAGCGGATTCAGAGTTAAACTGGACGCAACAGACAACAAACCTGGCTGGAAGTTTGCAGAGGCAGAGATGCGCGGTATCCCTGTTCGTGTTGAAATCGGACCTAAGGATATCGAAGCCAATCAGGCTGTCCTGGCACGCCGTGATACAGGTGAGAAGATTGTTGTCAGCCTGGATGAACTTGAGACAAAAGTAGATGAACTTCTGAAAGAAATTCAGTCCAATATGTTCGAGAAAGCACGTGCACACAGAGATGCACACACTTATGTGGCCACAAACTATGATGAATTCAAGGATATTATTGCCAATAAGCCTGGATTTGTAAAAGCGATGTGGTGTGGTGATCGTGCCTGCGAAGACAAGATCAAAGAAGAAACAACAGCCACATCCAGATGTATGCCATTTGCACAGGAACATTTATCCGATGTATGCGTATGCTGCGGACGTCCGGCTAAGAAGATGGTGTACTGGGGAAAGGCATACTAAAATGGATATTAATCGACTTCGTATGTTTATTGCTGTAGCAGATTGTCTGAATTTTACAAAAGCTGCAGAAAAACTCTATATCAGCCAGCCGACATTGAGTCGGTATATAAGTGAACTGGAAGAAACAATGGAGGTCGAATTATTTGAAAGAACTACCCGCCGTGTCGTATTGACAAAGGCGGGTAAGCTTTTTTATGACGAAAGCCTTCAAATTATAAAAAAATACGATGCCTTGATTAATCGCGTTGCCCGATTGGGAACAGGTTTGTCAGGAACGTTAAAAGTGGGCTATCTTGAACTGTTTACGCAGAATATTTTGCCCGTTGCCATTAGAAGTTTTCATGAAAAGTTTCCAATGGTTGATATGCAATTAAGAGAGACCAGGTTACAGGAAGCCAATCAAAAAGTTTTAGATGGAGAATTGGATGTTGGTTTTGTCATTACACATGATATGTTGGAGCGCAAACCAGAATTGGAATATCGCCATATTTATGCAGGACAGGTTGAACTGATCGTAAGTAATCAACATCCATTAGCTGCCTATCAAATGGTGAATCCACTGATGTTGAAAGATGAAAAGATTTTAATGTTTGATGCAGGGGAGACACCTGAGTTGCAGGAACAGATTACCAACATGTGTATGAAAGCAGGCTTTATGCCGAATTTTATTACAGGGAATTTTTCGCCTGGGGCTATTTTTTTGATGGTACAGGCAGGGATGGGTGTCTCTTTGCTCTCGTCATTAATTACATCTGTACTTTTGACAGATGATAGATTTCATACATTGACCCTTGAAGGCATACAGGCTGTTGCTAATCTGGAGATGATCTGGAGAAAAGATAATGATAACCCTTGTATCCAGAATTTTGTCAGTGAGGTTGAAGAAGCAGCACATCCTACCGTGCCAAATATCTCAAAATTGTATTGATAAAAATAAAACATTCATGCCTATTTTAAATAAATGAATGGTGAATCCATTTAGTTCTGATATTTCAATTTTAAAGAAAAAGTCTATATAATTATAAGCAGAAAGAATCCGGATTATCTTTTGAAAAATATAGTGGAGGATATATTTGATGAAAAAGATTGATTTTGAAGCACATTATTATACGCAGGACTTTTTCGATGCAATTGCTGACAGAGAAGGAATTCCAAGCTTCAGAACCTCTGATCAAAGCATGTATCATGGTGGTGACGGAAGGATTGGGATTCGGCCGATCATTCCGAAACTTTTGGAATTGGGTGAAAAAAGAATCAAAGATATGGATGCTGCTGGTGTAGATACGGCCATTTTGTCAGCATCTCTCGGTGTGGAGCAGTTACCTGCAGAAATGGGCATTAAAGAAGCTGAAAAAATAAATGATGCATTGGGAAGTGCCATTGCTCAGTATTCAGATCGATTTAAAGGCTATGCGGTTTTGAATGTAAAGAATATACAGTCGGCGGTGCGTGAATTAGAACGCTGCAGAAAGAAATATGGCTTTGTAGGATGGAATGCATTTTCAAATTATGGCAGTCAGAATCTGGATGATCCAGACATGTATGTTTTATTTGAAACGGTGGTTAATTTAGGAATGTTTGTGTACATACATCCTACAGTACCTGTTGCGGACTGCTTTAAAGGCTGGGGTCCTGCTCTGGCCACATCTGGATTAGGTTTTGCGGAAGATACGGCAGTGGCACTTACAAGACTGATTTTAAGTGGTATTTTTGATCGACTGCCAGAGTTAAAAATTGTTATCGGGCATAGTGGTGAAGCTTTTCCATTCCTTATTCAAAGATTAGATGATGCTTATCTTCGCTCAAAATGGACGAATTTAGCAAAAAATAAAAAAATGCCAAGTGAATATTTTGGTACCAATATTTGGATGACAACGAGTGGTAATTTTTCGGTTCCTGCATTTCAATGTGCGTATGATACATTTGGAAGTGAAAGAATTATGTTTGGGACAGATTATCCGATGGAAGACATGATTCGCAGTGTCGAATTTGTTGACAAATTACCTATATCGATTGTTGATGCTGAAAAAGTTTATTATAAAAATGCTGAGAAATATTTTGGCTTATAGTTCATTTTGAAGGGGGTGTGAATATGGAGAGTATCAAAGGGTTTAGTCTGGTTAATTGGATTTTTGTTATATTAGGTTTAATCTGTGCATTTATATGTCCGGCGTTTATACAACCGTGGAGTACATTGACACCTGCAGGCGTTACGATTTTCTTTGTATTTGTTGGTACATTGTTGATGGTAATCGGCAGTAATAGTTTGATTTGGCCAATCTTTGCAGCAATGGCAGGATTAGTTGCTTATGGATGTACAGACGGTAATGCGATTGCAGCAGCATTATTTAGCAATGGGACAGTTGTTATGATGCTTGGTGTCTTTCCGTTGAGTTGGGCATTAAATGAAAGTGGATTTGGATATGTCGTTGCCCACTTTTTATTAACACGGAAAGTGCTTAAAGGAAGACCGGTATTGTTTACGATGGTTCTGTTCTTTGCGCTCCTTGTTATGGCAATTTTTACAAGTGTATTTGGCGCGTTAATGTTCGGATTGCCATTGGTTAAAACACTTTGTAAACAGGCAGGATACGATACAGATAGTCAGTACTACAAGCTGTGTCAGGTGGGAACCTATATGTTTGCAACAATGGGTTGTATGTTTTTCCCATTTACAAATGGTATGGTTTTTGCTTCACTGAATTCTATTAGTACAGCATTTGGTGCAGAAGTTTCAACAGTGGCTTATACCATCTCCGGGTTAGTTGTTGATGTCGTATTTATTATTATCTATGTTCTTATGATGAAATTTGTTTTTAGAGCAGATATGAGTAAGATGGCAAATATTGACGCAGGCAAATTATCATCCGAAGGTGACAACAAGGTAACAAAAAAGCAGTTGGTTTTAGTTATATCTTTTATCATTGCAGCACTGTATAGCTTTGTGGTAGCATTACTTCCTGCAGGCGCGGCAATCACGATTTTTCTAAGTAGATTTGGTGGCTCTTTGTGGTTTTGTATGATTGTGGCTATTCTTTGTATTGTTCATATGGATGGCAAACCGATCATGGATATCAGACGGGCACTCAAAGAAGGTGTGGATTGGAATACGCTTTTTGCAATTGGCGGCTTTATGATGCTTGGAAATTATGTGTCAAGTGAAGATTCAGGTATTATGGGGTGGCTGAGTCAGGTATTTAAACCGATTTTGGGTGGTATTGATAATATCTTTGTATTAATGTTGATTGTATGTTTGATTACAATTATTGTAAGCAATTTCTTCTCAAATATGATGACAGTGATTATCTTTGGCAGTGTTGTAGGTCCTTTTGTAGCGAATTTTACAAATATTAATCCGGTTGTTATTATGACGGCGCTTGTATTTTGTGCATGGAATGCGTATTTGACGGTTGCGGCGAATGGAACTGCGCCAATCTTACTTGGATATGAAGGCATCGACACAAAGTTTATTTGGACAAAAGGAATTATCATAACCATTGTTTATGCAGTTGTTGCAGCGTTGCTGTTTACGTGTATGGCGATGATTTTGTAGATATATTAATATTACTTATATAAACGCAAAGCAATATTAATGTAGATTAATAGCCTCTCCTGTTGTAAAAAAAAACAACTAGTGTTAAAATGCATGTAGGTATTGAACTTACATGCATTTTATACATTATGGAATACAAGGAGGAATATTCATGAAAATGGTAGCAATCAGTCAGGAACTGTCATCTACATCTTATCCGGGCAGAGGTATTATCATTGGTCGTTCTGCCGATGGAAGCAAAGCGGTTACAGCTTATTTTATTATGGGAAGAAGCGTCAACAGCCGAAATCGTGTTTTTGTAGAAGATGGTGAAGGTATTCGTACAGAAGCTTTTGATCCTTCCAAACTTGAAGACCCAAGCCTGATTATTTATGCACCGGTCAGAGTGCTTGGCAACAAGACAATTGTGACAAATGGCGACCAGACAGATACCATTTATGAAGGTATGGATCGCCAGCTTACATTCGAGCAGTCTCTCAGAAGTCGTGAATTTGAGCCGGATGCACCGAACTACACACCTCGTATTTCTGGTATCCTGCATGTGGAGAATGCAAAATTCAACTATGCCATGTCTATTTTAAAGAGCAACAACGGCAATCCAGATTCCTGCAATCGCTATACATTTGCATATAACAACGTGCCTGCAGGTGAAGGCCATTTTATTCATACTTATATGGGTGACGGCAATCCACTGCCAAGTTTTGAGGGCGAGCCAACATGGGTGAAAGTTGATACTAACGACATTGATGCCTGGACAAAAGAAATCTGGGAAAACCTCAATGAGGACAATAAGGTTTCTCTTTTTGTTCGTTTTATTGATATTGCAACTGGTAAATACGAGTCAAGAATCATCAACAAGAATCACTAATCGGAGGTAGATCAGATGAAAGAATTAGAATTAAAATATGGCTGTAATCCGAATCAGAAACCATCCCGTATTTTTATGAATGAGGGGGAACTTCCGATTACTGTTTTAAACGGACGTCCGGGATATATCAACTTTCTGGATGCTTTCAATGGCTGGCAGCTGGTTAGTGAATTAAAGAGAGCCACAGGTCTTCCGGCAGCAACATCTTTTAAGCATGTTTCGCCAGCAGGCGCAGCAGTCGGTCTGCCTTTGACGGATGTGGAGAGAAAAATTTACTGGGTGGATGATATGGGTGAACTGACACCTTTGGCCAATGCTTATGCTCGTGCCCGCGGTGCTGACAGAATGTCATCTTTCGGTGATTTTATTTCCCTGTCGGATGTGTGCGATGTGGCAACTGCCAAATTGATTAAGCGTGAAGTCTCAGACGGTGTTATTGCACCGGGCTATGAACCGGAGGCACTTGAAATGCTGAAAGCCAAGAAAAAGGGCAATTACAATGTCATCCAGATTGACCCGTCCTATCGTCCGGCGCCAGTTGAACATAAAGAAGTATTCGGTATTACTTTTGAGCAGGGAAGAAATGAACTGGTTATTGATAAAGAGATGCTGAACAATATCGTTACTGAAAGTAAAGAACTGCCGGAATCAGCCAAAATCGATCTGGTGATTGCACTTATTACACTGAAATATACACAGTCCAATTCTGTATGTTATGCGAAGGGCGGACAGGCTATCGGTATCGGCGCAGGTCAGCAGAGCCGTATCCATTGTACCCGTCTGGCAGGTCAGAAGGCAGATAACTGGTTCCTGCGTCAGAGTCCAAAGGTATTGAATCTGCCGTTTAAGGAGAAAATCGGACGTGCCGATAGAGACAATGCCATTGATCTGTATATCGGTGATGAATACATGGACCTGCTGGCAGATGGTGAATGGGAGAGAACATTTACAGAAAAGCCGGAAGTATTTACCCGTGAAGAAAAGAGAGCATGGCTTGATCAACTTCAGGATGTGGCACTTGGTTCAGATGCTTTCTTCCCATTCGGGGATAATATCGAGAGAGCCCATAAGAGCGGCGTGAAATATGTGGCTCAGCCGGGCGGTTCTGTCAGAGATGACCAGGTCATTGAAACTTGCAATAAATACGGTATGACCATGTGCTTTACAGGTATCAGACTGTTCCATCACTAGTACATCGTTTCGTAAATAACTATACCAATCGCGTAGGATTTTGCATTTCGTTTGTACAAGATCGAAGGGATACGTTGAATAGGCTGTATGCTTATAGAATACAATGAAAGAGACTATTGTTGAAATGTGCAGATACATTTTGATAGTAGTCTTTTTTTCGTGTGGAAAACGTAGCAGCAGGAATTAACAGAAAGACGACAAGATAAAATTAAAAAAGAAGGTGTAATAAAATTTTAAAAAGAAACAGGGGCGATTGTTGTCGAATAGAGTAGATTGATTGTGGGGTGTGTCATATTGTGAAGGGAGATGGCACATTCCGTCAATGGATGATATTTTACCGGGAAATGAGGACATGTTATACTTCTTTTAACAATTATTGTAAATATTGCTTGAACCAATGAGGGGAAGGCAGAAAGAGGAGAGGTATAATATTGGAAGCAAATATGTGTAAGTTGGAAAACTTTAGAAAAAACGCGGCATCACAGAGTATTAGCTGCGAAATTGTTGGTGGGCATGTTGTACAGTCGGAGATGACTGGGGAGGATGGACATAAGCTGTGCTTCCTGCTGGGAACAATGCTGGAGGATTATTTGTTTAATAGGAAGAAAACGGATCAGGTATTATTCGGACCGGTAGATTTTCATTTGGATGAGAGCAATATTTTTCAGCCGGATCTTGCAGTTGTCGAGCAAAGTGAGAGTTACAGCGGCGGTATGATTCGTACTTCTGAATTGAACAAGATCCCGAAATTGATTGTGGAAGTTCTGGCAGATGGCAATGCAATCTATGATTGTCTGGATAAGGCTGTATTATACGGCAAGAATGGGGTGAGAGAGTATTGGCTGATCGATCTCAATGAAGAATTTGTTTATACATATTCCTATAGAAATGGATTTGAATATAGAAGATATTCTTTTGAGCAGAGCATGCGGAGTGTGTGTTATCCGGGATTTGAATGCTGTATTTCCGATGTTTTGTGGGATGGCGGAGGAAGCCTGAAAGAGCTGGCGATGTTTTACCGTTTCAAGAAGGAAATCTATCCTGAGAATAGTGTACAGGTTGTGGCTGAGAACAGCAGTGTGTATGGCGGCTATCAGGAGAGACAATATTCAGCAGAAGCTTTCTATGAGTGGATGAATACGAGGAAGAATAAACTGCAGTATACGTCGTTGGTAGAATTGCTGTTGGGTAATATCAGGGAGTCTGCCATGCCGGCATTCAGACATCAGAATGTGCGCGGCAATTTGTATTTTGCGATAAAGTCGTATTTGAAAAGGGAGAAACTTCCCTATCAGTTGTGTTTTGCTCCTATTTTGGTGGAGCTGAAGAAACTGGATCTGCTGGATTCGGTTGTGTCGCCGGATTTGTTCCTCATTAGCAGTGGGGAAGTGATTTATGATAATATTTACAGGGGAGTGCCGCAGTGGATTATTGAGATTGTAACGCCTGCAACGGCCGCACAGGATTATATCGACAAAGCCCAATTGTATCAGTACCATGGTGTGGGTGAGTATTGGATTGTCAATGATTGGAAGCAGCAGGTCATGGTGGTTCGTTATCTGCCATCTGTGCCAGAAGGGGAGGACAATATAGAAACATCGGTTTATGATTTCCAGGAAAAGATTCCGGTAGGCACATTGCCGGGACTTGAATTGACAATGAGTGAAGTGTTGAAAGAATTTGATTAGGATTGATGGTATGAAAGCAACATTAAATTTTATATAGGGATAACAAAACGGTTGGGGGAATGTTCAGAAAGTCATCTTCCAAAATGTACATCATTTTGGAAGAATGACTTTAAAACAATTCAAGATCAATAGAGATAATATAGAAACAATAATAGAGATAGTTTGTTAACAACGATAACAGCATCGGATTTTGAAGGAAGGAAAAGAAATTCAACAAATTATCAAAAATATTAAAAAAACTGTTGACAATTTAAAATAGGAGCGGTATCATAATCAAGCTGTCAGCGAGAACAACGCGAAACAGCACAGATTCCATCGGATCAGAAAGAAATTTGGAAATAAATGAAAAAAGTTGTTGACAAACTTCTTCCGGTTTGATAAAATAGACAAGCTGCTTCAAACGAGCAGTAACGAACTTTGATAATTGAACAACAAAACAATCCCGAAAATTCCTAAAAAGAATTTTT
>OLON01000612.1_pt1 | contig 24124 bp, 20 predicted proteins | sample 1672691 | NCBI WGS metagenome assembly OLON01 (sample SAMEA3136714, study PRJEB25190) | human gut metagenome | biome: human gut; feature: human-associated habitat; material: faeces | place: Austria | collected 2013
AGCCCGCTACAGCACCCTCATCCGGACAAAATCTTCCACAAATTGTGGCGCACATCTTGCAGAAAGCCTTTTTCAAACACGCTTTAGAGAAAGAATAGAGATTCCTCTGCTATTTTTATGATGTTGAATGAAAGATAGAAAAGAGGAAATTTTTTGAAAAGAAAACATGCCCTGAAAGGGATTTTATTTATTCTCCCTAGCTTTGCAGGAGTCTGTGTATTCTGGCTGCTTCCTTATGTGGATGTGATCCGCAGATCTTTTTTTGGAGCTTTAAATGGAGTGTTTACTGGATTTATGAATTATCAGATGATATTTTCCAATCAGGCATTTCTTCTTGCTGGGAAAAATACCTTGCGGTTTTTCGGAATCTGTATTCCGTTACTGGTGGTTTTGTCACTGGCAACTGCTGTCCTGTTAAACGGACTTGGGGAAAATCAGAAGCAGCTGATGAAAACAGCATTTCTGCTTCCAATGGCTATTCCAGTTGCTTCTGTGGCAATTATATGGAAAGTACTCTTTAATGGACAGGGACTTTTGAACCATTTTCTGGAAATGCTGTCGTTGAAAAGTATAGACTGGTTGAATACAAAGGCTTCCTTCTGGGTGCTGGTGATCAGTTATATTTGGAGAAATCTAGGGTATGACATTGTACTGTGGCTGGCAGGCCTTTCCACAATCCCGGAATCTCTTTATGAGGCAGCAAAGGTGGATGGAGCAGGTGCCTGGAAATGCTTTACCAGAATTACCTGGCCCAATCTTTTGCCCTCTCTTTTTACCATTGTAGTTCTGTCGCTGCTGAATGGATTCAAAGTATTCCGGGAGGCTTATCTGGTCGCAGGAGATTATCCACAGGAGAACATGTATCTTCTACAGCATCTGTTCAATAACTGGTACAGAGACCTGGCCATGGATAAGATGGCGGCTGCGGCAGTGGTTACCGGAATTGCGATCATGGTACTGGTACTTTTACTGCAAAAAGCATGGGAAAGAGAGGAGTAAGAAGTGAAAAAGATAACTTGTTTTTTTCTTGTACTTTTAGCTTTGATTTTTATATTTCCCATTTTATTTCTGGCAGTTGGTTCTCTTATGGGAAAAAATGAGCTTACGGATCTGCTGTTTCCAGTGCTGCAGGAGGGGGCGAAAGGATATGCTTCCTGGAAGCTGTTTCCGGAATATCCGACTCTGAAACATTATGTGGAAGTATTGCTGGATTCACCGGAATTTTTCGTGATGTTCTGGAACTCGGTGAAGATTACCGCTGGTGCCCTCGCTGGCGGGCTTCTGGTTGGAATGCCTGGCGCATGGGGATTTGCCAAATTTGATTTTTTCGGGAAAAATATATTGTTTACTTTGTATATTGCGCTGATGATGATGCCGTTTCAGGTTATGCTTCTCGGCAATTATCTGGTGCTGGATAAAATTGGGCTTCTTGACTCGCTTTTGGGGATTATTTTCCCAGCGGTTTTTTCTACATTCCCCATATTTATTATGTACCGCTTTTTCAAAGGGATTCCACAGGCGTTTCTGGAAGCGGCAAGACTTGACGGTGCAGGTGAGCTTAGACTGTTTTTTATAGTTGCCATCCCCTTGGGCTCACCTGGCGTCATTTCTGCCATCGTACTTGGCTTTCTGGAATACTGGAATCTGATCGAACAGCCGATGGTATTTTTGAAAACAAAAGAATTGTGGCCATTGTCTTTGTACCTGCCTAATATTGAGTTGGAGCAGGCAGGTTTTGCATTTGCGGCCTCTGTGGTGGCGCTGGCCCCGGCAGTTCTGGTATTTTTGTCCGGACAGGACTATCTGGAGCAGGGAATTGTCTCTACGGCGGTAAAAGAATAAAAAGAGAAACAACTGGAAAGTGACGATAAAAAAACGACAGTTTGATAAAATATATTGTCAATGGAATTTAAAAGAAATAGTTAGAATGCAGAGTGTTTTACAAATATGTTCAGGAACAGAATGGGAGTTTGACATGAAGAAAAAATTAATTCAGGCAACTTGCCTGTTTTTTGTAATGATGCTGATTTTTACCATATTGTCAAGAGTTTCGGATTCTGTAAATGTGATACAGATCCAGACTAAGAACCCGGTAAATCAGATGATCACTCATGAGGTGAAAGGCTCTGGAAAAGTGGAGGGTAGTCAGGAAGTGGCGGTGTTTGTACTGGAAAATCTGCAGGTGGAGCAGGTGATGGTACATGCAGGGCAGACTGTGAAAAAAGGGGATATTTTGTTGAAGCTATCCCAGAACAGTATTCAGGCGGCTTTGAAGAATCTGGACGATAAAGTAAAAACTCTGGAAGGACAGGAAAAGGATCTGGAAAGCCAGAAAAAGGTGAACAGCCAGAAGCGTGCAGCGGAGCAGGCATGGGCTGGAAACTCTTACGATCTGGCTGTGCAAAGCGGAAATGTTTCTGTGGATAATGCAAGAGCGGAAGTTCAGATAGCCCAACAGCGGATTGACGAATTTTATCGGGAAAAAGAGGCGAAGACTTCCGGAGACGATTTAAGTGGATTTACAGATGGAGAGGAAGGGTTTAATGATGGTGAGACCATTGCAACACAGGAGGACGATTCCGTCACAGAAACTGCTCTTCAGGATGATCTGCGAGCCAAACAGGAAGCATTAAATGAAGTGATCGCGGGAAGAAATCAGACTTTGGCAAGTGCCGGAAAAGCAGTGTCTGATGCCAGTACGCCGGAGGCTTCAGACAGTACCTTGGAGAACTTACAAAGAGAACTGGAAAATGCCAGAGCAGATATGGAAAAGGTCACAGTGCTTCAAAGTACAGAAGGAGTGATTTCGTCTCCTTCTGACGGTGTGATCAAAAGTCTGTCTGTGCAAACCGGAGACCTTACAGGACAGACTGCAGCAGTAGTTTTATATTCAGCCGATGGTGCTCTGCGAATGACTGGTACCATCTCAAAAGAAGATATAAAATATGTATCTGCCGGTGCAGATGTGAAAATCACAGATAATAACAATAATGATATTTCTGGCGCAACAGTGGAAAATATAACAGAAAATAAGGAGGATAATGATATTCGTGACCTGTCCATCATAATGCCGGCGGACAGTCTGTCCATCGGTCAGAGCGGAGATTTTTCCATATCAAAAGATGCTGGACCTTATTCCTGCTGCGTTCCGCTTTCGGCGCTGTACTCGGAGGAGGGAAAGGTCTATGTGTATGTTACAGACACAGAAAATACAGTGCTTGGAACGGTAATGGTTGCAAGAAAAGTGGAAGTTACTGTGCAGGATAAAAACCAGACAACTGCTGCATTGGGTGAGGGAATCCTTTCTACGGATCAGGCTGTGATCGTCCAGGCAGACAGGGAACTGAAGGATGGAAGCAGGGTGAGGATTTCTGAAAATTAGTATGGAAAGTGAAAAGAAGAATTACTGTTCCAAATATCTGAAGGTTGTTATGGCAGTATTGCTGGCCGCAGCTTTATTTTATTCTGGAATGAAAGATTATGTGAAGGTGGGAAAAACAGATACAGCGGTGGTTGAACTGTATGGAAATTATCCCACAGTAAACCAGGCGAAGCAGATCTGGGAAAATTATCAAAGTGGTGATGAGATTAAAGATTTCTGTTTTGTGTGGAATGGAGGAGTTCAGGTGGTTACGAATTCAGAGGATTTCAGACAGACAAATGCCCGGGTGACAGGCGCTGTGGGAATGGCTGCCTTGTACGACCGACAGGCCGCTTTATTAGAAGAGAATGATGAAACCGGATGCGTGATCGATAAAGACACAGCCCTGGAGCTTTTCGGCAGTGAAAATTGTGCGGGAAGTCAGTTGACTGTGGGAGAGGAGATTTACGAAGTGCGAGGCGTGGTATCCTGGAATCAGCATATGATCCTTATCCGTCCGTTGCAAAAAAATCTGGTTTGTACTCAGGTTCTGCTCCGAGGGAAAAAAGGTCAGAATCTGGAGGGGATTGCATCTGATTTTCTCATGGGAAACGGACTGTCTGGAATATTAGTGGATGACAGCTGGCTGGATGTGATTTTGCCTTGGTTTCCAGTGGCTTTTCTTGTAATGCTTATAAGAACTGTTTCCAGGTGGCTGTATGAGATAGAGCGCGGAACCTGGGAAAATGGAATTCAAAGAAATAGAGAAAAGAAAATTGATTTTAGAAAATGCAGTTGCTTCGTTATTAGAATTTTACTGTGGGGAATCGGCCTCTTTTTTTGCGTAAGGCTTTTATCCCATATTCCCCAGAGCTGGCTGCCGGACAAATGGTCAGATTTCTCTTTCTGGTCTGCAAAGCTCCGGAAAACAATGGAAGCTTTCCGCTGGTACATCGTGTTCCCGAAAACTATGGCGCAGGCGGAGCGGCTGATGAGCGGAATTGGCTGTATTATAAAATGTGGGGCAGCAGCACTGCTTATAGGGGCGGTGTAGGCTGTCTTTTTTTCTTTTTTGCCAAAAGAATTTTACAGATGAAGAAATATTTTGGTACATTTTTTTCGAGACTTTTCTTTAAAGTGTTTGCCAGACTGGAGCGCAGGTATTATAATAGACTTTAAGACCCTGAATAGGGAAAGAAGATTTACAGTCGCTGTTTACTGGGAAAAAAGAACCAGCTGCCAGAAGAAAAGGCAGGACAGCGGCGAGTTTGTTACTGTTCATTGGCAAGGTTCGCGAAGCGTATTGCTGTGAACGGAGTGAACAGCAACATGAGTTTTTATGAGATAAGGAGAGATTGAATGAGTAAGATTGCCATTGTAACGGACAGTAACAGCGGCATTACGCAGGAGGAAGGACGCAGACTTGGAGTATCTGTGATCCCTATGCCTTTTTTTATTAATGAGAAAATGTATCTGGAAGGAATCACCTTAAGCCAGGAGGAATTTTATCAGTGGCTGAAGAGCGACGCTTTGATTTCTACCTCCCAGCCAAGCCCGGGAGAGACCATGGGACTTTGGGATACCCTTCTGAAGGAATATGATGAGATCGTACAGATCCCTATGTCCAGCGGACTTAGTGCTACCTGCGCCACTGCAATGGGACTTGCCCAGGAGTATGAGGGCAGAGTGCACGTGGTAGATAATCAGCGAATTTCCGTAACCCAGCGCCAGTCTGTGGAGGACGCCATTGCCCTTCGTGAGGCAGGCAGAAGCGGTGCAGAGATTAAGAAGATCCTGGAGGAGGAGAAATTCAATTCCAGTATTTATATTACCCTTGAGACTTTGAAATATCTGAAGAAGGGCGGAAGAATCACCCCGGCGGCAGCCGCAATCGGTACGGTTCTGAACCTGAAGCCGGTACTGCAGCTCCAGGGAGAGAAGCTAGATGCTTTTGCCAAGGTAAGAGGCAAGAAGCAGGCCAGACGTACTATGCTGAAGGCCATGAAGGCAGACTTCGAGGGACGTTTTGCCCAGTTTGTCCAGAATGGAGAGATGTGTCTTCAGGCTGCTTACACCGGCAACCCGGAAGAGGCACAGGAGTGGAAGCAGGAGATGCAGGAGGCATTCCCGGGAATGGAGATTCACATGGATCCGCTGTCCCTTAGCGTGGCATGTCACATTGGACATGGTTCCCTGGCAATTGCATGTTCACGTAAAGTGACCGTGTAATATACAGACAGGAGTTACAGAGTCAGAAATAGTTCTGTGAATGAACTTTTTTGAACTGCCGGGTGACAGAAATTACAGAAATGATAACAGAAATAACATCCCCTCGGGGAATTTAGGAGGATTTATGAAAAAACTTACAGACTATATGGCGGAAGAGCTTTCTTCTGCATTCGAGAAAGCAGGATATGATCCGTCCTACGGAAAAGTAGGCGTATCCAACCGTCCGGATCTTTGCGAATACCAGTGCAACGGTGCCATGGCAGGAGCCAAGGCTTACAAGAAGGCACCGTTTATGATCGCTGACGACGTAGTAGCCAACCTGGCAGACTCCAAAGTCTTTTCCATGAAAGAAATGGTAAAGCCTGGATTTATTAATCTGAAGGTCAGCGAGGAGTTCCTTGCAGATTATCTGAAGGAGATGGAGAAGGACGAGAAGCTTGGTGCAGACACAGCCAAAGAGCCGAAGACCATCGTGATCGACTACGGCGGACCAAACGTTGCCAAGCCGCTCCATGTAGGACATCTTCGTTCTGCCATCATTGGCGAGAGCATTAAGAGAATCGGCCGTTTCGTGGGACACAAGGTGATCGGTGACGTTCATCTTGGGGACTGGGGACTTCAGATGGGACTGATCATCACCGAGCTGAAGCACAGACAGCCGGAGCTTGTATATTTTGATGACAGCTTTACAGGAGAATATCCAACAGAAGCGCCATTTACCATCAGCGAGCTGGAAGAAATCTATCCATGTGCAAGCGGCAAATCCAAAGAGGATGAGGCATACCGCCAGGAGGCACTTGAGGCCACTCACCTTCTTCAGCAGGGCAAGCCAGGATACATGGCTCTGTGGAACCACATTATGAATGTTTCTGTTACAGACCTTAAGAGAAACTATGCCAACTTAAACGTATCCTTTGACCTCTGGAAAAAGGAATCCGATGCCCAGCCATACATCCCGGATATGGTAGAGATGATGAAGGAAAAAGGCTTCGCATACCAGGATCAGGGCGCACTTGTTGTAGATGTAAAGGAAGATACCGATACCAAGGAAATTCCGCCTTGCATGCTTCTGAAATCTGACGGAGCTTCTCTTTATACAACTACAGACCTTGCTACCATTGTAGAGCGTATGAAGCTGTTCCACCCGGATGAGATTCTTTACGTTGTAGATAAGCGTCAGGAGCTGCACTTCATCCAGGTATTCCGCTGTGCAAGAAAGACCGGACTGGTAGAGGATGACACCAAGCTTTCCTTCCTTGGATTTGGTACCATGAACGGTAAGGACGGCAAGCCGTTTAAGACAAGAGAAGGCGGCGTTATGCGTCTTGAGAACCTGATCGCAGACATTGACGAGGAAATGTTTAATAAGATCGTGGAGAACAGAAGCGTCCGCGATAAGGATGCCAAAGATACTGCCAAGATCGTAGGTCTGGCTGCAATCAAATACGGTGATCTTTCCAACCAGGCAACCAAGGATTATATTTTTGATGTAGACCGTTTCACTTCCTTCGAGGGAAATACAGGTCCGTACATCCTTTACACCATTGTTCGTATCAAATCCATCCTGAACCGCTATGTGGAAGCAGGCGGAAACCTTGAGGCTGGAGAGCTTCTGAAGGCTTCCAATGGAAGCGAGAAGAACCTGATGCTTCAGCTTTCCGGATTTGGCAGCATGATTGAGAGTGCATTTGAGGAGAAGGCACCTCACAAGATCTGCGCTTATATTTACGAAGTATCCAATGCATTCAACAGCTTCTATCACGAGACCAAGATTCTCAGCGAGGAGAACCAGGCACAGAAGGAATCCTATATCCGCCTGCTTTTGCTGACCAAGAGAGTGCTTGAGACAAGCATTGATCTTCTGGGATTTGAAGCACCGGATAAGATGTGATGGGATTTGTAAGGAAAATTTCCTGAGATTATTTCGCATAAAGAAAACGTATTTTACAGGGCTGTGTATCTGCCAAGTTATTTCGGCAGGGCACAGCCCTTTTTCAAACAGGCTCTAGTTCTTGACAGAATAATTTAGTTGTACTATCATCTAACTGGTTGAACATACAACTAATTAATTTGAAATAAGTAATCGGGAAAGGAGAAAACCATGGACAGCACGCAGCGTAAAATGACAAAAATTGCCCGTGAGATCAGCAAATTCACCGTACAGATGATGAAGGAAGACGGCATCGGGACAGCGGAATTTGATGTGATACATTTTATCCGGCACAATCCAGGAGTGACCCAGACTGTGATGAGAGAGTCCCTGAAAATTGACAAAGGGGCAGCAGCCAAGCGGGTGGCAAGCCTGGAAAACAAAGGCTACCTGATCCGAAAGCACAATCCGGAAGACGGAAGAAGCCAGCTTTTATACGCTACACCCAAGGCAGAAGAACTGAAAAATTCCAAAGCACAGATCGAGACCATTTTTTATGAATGGCTTTTATCAGAGCTTCCAGAAGAGGAAAAAGAAGCGTTTTGCAAAACTTTAGATACCCTTTACTGGAAATCAAAGCGGCAGCGCCAGGCTGGATTCCCGGATGTGACACAAAAGGTAATGGAACACAAAGATGAGGGAGCAGAAGATGGAGAAAAGTGACAAAACCTTTCAGCCGGACAGAGTGCTTTCCTATTTCAAAAAAGAATGGAAGGTTCTTCTGATCGTGACCATTTCCGGCCTGATCTATAACCTGGGACTTCTGGCAGGCCCCTGGTTTGAGGGAAAAATGACCGGCTGTCTGGTTGAAATTCTGAGAGGGCTGGGACAGTTTTCCGACATGCTGGTTCTGGTGCTTGGATATGTGACAGCCATTGCGGTTGTCCAGATTGCCAGATACATCAAACGATTTTATGTGCGGCGTTTTGCCAACAATGTAAACCGCCGGATGAAAGAAATCCTGTATGCAGGCCTGGTAAGGAAAAGCCGCGCAAGCCTTCGGAAAGAGGGCGAGGGAAGCATTATGACCAAGGCAATCCTGGACGTAGATGACTGCGTGGAAGGAATGCGTAAGTTTACCACGGAGATTTTTGATACAGGAGTGGCCCTGGCTGCTTATGCGGGAATGCTTTTGTGGTATGATTTCCGGCTGGCACTGCTTTGCATGATTTTCCCGCCAATTTCCTATATGACGGCGGAAAAGATGAAAAAGATGATTCAGAGGACAGGGGCTGCATACAAAGAGCAGTCCGGATATCTGAGCAATGCCACTTTGGACAGGGCAGAAAATGCCATTACATACCGTGTTTTTGGATGTGAACAGGAGCGGCAGCTTGCTTACGAAGAGAACCTCACTTCTTATGAAAAATCAGCAGTAAAGGCCAATATCTGGAATTCCGTAATGCCGCCGGTGTATCGGATTATTTCCATGGTCGGAGTTTTGTTTATCCTGTATTTCGGCCAGAAAAATGTTCTTGGAACAGGCTGGAGCACCTGGACCATTGCGTCCTTTACGACTTTCCTGGCATGTTTTGTGAAGATGTCCGTAAAGTCCTCCAGTGCGGCGAAGCTGTTTAATGCAGTGCATAAGGCACAGGTTTCCTGGAAAAGAATCAAGCCGCTTTTGACAAAGCAGGAAGAAGAGAACGGGGCCAAGGCAAGGGAAAATTCTGAAAGACAGGATACAGAAGGAAAAGAAGCTGGTTTAGAAAATGTAACTCAATTACAGATCGGCCATTTGAAGTTTGCTTACCCGGATGGTAAACAGATTTTGAACGATATTTCCTTTCAGATCAAAAAAGGCCAGATGATCGGAATCACCGGTCCGGTGGCCTGCGGAAAATCTACTTTGGGAAAAGCTTTTTTGTGCGAATATCCCTATGAGGGACAGATCCTGGTGGATGGCGAAGAACTTCAAAAGATGACACCATCAAAGCGTACGGGTATCATAGGCTATCTTGGTCATGATCCAGAGTTGTTTAATGACAGCGTGGAAAATAACGTTCTTATGGGAACAAAGAAAAATGCAGAAGATTTCCTTAAAATGGTTTGCATGGATGAGGAAGTAAAGGAAATGGACAACGGCATACAGACTTTGGTTGGAAATGGCGGGGTACGTCTTTCCGGCGGTCAGGGAAAACGTCTTGCCCTTGCCAGAACCCTTTGCTATCAGAAGCCTGTGCTGATTCTGGACGATCCTTTTTCTGCCCTGGATAAAAGCACGGAGAAGCAGATTTTTGCAAATCTGAAAGAGCAGTCTAGGGAGAATATGGTTCTGTTGATTTCCCACCGTCTGTATCTGTTCCCACAGATGGATCAGATCATCTGGATGGAGGATGGAAAAACAGTGACAGGCACCCATGAGGAACTTCTGAGAAAGGTGCCGGAATATGAAAAATTGTTTATGGAGGAAGGAGGCGCAGGCAATGAAGAAAAATAAGGAAGCTATGGGAGCCCCAAAAAGACAGGTAAAAACCGTCATCTGGCAGACTGTGAAAAAGCAGAAATGGCTGTCCCTTGGAATTGTTCTGGCCGTTGTGGTTGCTGTTGTGACTGCGCTTATCCCGCCTCTGATCCTGGCCCGGATCGTGGATACCATCACAGGCGGAAATAAGGCAGCCGTTTATATCCTGGTCCTTTATTTTGCAATGCTTGCACTTACCGGGTTTATGGAATCTGCAAGGGAAGGGCTTCTGACTGTATTCGGACAGAAGATTACCCATGCTCTTCGAAGCAGTCTTATGGAAAAATTCGTAAGCCTTACCTCTGATAACCTGACCAGGCAGGAGCCCGGCACCCTGGTTTCCCGTTTTGTAGGGGACGTTGATACGGTAGAGAATCTTTTTACATCAGGAATCATTAGTATGTTTGCAGATGCCTGCAAGATTATCAGTATCCTGGTGGTAATCTGGTTTGAAAATAAGGGACTTACAGTGGTGCTTCTTGTAATGCTGCCCTTCCTGTTTGGGTTCACCAGACATGTGCAGAAAAACATGCTGACCGCTCAGATTGAAAACCGAAAAGCAGTGGGAAGAGCTTCCGGCCATGTTCCTGAGACCCTGCACAACATCCGCACCATCCACTGTCTTGCCAGGGAAAAATATATGGAAGAGCGTTATGACACCTATATTGGTGAGAGCTATCAGGCAATGGAGCGGACCAATTTCTATGATGCGGTGTATTCTCCGGTAATTCTGATCTTGAATGCGATTGTGGTTGCGGTTGTGATGCTGCTTTCTGCGTCCGGAAATCAGTCTGTACTGACCTTCTTTGGAATGTCCGCGGGAACTGCTGTGGCTGTGATCAATTACATTTCCCAGATTTTTACTCCGGTAGAAAGCCTTGGAATGGAGATTCAGACCATTCAGTCGGCTGTGGCTGGTATTCACAGGATCAATGAATTTCTGGCATTGGAAGAGAAGAGCCAGGTTGTGGCTGAAGGAAATATGGAAGTGCTGAAGGATGAGAAATTTGCAGAGCATGCAGGAGATAGGGAAAACCTGTCAGATTTTTCAAAGAAGTCTGTTTCTAAGAGTGGAGTTCCATTCGTAGAATTCAAAGATGTGACCTTTGGCTATGATGAGCATGTGGTGCTGGAACACCTGAATTTTAAAGTTATGGACACCGACCAGGTTACGCTTCTTGGCCGTACCGGTGCAGGAAAAAGTACCATATTAAAGCTGCTGCTTGGACTTTACCAGCCGGATCAGGGAGAGGTGCTGATCCACGGTATGCCGACAGCTGCAGTGCGGGCAGAGGAAAGACGAAAGCTTTTTGGCTATGTGGAGCAGTCCTTCCACATGGTTCCAGGAACGGTTCGGGATCAGATCACTCTGTATGATAACCGGATTTCTGACCGTCAGGTGAAAGCAGTTGCAGAGCTTACCGGATTAAAGGAGGCAATTGAAAGACTGGAAAATGGGTATGACACGATCTGTACACCGGAGATTTTTTCCAAGGGCCAGTGGCAGCTGCTGTCCATTGCCAGGGCAGCTGCGGCCGAACCTAAAATGCTGCTTCTGGATGAGATCACCGCAAACCTGGATGCCGAGACGGAGAAAAGTGTGCTGGCGGCACTGAAGCGTGTGGCAAAGGATCGCACGGTGATTTCCATTTCCCACAGAACATCGGCGGAGTTGGGAAGAACTATCAGTATTTAAGAGAAAGCTATAACTGCTGTATGAAAACAGAAGTTAAGGAAGAGCTTATTCTGTGATCATATAGCAGTTTTTTATGGAAAAATAGTTGGAAAGGAATGCATAAATGGTCGGTTGCTGAGATTTTATGCAGTTCTGAAATTTTTATAAAGTACTTTTCAGATGAGGATTCTGGTGTTATAATTTCGATTACATTCTTAAATGCCCAGATGGAAAACGCGGGCATTTCATAATCTCTAATTTTATCTGATTTATCATTGGTTTTATTCACTTAATTTTTATTTCCAGACAGTTTTTTACATAAAAAAGAGGTGGTCATGATCAGTCTTACAGGCATGATTTTAAAAATGCGTTACTGCGTTGTGGAGGAAATCGGCTCCGGGGGAGAGGGACATCTGTACCTTGCCAGGGATATGGAGCTTGGAAATTACTGGGCAGTGAAGGAACTTCCCATCTCCAAAAAACGGGAAGCAAAGCTTTTGCGTCTGCTGGAACATCCTTTTGTTCCAAGGATGGTGGACTATATTGAGACAGAAGAAGCCTGCTATCTTGTGATGGAATTTATCCGGGGAAAGTCCCTGGGACAGCTGCAAAGAGTGGGGCATGTATTTACAGCAGAGGAAATCCTGAGTTATTCAGATACGGTGCTTCAGGTGCTGGAATATCTACATAATCAGAAGCCGCCCATTTATTATGGGGATTTGAAGCCGGATAACCTGATGCTGTCGGAGACTGGCAGGCTGTATCTGGTGGATTTTGGAAGTGCAGTACTGGGATTTGGAAATGAGCCCAGAATCTGTATGGGAACGGAGGGCTTCGCCGCGCCGGAGCAGTATCAGGGAAAAGTCAGTGAAAGAAGTGATCTTTTTGCTCTTGGAAAAACCATCCGCTCTTTGGCCGGGCAAAACTGGGGGAGAATTTTGTGGAAGATTCCGGGGCTGTGGCTGTTTGTGCATCGCTGTGTGCAGCCGCAGGAAGAAAAACGTCTGCAAAGTGCGGCACAGGCAAAGAAAATGCTTCTTAACATAGGGAAAAGAAGAGGGCGGACCAGAAAGAATATGGCAGTAGTGCTGGGAACGGCCGCAGTTCTGCTTGCTGGCGGCATGTTTTTTGCAGTGCGGGAGAGAAAGCCTTCCTTTAAGGAAGCGCTGACAGAAGTAACGACGCTTTATTATGACACTTTGGCAGAAAAAAACACTGATGAAAATGCGCAGGTAGGCAAATCCTGGGAAAATTTGTGCCAAAGGGCTGAGACAGAATTGCAGAAAATACAAAAAGAATATAAAGAAGACAGAGAGCAGAGGCGTATTTTACTTTTGCTGGCGGCGAATGCAGAACTGCAGAAAGAGTGGGAACGGGCAGCGGTATATTATGAACAGCTGCTTTTATACGCACCGGAATATGCAGAAGGCTATGGAAAATATGGCCTGTTTCTTCTGCGAAGAGGCCAGCGAAGCTCCAGCAGAAAGCTTCTGGCTTTATACAAAACAAGCGGGGCAGACGGAACGGACTGTCAAAGCGTGAAAATATGGGAAACGCAGCTGGAAATTGGTTGAAGCGTGAAGCTATGGAAAAATAACTGGAAGGCAGTTGAAGTGCGAAGATATGAGAAAAACGGTTGAAAAGAAAGTGAAACGGTGGAGAACTGGAGCGATTGTGATTATTATGGCTGGTATCATATGCGGCGGTATTCACAGCCAAATCTATGCAGGAGAGTTCGGCGGATTCGATATTGACATTGGAGGGGATGGGGGTACATTTGATGACTGGACAGAAGAACCGGAAGCGCCCCAGGAACCAGCGAAGCCAGAGCAGAGTCCAAATGGAGGCAGCAGCGCAAGCAGCCCTGAAACAAATAATAACAATAGCACAAGCAGTCCTGGAACAAATAATAATAGCAACGCAAGTGGTTCTGGAGCAAATAATAATAGTAGCGTAAACAATCCCGAAGCGAGTAATAACAGCAGTGAAGGCAGCCAAGGGGAGAATACCAGCAGCAATGAAGGCGGCTCCTGGGGGAATCCTAATGGTAATGAAAACAGCTATGGGGGAAATAATGGCAGTGGTGAAAGCAGTTATGGGAATCATAACAACAATAGTCATACAGAAAACTATGAGCAAAATGCGGGTGCCAGTGAAGGATACTGCGCCAGCAACGACAACAGCAGCGGGGCGGGAAATAATGAGAATACCAACCCCAGCTACGCTCTAAATAGTCAATCGAAAAAAAGCAGTGATGGTACAGGAAATAAAGCTTCCAAAGAAAAAAAGTCAGCTTCAACTACAGATGAAAAAGCAAAAGAGAAGCCAGAGGAAAATCCAAAAGAAGATTCAAAAGAAGATTCAAAAGAAGATTCCAAGGAAATCAGTCCCACAGCCGCTCCCTCTGTGCATAAGATCACAGCACTTGGCACGGTTTTTTCAGCAGTTGGCATGGCAAAAAACTCACCGGAACTTAAATTTTATAACAGTAATCATGAAAATAAAGAAGAAACACAAAATACGGATGAAAATTATAACAAAACCATATATTTTCATCACGCAAAAACTGTCCCTATCAATGAATATCCCGAAATAAAGCTTGTAAAAACAGAAGAGAATCAGGATGTCACAATTTTGTCCTTACGCTTAAACGGGGAAGAAGCTTCCTGGCACCAGGAGGGGGATGCTCTTATCCTGGATGAGCCAATTACGAAGAAAACCAATTTCATAGAACTGCTGGCTGTCTTAGATGGAAAGAAGATCGTGAAAATGCCAGTCTGGACGATAGAATAAAATGATGATATAATAAACAACCATATAAGAAAAAGCGTAACCGTCTGGTACATTGGCAGTCATACGCTTCAAAATACTTGATAAACAGGAGGCTGACATATAGATGTATAAAGCAATTTTCTTTGACTTAGATGGAACCCTTACAGATTCCGGTGAGGGAATCACCAAATCTGTACAGTACGCACTAGAGAAAATCGGCAAGCCGGAACCGGATCTTCAGAAGCTGCGTATTTTCGTAGGACCGCCCCTTCTGGAGCAGTTTGAAGAATATGCAGGAATCGATGAGGAAACTGCAAGAAAGGCAGTGGAGATTTACCGGGAGAGATACGCTCCCATTGGTATTTTCGAAAACGAGCTGTACCCTGGAATCGAAGAAATGCTGTCCGGGCTGAAAAACAGGGGATATAAACTGGCCATTGCCTCCTCAAAGCCAGAGGTTTTTGTGAAAATCGTAGCAGAGCATTTTCACATTGATTCTTATTTTGATGAGATGGTAGGAAGTGAGCCGGAGGGCGGCAGAACCAATAAGACGGAAGTGATTGAGGAAGCACTTAAACGGCTGGGGCTTTCTGAACATAGGGATCAGGTAATGATGGTTGGCGACAAAGAGCATGACGTGTTTGGCGCAAGACGTGCAGGGCTTGAGTGCATTGCGGTTTCCTACGGCTATGGCACCGAAGAAGAACTGGAAAACGCTCATCCCTATAAGATTGTAAATTCCGCAGAAGAGATCCTGGATTTTTTCGCCTAAGCCCCAGAAGAAAGCAAAAACCTCCTGTGCTGGCATGGAAATGCCTGTACCCAATAGGAATCCATTTTGCTATTTCCCAGGTTTTGTCCTATCTGGGAATGTATCTTCTGGTGTGGCGGACAGGAGCTGATATTACGGCTTATTACCAACAGGCACTTCTGCTCACCGGGCTCACTGGAATCCTGGCATCTGTGCCCTGCATCTGGCTATACCGGGGGGATTACAGGAGAAGAAGCCTGACTGGAATTTTGGGAAGACTGGGAAAAGAACTGACGCCTGCCAGCATTTCAGATGGCAGAATACAGGACTTTGGTGCTGGAAGCGGAAAGAATGTATCTTGCTCCAGCCTCATAGGCGGACATCTTCACATTCCGGAAATGATCATGTTCCTTGTGATCGGTGCATTCCTGGGACAGTACGGAAATATTCTCATCGGACTTTTCCAGCAGTATTTAAACCCGGAAGTCTACCAGGAAACTCAGTCCCTGATCTCTGATGGAAAAAGCATCTGGAGCTTAATTTTCTGGATGGGTATTATCGCGCCTCTTGCGGAGGAAATTATTTTCCGATGGCTGGTATTTCTTCGCATGCGTGACAACATGCGCGTGGTAACCGCCGCGCTTTTGTCCGGCCTTTGCTTTGGAATCTACCACATGAATCTGCTCCAGGGCGTTTACGCCACGATATTGGGAGCACTTTTCGCGCTGCTTCTGGAATGGAGCGGGAAGCTGTTCACCAGTGTGCTTCTTCACATGGGCGCAAACATCTGGAGCCTGATCGTAAGTGATGTGATGCTGTACATGCTGGATCACACAGGAACTATGTCCGTTATGGTACTGAATGTGTTCCTGGTTCTGGCGGGAACTTACGGAATCTGGTATTGTTACAGGAAGTACCAGAAGAGAGGTTGTACTAGAAAAATATAAAAATCATACAGAAACTCAGAAAAACTTTCCTGCCGTTTCGCAGCCATCGCAGCTGCGTTCCGCCAGAAAGCTTTTTCTGAGTTTTTGTGTTTATAAATATTTAATAACTGTACCTATTGAACAGTACCAGCAAATATGTTATCTTAAGTGTACTAAACGTATTAATACACATAAGCACACCGAGACTTTATTAAAAAGAGAAAAAGGAGGCAGCCTGTCTATGATCGTTTTGGATTATCAGGACAGAAGACCGCTGTACGAACAGATCGTGGAGAAATTCCGGCATCTGATCCTGAACGGGGCGCTAAAGCCTGGGGAGAAGATGCCCTCTGTCCGGCAGCTGGCGATGGATTTATCCATCAACCCCAACACCATACAGCGGGCTTATATGCAGCTGGAGCAGGAAGGCCTGATCTACCCGGTGAAAGGGAAGGGGAATTTTATTGCAGACAGCCAGGAAGTGCGAAAGGCCAGCGTAAATGCTTACAAAAGAGAACTGAAATCCCTGATCCAGAAAGGAAAAGTAATGGGAATGGAAGAAGAGGAGCTGATCTACATTATCAGGGAATGTTACAAGGAGGGAATGTCATGATAGAAGTCAGGGAATGCAGCAAGGCCTTTGGTCAGACAAAGGCTGTGAATCAAGCAACTCTTGACATTGGAGACCGGGAAGTATTCGGTCTTGTAGGGAGCAACGGCGCCGGGAAAAGCACTCTGCTTCGGATGATGGCAGGGATTATCCGACCGGATCAGGGAGAAATTCTTATCGACGATCTGCCTGTGTACGAGAATGAGGAAGCCAAGAAGCTGTTTTTCTATATCTCAGATGACAGCTATTTTCCACCGAACTATACAGCGGTGGATATGGTACGGTTCTACCGGAACTTTTACCCGGAGTTTCGCATCAAGCTTTTCCATGAACTGATGGATCAGTTCCATCTGGAAAAGAAGCAGCGGATTTCCTCATTTTCCAAGGGAATGAAGAAGCAGCTTCTTGTGATCATCGGCGTTTGTGCCGGCACCAAATATCTTCTTTGCGATGAGACCTTCGACGGTCTTGATCCGGTGATGCGCCAGGCAGTGAAAAGCCTTTTTGCATCAGAGATCATGAACCGGGAATTTACTCCTGTGATCGCATCCCACAATCTGCGGGAGCTGGAGGATATCTGTGACCATGTGGGGCTTTTGCACAAGGGAGGAATCCTTCTTTCCAAAGACCTGGAGGATATGAAATTCCATATCCACAAGATCCAGTGCGTTCTTGGAGGCAGGCAGCAGGAGAAGGAACTGGAAAAAGAACTTGGTATTACGATATTTTATCGAAGTGGGCGAGGTGTTACATTGACCAATGATGGGGCGGAGTTTTTATTGTATGCCAAGCAGATATACGGACAATATGAAACTGTCCTTGAAAAATATGGTGAAGGTGGATCTTATAAGAAGAAATTCGGTGTATCAACGCAGCATTATTCATTTGCAGTGAAAGCATTTGTGGATATGGCGAAAGAATTCGATATGTCGAAATACGAATTTGCAATCCGTGAGACAAGGACGGCAGAAGTGATTCAGGATGTAAGTACCATGAAGAGTGAGATAGGTATTCTGTATCTCAGTGATTTTAACCGCAAATCGCTTGGTAAAATGCTGAAATCGTCAGGACTGGAGTTCCATCATCTGATTGACTGTCAGGCATATGTGTATATTTGGAAACATCATCCACTGGCAAAGGAAAAGTCGATCAGTTTTGAACAGTTAGACGGATATCCTTGTCTGTCATTTGAGCAGGGCGATAACAGCTCATTCTATCTTGCAGAAGAAATTCTGTCTACGAATGAATATTCACAGGTGATTCGGGCAAATGACCGAGCTACGATGCTGAATCTGATGATTGGACTGAATGGATACACATTATGTTCCGGTATTATATGTGAGGAGCTGAACGGCAATGATTATGTGGCTGTACCATTTCAGGATGATGAACAGAATCCAAACAGCGTGATGGAGATTGGATATATCACGAGAAAGAATACTATGCTCAGCAAAATGGGAGTGCTGTATGTGGAAGATTTGAAAAAGTATTTGAATATTAGTGAATGAATATAAAGTACTGAGTTATAAAATAAAACTATAACTCGGTATTTTTTTTGTGTATTAGACAGTATAATCCTACTATGTTACTATGAATACAACAAAGAGAGAAACACATAAAAGATAATACAAAATATTTTAGATATTCAGGAGGTAATCATTATGGCAAATATAAACGATTCTAAAAACTGGGGATTTGAAACAAGACAGCTTCACATCGGACAGGAGAAAGCAGATCCGGTAACAGATGCAAGAGCAGTTCCAATCTACGCTACAACATCTTACGTATTCCATGATTCACAGCATGCAGCAGACAGATTTGGACTTCGTGATGCAGGAAACATTTACGGAAGACTTACTAATCCTACAGAGGATATTTTTGAACAGAGAATCGCATCTCTGGAAGGCGGAGTTGCAGCACTGGCAGTTGCATCCGGAGCAGCAGCACTGAGCTATACATTCCAGGCACTGACGAAATCTGGCGAACACATCGTAGCTTCTAAGACAATCTATGGTGGTACATATAATTATCTGGCACATACATTACCGTTAAATAATAATGTAACTACTACTTTCGTTGATCCATATGTAGAGGGATCATTTGAGGCAGCCATTCAGGAAAATACAAAAGCTATTTTCGTAGAGACACTTGGCAATCCTAATTCCAATGTAATTGACATTGCAAAGATTGCAGAAATTGCTCATAAGCATGGTCTTCCGCTAGTAGTAGATTCTACTTTCGCAACACCTTACCTGATCCGTCCGATTGAATACGGCGCAGACATTGTCGTACATTCAGCAACGAAATTTATCGGTGGACATGGTACAGCAATCGGCGGCGTAATCGTAGACGGAGGAAAATTCGACTGGAAAGCATCTGGAAGATATCCATGGATCTCCGAAGCTAACCCTAGCTACCATGGCGTATCATTTGCAGAAGCTGCGGGCCCTGCAGCGTTTGTAACTTACATTCGAGCAATCATATTACGTGATACTGGTGCGACCCTCTCTCCGTTCCACGCGTTTATATTCTTGCAGGGCCTGGAAACCCTCTCACTTCGTGTAGAGAGACATGTAAGCAACACATTGAAGATTGTAGACTACCTGTCAAAACATCCACAGGTAGAGGCGGTACATCATCCGTCACTTCCTACAGAGCCGACTCATGATCTGTATAAGAAGTATCTGCCAAATGGTGGTGGATCAATCTTCACATTTGAAATTAAGGGAGATGCGGCTACAGCACAGAAATTTATTGACAACCTAGCAATCTTCTCACTGCTTGCAAATGTAGCTGATGTGAAATCCTTGGTTATCCATCCGGCAACTACTACACACAGTCAGTGCACAGAAGAAGAACTGCTGGAGCAGGGCATTAAGCCAAATACAATCCGTCTATCAATCGGTATCGAGAAAGCAGAAGATCTGATCGCAGCACTGGATGCAGCATTTGAAGCAATCAAATAAGAGATATGTGAAAAAACAGACTCATCGTCTTGCGGGACGGTGAGTTTTGTTGTATAAATGAAGAAGATTTTATACAGGTAGGAATTAGATCATGCAATACGAATTTCCATTTCAGGATGCATTGGATAAATTAAATGTGCTGTTATCTCAGAATCAGTTTGAATTATTAGTCCCAAATACTGCGGTATCGTCACAACAAACCTCAGATATCCGTCTTGTGTACCTGATGAATGACGCAGTTGAGAGTTTTCTGGTATTTAAGGAAGCCGTACTTACTGGGACTTATCTGAAAGAATATGAGGGAGAGCTGGAGGCAAGGCTGGATGAAAGTGAAGGCAGATATGTGCTTGCAGTATACCAGGGAGAGACCGTGTGTACGCTGTTTTTTCAGAATTTGACGCTAGAGGTACACTTATATGATTATAGTGGAACCGGACATTTTTGGGTAAAGGGATATGAATATCTGAGACAATTAGAGTATAGAATTGCTATCCTGCGCGATAAACGAGAATATCTGGGCGAAGAGTATTGCACAGAACAGGAAGTAAAGTTATCATATCTCGCTGAATTTCCACCGTTAAATTACTGTTCATACCCCGCTGTGCCTGATAAATATCTGGTTCCGTCGTATGACTGGTGGCAAGTATCGGATGAAGCTGTGGAAGAAATGAAATATCTCGGGAAAGAAGCAGATGATAAAAGTCTGCTTCGCTGGCTGAAAATATATGAGTTTTACCCAAAAAGAGCGGTAGCGAAGAAAATAGCCAGAATGTTACATACATCTGCGCATTCTGCAGTGGTAGAATTGATCGATCATAAGCTGAAACTGGCTACCGCAGAATTTGGGAATAGGGTGTTCGATAAAGATGAAGAACGGCACATAAATGACCTGAAAAAGAAAGCACAGAAGAGAAAAACAGAATTATTACAGAATGGAAAGCATGTCGAGATGCTGAAAGAAGAACCATTTGTATATGCAAAAGACGGTATCGAATCCAAAATCCATCTGATGATCTGGGATGGAGATACGAGGAATGAGTGGGTGGAAGTAGAGACTTTCGAATAGGCAACAATAGGATCATCGTCACTTGATTTTCAGATATAGGAATGTTACAATAATATAGCCGTTGGGAAAAATCTCAGAAACTCAGTAAAATTAAAGGGTTGCGGCATGTGTCGTCATAGCTCAGCTGGATAGAGCACTCGCCTCCTAAGGGTCAGGTGGAGCAATCCCCTTTCGGAAGCGATTTATGAAATAAATTTGAAAATTGCTCCATTACAATTAAATACGTCTCAGTACCTCAGTAGGATAGAGGGTTCGCCTCCTAAGCGAAACGTCGCAGGTTCGATTCCTGTCTGGGACGCCAGCAAACAACGCTGAAAGCCTTGATTTATCGAGGTTTTCAGCTTCTTTTGTTTTTGGCTTATAACCTGTCGGATAAGAACATATTCAATTTATATTTTGCAATTTCTTTTGATTTTCAGAATTTGTAATTCGATATTTTTATGACTGTTTGAGTAGAAGAGTTTGCTAACACTTTTTTTATTTTGAAAAAATATCAGCAGATTTTTGAAGATTTGCTAACACTTTTGAAAAATTACTTTGAAGCTGATTGTTTCAAAAGCATTGCTTTCATCTCCGGCGTAAGTGATTTTAAAAGCTGTAAAAGCTCCATATCACTGTCTGATAAGCCGTTGTTTTCTGGCTGAACTTCCTCATTTTGTGGTTGCATTTCTGAATCATGGTTTAGAGTGGAATAAAATTGTTCGTCCATCTTTTGAGCATTGTAACGTCTATCTTCGTCTATGATTTCTGAATAAACGTCTGTAACCATTTCTGCTTCTGCATGACCTGTATCGCCTTGTACCGATTTTACATCGCCGTTGGTCATTTTCAATTTGTATCCTGTGGATAAATGACGCAGACTGTGGAAAACAACTTTTTCATAGCCATTTTGTTCGCATAACTTTTGAAATCTGTCTCTCACAATTCTACTTTCAACGGGATTTCCATTTTCCAAAGCTATAACAAGGTTGTAATTGTTATAAGCGTCTCCTAGAAATTCCTGTAATTCCTTTTGGTCTTTTTGATATTGCACCAGCAATTCTGCAACTGTCTTTGGCAACCATACGATACGATTACTTGTTTCTGTCTTTGGTGTCTTTAATACAAGCCTTGTTGTGCAATGTGGCTTTTGTGTTGGAAAAATCTTGATAATATCTTTTTCCTTTAATTTCTGCATAGCTTGTGCATTTACTCTGGAAAGCTCTTTGTTGATGATTACCCTTGCGTTATTCGTTGCAATGGATTGTTCATCAATAATCACATCTTCCCATGTAAGACCTGTAATTTCTCCAATACGCATTGAGCAGGAAAACGCCAAATGCATACAGATGGTTAATAAATCGTCGTCTGACTGCTGAATTGCTTCACGGAATGTATCTACACTCCATACTTTTCTTTTTACCTTAGGAACTTTAGGAAGCGTTGCTAATGAAGCAGGGTTACGCTTGTTGGTATCAATATATTCCCAACGGATTGCTTGATTTAATGCACAGCGTATAATGTCGTGTATTTTCTTGATATTGGCAGGTTGTACGCAACGTCCAGTAGCTTTTCTGTTAGCTCTGGGTACTTCTGGAACACTCAATAAATCGTTGTAGTAGGCAGATAATTTCTTTGTGGTAATCTCATTTAACTTCCAATCCCCGATAAGTGGATTGATGTAATTTTCGATAGTACCGACTTTTCTACTAAATGTACTAGGCGACCATTTTGACGTACCATAGAGATTGACAAATATTTTTAAAAAGTCACAAAGCGTAATATCTTCATCGGTACTATCAAGTTCTTTTTTCGATTCATCAATCTGGCGTGCAAACTGTTCCTCTAAGGGAACAATCACATAACCATATTTTTCTTGATAATACTCAACAAATGCTTTTCTCTGCTTTGCTTCTTTCTTTGTCTCTAACGTATCCCATTTCTGTTTACGTTCTCCTGCATTGTCTAAATACCAGTAAATAACGGAAAATGTTGATTTTCTTTTTTTGATTGAAGCCATAATATATTCTCTCCTTAACAGTTAATTTTGATTTAACCATTTATCGAAAGAATCTTTAGATACCCGTATGGCTCTACCAGCACGAACATAAGCGAACTGTCCACTTTTAACCAATGCGTAAGCCACTTTTTTACTCACACATAATTGTTCTGCAATTTCCTCTACTGTATATGTCTTTTTCTCCTTTTTAGGAGTTTCTGTATTTGATGTATCACTTATCACGAGTAATAATAACTCCTTTCCGTGTGATAACAGCAAAATACATACGTTTAACAAGGTCATTATAGCATATCAATAACTCTTGCGGATATGTTTTTTGCCGTTGCTAACACTTTTGCTAATACTTTTTATATGCAGACAAATGGCTTTGGCAAGCTCCACTGGTATCTCAACCATTCCCATTCCTGTGGGCTGAACCGTGTCATACGGGTGTATCATTATCCTGTGTTGCAGGTCATGGCAGAACGACTTTTCCAACGGTCGCTCCCAGATCATTGCATGAATCGCTATCTCCCGATTGGAAAAGTCACGGCGTACAATCTCTGATGGCTCACTGCAAACACAAACGTATCTGTCTGCATTATTCAGTTGTCAAAGAACTATTAGGCTCTTGTCAGCCTGTATCAATCTGTTTTGTTAAATAGACTGATACAAAATGGCAAGCTAAGAAGTAAGCGGAACAGGAAAGAGGGAAGTGCTTATATGAAGCGTTCCGCAGATATTACCTATTCGATTTTTATGTCAAATTCCAATATCATTTTCATAATGGCTTCTCTGATACGACCTTTTAACTCCATATCCACAGCGATATATCTATCCCTCTTTCCACTCCATATAAGAAAAAAACAGGGCAGTTGCTAAGTGATTTGAAAAAATAATCGCTATTTTAGATAAAATTTATATTTGCCCTCAATATATAAGCCGATGAGAAAGGTAAAAATTATTCAATTCGATAAAAAACGACAAAAAAAGACCTGCACAGTTAATGTACAGGTTAAAGAAGTGATGATTTTTCATAAAATCAGTATTTAATTTTTGTTGCCATCGTATAAACGTATTCTTCTGGTGTAGGTCGTTTCTTTCCAAAATAACTTGAAAATTCAGCTTGCACATCTGGGGCATCGCTGTAATACATTTCATCAATGGTTGACTGAATACGTTCCTTTACTTCTGATACGGAAACACCCTGTTGATGTGCAATCGCTTTAAACACTTGTTTTGTATCACGTTTTTTGATACCCAACATCTAATCACAACCTTTCTGAATAAATTTATTTCCATTCGATAATATCACAAAAATATCAACGAAAACACTAAGGAATACGTTCTGCAATCACTTCTTCGTCCAACGGAAAAGAGAACCAGTCCCCGACCA
>OLON01000614.1_pt1 | contig 24102 bp, 20 predicted proteins | sample 1672691 | NCBI WGS metagenome assembly OLON01 (sample SAMEA3136714, study PRJEB25190) | human gut metagenome | biome: human gut; feature: human-associated habitat; material: faeces | place: Austria | collected 2013
TCACTTTCGCTTTTGTTTTTCTATATTATACTGTTTTCAGACATTTCTTTCAAGCGCTAAACATAGTTTAACTGTTTATTCATAGCGGACAATTTCTTTTTTTAACCGCACCATGATCCTTTTTTCCAGTCTGGAGATGTAGGATTGAGATATTCCGAGAAGATCTGCCACTTCTTTTTGCGTTTTTTCTTTTCCATCCGGCTGATTCAGCCCGAAGCGAAGACAGATGATCATCTTTTCTCTGGCATTTAGCTTGTTAATAGCTTTTACCAGAAGCTTACACTCCACCTCGTGCTCCAGATCCCTGTAGATCACATCTTCGTCTGTTCCGAGGATATCAGAAAGCAGCAACTCATTCCCGTCCCAGTCCACATTCAGCGGTTCGTCGATCGATACTTCCATGCGGGTCCGGCTGTTTCGTCTCAGATACATCAGGATTTCGTTTTCGATACAGCGGGATGCATACGTCGCAAGTTTAATCTTCTTTTCCGGATTGAAGGTGTTGATTGCCTTGATCAGTCCGATGGTTCCGATCGAGATCAGATCTTCCATTCCCACACCGGTGTTATCAAACTTCTGTGCAATATAGACGACAAGGCGCAGATTGTGTTCAATCAGACTTGCCCTCGCCTGCTGGCTGTCCTCTTTTGTCAGACTCTCTATCACTGCGGATTCCTGCTGGGGAGATAACGGATTTGGCAGGACATCTGCTCCGCCGATATAATAGATCTCTCCCGGCTTTCTCCACATCACACGGGAAAAACCCGGTAACATACGCATACGAAAATGACTGGGTAATGCTGCCTGCATCATAGAATTTCCTCCTAACTGTCTATCAGATTTGGATGTAAAATCATCTGACAGTCCCCGAAATAAGAACTGTCCTCTCCTGAAAAAGCGACCACCGGATGGCGGATCACTTTCTGTACTTCCTCATTCTCCAGGTACATGGCATCCAATGTGACAGCGACCAGTAACCCGGATGAACAGCCAAGGCTGGAAAAGACCAGAAAATGCGGATGCAGTCTCTGAAAGGACACATCCTGTCCGCTTTCTGCCTTTCCCATCTGAAATTCCCGTAATTTTTCCATCGTATCTGCGTCGCAGAGCTTTTCGAGCGTTTCTTTTCGGATGATGCTCACCGGTCTTTGCAGTACCGAATCATACAGGCTGTTGCCCGTATCAAAAAATGCATCCACTTCTGTCCTGTGCTCTTCCATCTGCAATTTCACCCGACAGTGGATCTTTCCCTTTTTTCTCCACCGCGTATACAGGGAAAATACAGCAGCATACGCAAGGTAACAGACGGTTCCCGCGAGCAGCACTTCCGACATTCTGTCCAGTCCAAGGAAGCGCTTCAGGACTTCCATCATGCCTCCCATGAGAAATCCTGCTATGTACAGCCCCGCGACTCCTCCGCAGAGTCCTTTTATCGTCCGCAGTCCGCATCCGAACCTTACCATGATCGTGTTGATTGCCACATATGCCAGTATCGTATTCACCGGAAGGCTGACAGGTAAGAGGATCAGCAGACAGTATCCAAACGCTCCGAAAGCCGCCCCTCCAAGAGAAGCAAATACTCCCGCCTTTCCTCTGCACAGTTTTTTTACCAGTCTCAGTAAGAGAAAATCCATCACCAGATTCGTAACAAACAGTACGTCCGGATAGATCGTATAAGACAAAAAGCACCCCCTGTCCCACCTGGAATACTTACCGGAAAACAAGTATTATTATATGGAACCGGGAGTGCTTATTTTGTCAAAAACGAGGCGTCGAACGACATTTTCGCTCGACACCCCATTCCTGGTTTTTCGCTTTTTCGAAATTTTTATACATATCCCTTCCGAATCAGCGATATATTTTCCTGCTTTTTATATTTATTTGTAGAGAATTACTCTTGTTTCATATGGCTGCAGAGCACCTGCTACATGGTTTTTGTAGTTTGTGATCAGCTCTTCGCCTTCTTTTCCTTCGAACAGATCACAAGGTACTTCTTTGTTTGTGAAGTTACAAGCTACCACCAGTTTCTCATCGCCCAGTATTCTCTCATATGCATAGATATCATCGTTGTCTTCCAGCAGTCCGTGGAATACACCTTCTACGATTACTTCATACTGATGACGCAGCTGGATCAGTTTCTGATAGTAGTAGAATACACTGTCCTTGTCTTCGAGTGCTGCTTTTGCATTGATCTGCATATAGTTTTTGTTTACGCTGATCCACGGTGTTCCTGTGGTAAATCCGGCATTTGCGCTGTCATCCCACTGCATCGGAGTTCTGGCGTTATCACGGCTGACCATCTTCAGACAGTTCAGCATCTCTTCTTCTGTCATCAGACCGCTCTCGGTATACTCTTTGTATGCATTGATAGCTTCGATATCTTTGTAATCATCAATGGATTTGAAATATGCATTAGTCATACCAATTTCTTCGCCCTGATAGATATATGGAGAACCTTTCAGCATATGCAGGCAGGTTGCGATCATCTTTGCGGATACCTCACGGTACATCGGGCTGTCATCACCGAATCTGGATACGGCACGCGGCTGATCGTGGTTATCCCAGTACAGACTGTTCCATGCTTTTCCTTCCAGGTCATTCTGCCATTTGTTCATGACCGCGCGGACTTTTTTCATTTCCGGTTTCTTAGTGGTCCATTTGCCGTATTTTCCGTCTGTTGTTCCCATGTGTTCGAACTGGAATACCATGTTCAGTTCGCTTCCATCCAGATTTGCATATTTCTTTGCTTCCTCTGTGGTAACACCTGGTGTTTCACCGACGGTAATCAGATCAAATTTGGAAAGTACACGCTGGTTCATTTCCTGCAGATATTCGTGTACATGAGGTCCGTTGCATACATATGGTGACATATCGCCGTGCAGTCCATCACGGATTTCTCCGTCCGGATATGCAGGATCTTTGGAGATCATGCTGATAACGTCCATACGGAAACCATCTACACCTTTTTCACACCACCAGGTCATCATGTTAAATACTTCGTCACGTACTACCGGGTTCTCCCAGTTCAGATCGGGCTGTTTTTTGGAGAAGCAATGCAGATAATACATCCCTGTTTCTTCGTCAAATTCCCAGACAGAACCTCCGAAGCATGCTCCCCAGTTATTAGGCTCTTTGCCGTCTTTCGGATCTTTCCAGATATAGTAATCACGATACGGATTGTCTTTTGATTTTTTGCTTTCCAGGAACCATCTGTGTTCATCGGAGCTGTGGTTTACTACCAGATCCATCACCAGTTTGATGCCTCGTTTGTGCATCTCAGCGATCATCCGGTCAAAGTCTTCCATTGTTCCGAAATCGGTCATGATATCCTGATAATCGGAGATATCATATCCATTGTCATCGTTCGGGGATTTATAGATTGGTGACAGCCAGATCACATCAACTCCCAGTTCTTTCAGATAATCCAGATGTGCGGTAATACCATTCAGATCACCGATACCGTCTCCGTTGCTGTCTGCGAAACTTCTTGGATAAATCTGGTAAATCACACTACTTTTCCACCATGCTTTGCTCATATGTTTGTCCTCTTTTCTTTCTTCCGAAAATTTTCTGTATTTTCAGACTCGTTTTCATATATATTCAGGATACTATATTTCATTTCCCATTTCTTGTAATATATTGCTATTTATTTATACTATATTCACTTTCTGCTGTCCTGTTTTTGGCACCTGTGTAATTTCTTTCTGTATGTTTCTTCTCTTTTTCATAAGAAATACACAAAACAGAGCAATCGTTACTGTTCACTCCGATCCCGGTAACACGCTTCGTGGGATATTACCAATGAACAGTAACGAATAATCCACGATATCCCTGTGATCCATGCGTCATCTCTTTCTTTTTTGAAAATCATGTGATATCTTTAGAATATAAACATAGCATTTTGAGATAATTACTCGATTAAATTTTAATTAAAGGACTGTATTTACATGAATAGCTTATCTTATCACGAAAGTCACTCTCATGGTTCTCTCGGTCTTCCGTTTCAGGCATACTCTCAGGAAGATCCTTACGGGCAATACTTTGTGCCATATCACTGGCATGAGGAAGTGGAATTTATATATGTTACCAACGGAAGTCTTGTACTTCGTACCCAGAACCGTACCCGGCTGCTCCAGGAAGGACATATCTATTTTATTAATCCCGGCACACTGCACGGACTGTTTGGAAACAGTCCGTTTTCCCACCATTATGCGCTGGTTTTCCGGCTGGATATGCTGAATTTTCTCCAGGCAGATTCCTGCCAGACCTCTTATCTGGTACCTCTATGTTCCGGAAAATATCTGTTTCCCGATAGTGAAGCACTTGCTCCGGAACTCACTGCTCAGATTGCTGCACTCATAAAAAAAGCAGCCGACGAGTACCGAAACTGCGATACCTCGCTGACTGCCGCTCTCTCGATCAAGATCACGCTGTTGCAGATTCTGGAACTGCTGTTTGCCAGCCAGTCCTTTATCCCCGGTACACAGGCAGGAGAAACTTCCGGTGATGTGAATCCGTTAAAAGCTGTATTTTCTTATATTGAATCTCACTACGGAGAAAAAATATCTCTGGAAGACCTTGCCGGCACAATTCATATGAACCGGAATTATTTCTGCCGTTTTTTTAAAGAAAAGGCAGGAAAAACACCGTTTTCCTACCTGAATGAATACCGGGTCAACCAGGCGGCCTCCCAGCTGCTCTCCACCCGGCTTCCCATCACTGAGATTGCATTAAACGCCGGTTTCGAAAATATGAGTTATTTTATCCGTCAGTTCAGACGTTGCAAAGGCTGTACCCCTTCTGCCTACCGGAATACCGAAGACCCCAAGTCTCTGCCGATTCCGTTCTGACATTCTGTATCTGTTTTTCCGTCAGGCAGCCACCTGTTTTTTTGTGCGGGTTACCCATTGGAACACAATCACAAACAGCACACCTTTAACAATGGAAGTCGATGACAGTGCCCACCAGATACCGTTCAGTCCCAGCGAAGTCCCTCCAAGAATGATCGCCAGCGGTATCCGGGCACTGGTAAAGATTATGCTGATCACACTGCATAGATGTGTCCTTCCCAGTCCGGAAAGCGCTCCTACTGTCGTTGTCTCAATACATAAAAAGGCTTCGCTGAATCCAACGATGATCAGATAATCAACCGCTGTGGCAATCGCTTTCGGCTCATGGAAGAAAATATTTGCGATCGGACGCGGAACACACACAAACAACAGCGTAATGAAAATCCCCCAGATTCCGACTGTCCACTGAGATGCCCGATATCCTTTCTTTACACGCCCCATCTCTCCCGCACCATAGTTCTGCGCGATAAACGCATTTAACGCGGTGGCGAATCCGTCTGCCGTATTCCAGGATATGGATTCAATCTGTCCTCCCACACGCTGTGTGGCGATGGCTTCTGCACCAAAGGCCGATACCATGCGGGTGATTACCATCGATATCACGCAGTATGCCATTCCCTGTATCGCAGTAGGAATTCCGATTTTGCAGATCCCGTTCAGATATTCTGCCGGAATTTTTGCGAACAGGGTAATACCTTTTAATACATTTTCTTTCTTCTGTTTCACGATTCCAAGAATCATGATACTCATAACGATAAACTGCGCCGTTACCGTTGCAATGGCTCCTCCTGCCGCACCCAGTTTCGGAAGCGGTCCCGGTCCGAGAATCAAAAGCGGATCCAGGATCATATTCGTCGCCAGACCGATCAGGTTCGCATAAAACGGTGTTTTCGAATCTCCCTGCGCCGTATAGATACCGGTCAGTGTCACCGACAAAAATGAAAAGACGATCAGTCCGCAGGCAATCTTTGTGTAGACAAATGCCGCCGCATACGCCTCCGGATCCTCCAGTTTAAAAAATCCGATCATCTGCTTTGTAAAAATAAGTACAACCAGTGCATACACCAGCCCCATCACCGTTGCCAGCTGAACCGCCGCCTGGGCATACCCATGAGCCTTTTCCTTATCTCCTCTTCCGACACACTGCGCCACCTGCACCTGTCCGCCCATTCTTGCCATAGATGCAAATCCCTGAGACAGCCAGGTGAACATGCCTCCGACACCGATACCAGCCACTGCTTTTGAGCCGAGCAGTCCGATCCATGCCATATCGGTAATGTTGTATAAAGTTCCCAGAAAGGAAGACGCCATGATCGGTATCGCCAGTTTGGTCAGCGTCTTCAGAATAGGCCCCTTCGTCAAATTTCCTTCCATGTAATATAATTCTCCTTACATCATATTTTTCTTTTTGTGCTTCATCCACTATTTCTCTGATTTTATGCTTCCCATGGTGTCGGATCTTTCTTTAAAAGTTCCGGAAACGTGATCATCGCCGGCTGTTTTTTCTGATGTTCGCCGATTATTTTCTCCATCCACACCATGTTATACCAGGTATCAAACTTATACCCGCACTGATAGAATTCTCCCACCAGCCGGTATCCCAGATGATGATGAAAATCCATGCTGTTGCGGTCAAGATGTTCATCCGGCACTTCTGGCACACCGATGCAGGCATTCAGATTTGTGATGTTCTGCTTTTTCAACACCTGTTCCAGCGCCGCATACATCTTCCTTCCAAGTCCTCTCTTTTTCTGATCTTCCCGGATATAGATCGTCGTCTCTACCGCCCAGTCGTAAGCAGACCGCTCATTGAATGTCCCTGCATACACATACCCCAACAGCTCCCCGTTTTCTTCCAGTACCAGATATGGGTATTTCGTCAGAATATGACGGATCCGTCCGGCGAACTCTTCCTCCGACGGTACTTCATATTCGAATGTGATCGCTGTTTTCTCCACATAAGGCGCGTAGATCTCCAGAAGTCCTTTTGCATCTTCCGGCTTTGCCACCCGGATCGTCAGTTCTTCTTTCATGCTATCCCTCTCCTTTTTTCAAACATATGTTTTATCTTACCATTCCACCGCCCGATATGCAATGCGAATCCGTATTACAGTCGTTTTTTCTTATTTTAATAAAATTTAGAATAACCGATAGATTTTTTTTATCATACCGCAAATAATACGAATTAGTACTTGTTATGCTTTTGTTATACAATTAACACATACATGATACCCAAACGTCAAAAAGTCGGAAGTCTGACGCAGGCTTGCTTGTAGGAAGATTTCTGACCTTGAGACTCGCAAGAAACATGAGTAAGTAGCCATTTTTTAAGAAAAATGCGCGGATTACGAATGTTTTTGAGGATTGGGAGAGTACGAAGTACGGAACAATCCGGTATCAAATGGGGCAAAATACTTTTTGCCCCATCACCTACAAAACTCTCAGGGAGGTTTCTTTATGAAAGGCAATTATCAGCATATCTTCACCCCATTGACTGTGAAGAATATGACTATCAAAAACCGTATCACTATGATGCCGATGGGCACCAACTATGGTGAACAGAACGGTGAAATGAGTTTTCTTCATATTAATTATTACGAACAGCGTGCGAAAGGAGGTACCGGTCTGATCATCGTGGAAAACGCCAGTGTGGACTCTCCGCAGGGCTCCAACGGTACCACTCAGCTGCGTATCGATCATGACAACTATCTGCCTCGTCTGTTCAAGTTCTGTGAAAATATTCACAGATACGGAACCTGCATTGCCATCCAGATCAACCATGCCGGTGCTTCCGCAGTATCATCCCGTATCAACATGCAGCCTGTGTCCGCATCGGATATACCAACCAAAGACGGCGGTGATATCCCGCGCCCGTTAACAAAAGAAGAGATCCTGGATATCGTAAAAAAATACGGACAGGCTGCAAAACGTGCGCAGATCGCAGGTTTTGACGCTGTAGAGATTCATGCAGGACACTCTTATCTGATCAGCCAGTTTCTCTCTCCTACCACTAACAAACGTACTGACGAATTCGGTGGCTCCGTAGAAAACAGAACACGTTTCTGCCGTATGGTCATCGAAGAAGTCAGAAAACAGGTAGGACCTTTCTTTCCGATCCTGCTGCGTCTGAGTGCAGATGAGATGGTAGAAGGTGGAAACACACTGGAAGATACTTTGAAATATCTGGAATATGTACAGGAAGAAGTGGATATCTTCGACGTATCCTGTGGTCTGAACGGATCCATCCAGTATCAGATTGATGCCAATTATATGAAAGACGGATGGCGTTCCTACATGCCAAGAGCTGTCAAAGAAAAATTCGGCAAACCATGTATCTCCATGGGAAATATCCGTGATCCGGAAGTGGCTGAAAAGCTCCTGGCTGATGGTGATGCAGATCTGATCGGTATGGGTCGTGGACTGATTGCAGATCCGGAATGGGTAAATAAAGTTGCAACCGGTCACGAATGTGATATCCGAAAATGTATCTCCTGTAACATCGGCTGTGCCGGAAACCGTATCGGCTTCAACCGCCCGATCCGTTGTACCGTCAACCCGTCCGTACTGGAAGGCGATATTTACAAAAACCAGAAAGTTAATAAAAATTGCAACGTGGTTGTTATCGGTGGCGGTACCGCAGGTCTGGAAGCTGCCTGTACAGCTGCTGAAGTGGGATGTAACACCTTCCTGCTGGAAGAAAAAGAAACACTGGGTGGCCTGGCTGCTGAGATTTCCAAGATCCCGGCAAAAAAACGTCTGGCTGATTTTCCTCACTACCTGGAACATCGTGCCGCTGCTCTGGATAATCTGTATATCTTTACCGGAACACAGGCAACACCGGAAAATATCCGCAAGTTCCATCCGAACCTGATTGTCAACGCTACCGGCTCCGGTCCGCTGCTTCCTCCGATCAAAGGTCTGATGGACAACATTGACAAAGAAGGTGGAAATGTTTATTCTATCTTAGGTATGATCAACCATATCAACGACTTCCCGGAAGATCTGGAAGGCAAAAAGATAGCTGTTATCGGTGGCGGTGCCGTAGGTCTGGATGTTGTGGAATTCTTTGCCGCACGCAAAGCAGATATCTCTATCGTTGAAATGATGGATCAGATTGGCCGTGATCTGGATCCGGTAACCAAAAACGATATGAAATGTCAGATGAAAACTCACGGTGTACACCAGCTCACCCAAACTGCTCTTCTGGAAGTAAAAGAGCATTCCTTCCTGGTAAAAGGAAGTGATGGGTCGTACGAACTTCCTTTCGATTATGGATTCGTATGTCTGGGAATGAGAGCTAAAGGTCAGCTGTATCCACAGCTTCTGGATGCTTTTGCCGATGACGATGTGGAAATTCTCAACATCGGTGACAGCCAGAGAGCACGTCGTATCATCGACGGAACCATGGAAGGAAGAAATATCCTTTATCATCTGACCCAGAGAGGTTACCTGGATTAATTAACAAATCAATCCATACTTCAATCTAACCATCCTATATCGGCGGATCTTCCGCCGGTATTGATGATAAAAAGAAAGCGTAATTGTTCCGTGCTTGCACAGTTTTGAATAATTACAGGAAAGGACAAAAATCATGGCAGAAAGAATCACAGGACACACAGAACTTATTGGACTGATGGCATACCCTATTCGTCACTCCAGCTCACCGGCAATGCAGAACGAAGCATTTGCAAAATTGGGTTACGACTACGCATACCTGGCATTCGAAGTTGGCGCTGATGAAATCGAAGACGCTGTAAAAGCCATCCGTACTCTGAAAATGAGAGGATCCAACGTATCCATGCCGAACAAAACACTGGTAGGACAGTATCTGGATGAGCTGTCACCGGCTGCTGAACTTTGCGGCGCTGTTAATACCATCGTAAATGACAACGGACATCTGACCGGTCATATCACAGACGGTATCGGATTTATGCAGGCTCTGAAAGACAACGATATCGATGTTATCGGCAAAAAGATGACAATCGTAGGTGCCGGCGGTGCTGCTACAGCCATCGAAATCCAGGCGGCTCTGGACGGTGTTGCAGAGATCGTAATCTTCAACCGTAAAGATGAATTCTGGGATCGTGCAGTATCTACTGTAGAAAAGATCAATACTAGAACTTCTTCTCATGCAGTTCTCTACGATCTGGCAGAACTTGACAAACTGAAAGAGGAAATGAACGACAGCTACCTGTTCGTCAACGCTACCGGTGTTGGTATGAAACCGCTGGAAGGACAGTCCGTAGTACCGGACAAATCTTACTTCCGTCCGGAGCTGATCGTTGTCGATGTTCCTTATTCTCCACTGGAGACAAAGATGCGTTCCATGGCAAAAGAAGTTGGATGCAAGACCATGAACGGTCTGGGCATGATGCTGTTCCAGGGATCTGCTGCTTTCGAGCTGTGGACCGGCGAACCGATGCCTATCGAACACATGAAAGAAGTTCTGAACATCAAATACGACTAAAATGTAAAAATGGTTTTCGAGAAAGGAAAACACTATGAATACTGTAATAGTAAGAAACATTACCATCGGCGAAGGCAGACCGAAGATCTGTGTTCCGATCGTTGGTAAAACCCGCGAGGAAATTCTCAAAGAAGCAGCCACCTTCTCCTCACTGCCTGTAGATGTTGCAGAGTGGCGTGTAGACTGGTACGATGATGTCTTCAATACAGAAGAAGTTCTGACCACCGCAAAGCAGCTGAATGAAGCTCTGAGTGAGATTCCTGTACTCTTCACCTTCCGAACCTCCAAGGAAGGCGGAGAAAAAGAAATCTCTCCGGAACAGTATGCACAGTTAAACAAAGCCGTAGCGGAAAGCGGCTATGTGGATCTGGTGGATGTGGAAGCATTTACCGGGGATGAGATTGTGACCTCCATCATTTCTCATGCCCATGCAAATGGCGTAAAAGTCATCGCTTCCAACCATGACTTTGCAAAAACTCCTGAGAAAGACGAGATTGTTCGTCGTCTCAGAAAGATGCAGACTCTCGGTGCAGACATTCCGAAGATTGCTCTGATGCCGACCTGCAAAAAAGACGTTCTGACACTCTTAGAGGCTACTCTGGAGATGTCTGAACAGTACGCAGACCGCCCGATCATCACCATGTCTATGGCCGGAACGGGTGTTGTAAGCCGTCTGACCGGTGAGACCTTTGGTTCCGCACTGACCTTCGGTGCCGCTTCCAAAGCTTCTGCACCTGGACAGATCGGTGTCCATGAATTGAAACAGGTTCTGGACATCATTCACAAAAGTCTGTAATACAGAAAATAATAAAGCTTTAAAAACATAATTTCAAATTCCTACCTATTTCATAATCCTTTTATATAATAAAGATAAAAAGAGAAGACCTGCCGTAATTTCCCCTTACCACAGGCCTTCTCTTTTTGTTATCTGCTTTTTACGTTATTCTGTATTTTGCTTTACTCTTCTCCTGTTTTTACTATCCTAAAACAGACGCTCCTATTCCATGAATAAAATACGTAAAATACAATGCGAGAGATGTTATCACATAATTCTTCTTGCTGTTCTGTTTCATTTTTTACCTTATTTTATTTTGCGTTTTCCGCCTGGAACTTTTTATATTCCTCTACTGGCATATCCAGACCGGTATATAATTTGTAGGCTGCAACTCCCTGCCACAGGAGCATGCCTTTTCCGCCGATGGTCTTTGCACAGCCGGCTTCTCTTGCTTCCCGGAGGAGTCTTGTTTCTTCCGGATTGTATACAACATCGCATACTACCAGATCCGGACGGAATACGGATTTGTCCGTAATCAGGGAAACATCTTCATGAGGTTTCATCCCTGCCAGTGTTCCGTTTACCAGAATATCTGCTTTTGCGATCTCTTCTTTCAGTTTGTCCTGATCTTCGATACAGAATACCTGAACATCGCAATCCGGTACTTCTTTTTTCAGCTTTGCAGCTGTATTTTTTGCGCGATCCAGGAAAGGATCGTTCGGGTTGAAGATGGAAATGGATGCTGCTCCGTCCAGTGCACACTGCACCTGGATCGCAGTTGCGGCTCCACCGGCACCTAAGACTACCATTTTCTTTCCTTTTACGTCTACGCCATGGTCTTTCAGGTTGGATACAAATCCGATACCATCTGTCATATGGCCGATCAGTTTTCCGTTTTCATTAACGATCGTATTTACCGCACCGATGATTCTTGCAGCCGGTGATAACTCGTCCATGTTCTGTGCTGCTGCTGTCTTACATGGCATGGTTACGTTACAGCCTCTCATATTGAAGAGACGCATAGCATCCAGTGCTGCCGGTACCTGATCTTCTTTGATATCAAAAGCCATGTAGCAGTAATCCAGATTATGATAGCGGAAGCAGAAATTGTACATATCCGGGGATCCTGAATGTCCTACCGGGCTTCCGATCAGTGCCAATAATCCTGTTGTTCCTTTGATTCTCTGTTCCATCTTCTTTTCCTCCTGTTTTGGGTTTAAATCTGAGATGCCACATCGTAGGCTTCTTTCGTTGCATCCAGTGCACGTCTTGCACGGATTGCATCACCGATTACATAGGTATCCGGTACGATAGCTTTCACCTGTTCTTCAAGAGGATTATAATTTCTGTAACCCATGGAAAGGACAACGGAATCGTAGCCTCTGGCCTCGTGATGTTCGCCGTCTGCTGTCTCATACTCTACGCCGTCTTCGAAGAATCTGCATACTTTTGCTCCGGTAATCTGACCAATACCGTATTCTTCAAAATCTTTCATCAGATATACTCTGTGCTCGTGGATCACATCTGCACCTACGGTGTCTCTGAATTCAATAACTGTTACCTCGTGGTTCTGTTCTCCAAGGAAGGCTGCTGTCTCACAGCCAACCATTCCGCCGCCGACTACCAGTACTTTCTTACCTGCTGCACGCTTTCCTTCCAGCAGATCTGATCCGTAAATAATGGACGGATGATCGATGCCTTCGATCGGCAGTACCAGTGTCCGGGAGCCTGTTGCAAGAATCACGCTGTCCGGGTTTTCCTCTTTGATGAAGTCTGCTGTCACCTCGTGGTTCAATTTTATCTCAACTCCATCTTTTTGGCAACGCTGAATGTAACTGCGGATCATATTTGTGATATCACCTTTTCCCGGCGGGTAAGCGGCCAGACGCATATTTCCGCCAAGCTTTTCGCCTGCTTCATATAAAGTAACCTCATGGCCCCTTTCTTTTGCGACAAATGCTGCACACAGACCGGCAACACCGCCACCGATTACCATGATCTTTTTCGGTGTTTCTGCCTGTTTTAACGGTTCTGCATCATGACCCAGGAACGGGTTTGTCAGACAACATAACGGTTTTCCTGCATACATATTTGCCACACAGCCCTGCAGACAGGCGATACACGGGATCATATCTTCCAGACGTTCTTCTTTTGCTTTTTTCGGCATGTGCGGATCTGCCAGACTCTGGCGTCCGAATGCTACCATATCGCAACGTCCTTCCTTTACCATCAGTTCTGCGAACTGCGGTTCGGTATAACGTCCTACGGTGATGACCGGGATCTTGACGGCACGTTTGATCTCTTCTACCAGATCTGCGGAAAATCCACCGTGAATTACAGTCGGAGCCCACATATATTCATCTTTGATATGTACGGCACGGGATACATGGATCGCATCCAGTCCGCAGGATTCCAGATATGCTGCAATCGCTGCGCTGTCATGCACATCCAGACCGCCCGGAACTTCATCATCGGAATTGATTCTTGCCAGAACAGCAATCTTTCCTTCGGTCTGTTTTTTTACCTCTTCAACGATCAGTCTGGAGAAACGCATCCGGTTTTCAAAGCATCCGCCGAATTCATCCACACGCTTATTGGTGCGTGGGGACATAAACGTGCTTACCAGATATCCATGCGCCATGTGGATCTCTACAGCATCCACACCGGCTTCCATGGCTCTTCTTGCTGCCTCTCCGTAGCCTTTTACCAGTTCATACACTTCTTCGGTAGATAATTCTCTCGGAATATCTCTTCCGCAGGCTGCCGGGATACTGGTAGCTGCTGTGATCGGCGCTCCTGCATTTTTTGCATTTCCTTCCGGACCTGCATTCTGCAGCTGCACAGAAACCTTTGCACCTTCTGCATGACAGGCGTCTACCACCTTTTTAAAGCTTTCGATGGTAGAGTCGTCATACAGACAAGGTTTTCTCGGGCCTCCTTTGGCTCCTTTGTGTACAACGGTTGCTTCGATGGTGATCAGTCCGAATCCACCTTTTGCACGTTCCCTGTAGTAGGCAACAGACTGTTCACTCATGGTTCCGTCGGTATTGGCAAAGTTATTGCCCATCGGAGGAACTACAAAACGGTTTTTAACCGTTACCGGTCCGATCTGAATCGGCTGAAACATTGCAACAAATTTCATAACTGTTCTCCTTTTCTTAGTTCAGTACTTCCGGCCAAGCCTCTTCCAGTACTTTCTTTGTATTTTCATAAGTATGCTTTGCCGCATACTCGATTCCTTTTTCCAGGTTTGCATCACTGATTACCTCTACACCGATGGCGTTAGGCTCGATACCTTTTTCACGGATCATCTTTACAAATGCCGCTGTACATCCGATACCGGTTCCCGGTGCCAGACGGTCATGCATGGATTCGTCCCTTAAAATCGTAGTTGCATACGGTCTTTCCCATACATCGTTGATCTGGATGGACACGACTTTGTCTGCCGGAACATCTGTCAGTACGGAAATATCTACCGGCTGGTTTGCTCTTACCCAGTGCCAGGTATCCAGTATCAGTTTGGCATTTTCACAGTCTGCCGCCTTTACAACAGCCCATCCTTTTTTCACATCCGGGATACCACTGTATGGCATTGGTTCTACACCGATAATATATTTTCCTGCTCTCCGGCACAGCTCACGCAGTTTCTGTGCAGTGTATTCCACAGAATAGTTTTCCATCAGACCACAGTTGATCTGTTTTACGTTAAATAATTCACACATATGGAAGCACAGCTGCTCTTTGTATTTCTGCTCATAAGAACGATGCTCTTCTGCCCACTGTACGATGTACTCCACTTCTGTGACTTTCATATCATATTTGTCCAGAATATTCAGGATATCCTGATCGAACAGTCCCTCATTTAAGGCGTCTACATAGGTTTCAGCACGAAGACCGATACCTTCGTATCCGGCATTCTTTGCCGCTGCAACACGCTCTTCAAAAGTACACTGATCTCCCAGTGTCCAGGAACTGATAGTAATTGGAAATCTCTTTGACATGATATTTTTCCTCCTGAAAGAATCCATTTTTTGTCTTTTGTTACTTCTGATTATATAACTTTGTTAAATTCAAGACAAATTGATTGTATTTGAGTATTCATAGATTTTGTCAATATATCGTGATATACTATAGAAGATAACTTGTAACTGTATGCAGTACAGACGGTTAATTCTGGCTTGCGGAGGATACTTTTTATTAGGAGGTTACCTGTTTATGAATCTTTATCATTTACGATACTTTGTGACACTGGCACATATGGAACATTATACCCGGGCCGCTGACCTTCTGGCGATCACCCAGCCAAGTCTCAGCCATGCGATTTCATCTCTGGAATCTGAACTGGGTGTCAAATTATTTAAAAAGAACGGAAGAAATGTCACTCTTACCAAATATGGAAAATCCTTTCTTACGGATGCTGAGGATGTTCTGCAAAAGCTGGATGCTTCCGTGGGCAGTTTACAGCTTGCCGGAAAAGGAGAGGGGCACATTGATATTGCCTTTCTGAGAACTCTGGGAAGTGACTTTGTTCCCCGGATCCTGCGTCGCTTTCTGGATGAAAATCAGGGAAAACAGATCGACTTTGCTTTGCACTGCGATAAAGTAATCACAAATGAGATTCTGAAAGGCATAAAAGAACAGAAATATGATATCGGCTTCTGTTCCAAAATCAATGATGAACCACTGATTGAATTTATCCCGGTCGCCAAACAGGATCTTGTAGTCATCGCCACCGGATCATCCGCTTGCTTCCAAATCAGAGATCCATCTGGAAGAGACACTCGAGTACAAGCAGATCATCTATAAGAGTGGAAGCGGTCTTCGACACATCATCGATCATTTATTCGATCAGATTGGTGCTTATCCGGATGTTTCCTATGAGATTGCGGAAGATCACGTGGTTGCCGGTTTTGTCGCTAACGGTTTCGGAATTGCTGTGGCGCCGGATATACCGATCATTCATTCGCTGAATCTGAAAGTTCTGCCCCTGGTTTCCCCGACCTGGCAAAGAAACTTTTATATGGCTACCTTAAAAGATGCCTATCATCCGCCGGTGGTGGATATCTTCAAACAGTTTGTCATTGACCAGACACGAGGGGAACTCGATTACCGGACGATCTGATCCTACCCAGTATCTGTTATCATTGGAACACGAACTTTGGCTCTTTGCTCGCGTAACCAAAAAAAGGTCCACCGGATCTTTTTGTCGTATGCTTGGCAACGCAAAAAAGCTACAGAAACAATGTTTTTCCATTGCTTCTGCAGCTTTTTATGTGCTTTTTATAAATTATTTGTTATCCATCTGACGCAGTCTGTGGATCAGTTCTTCGCAGATCTGCAGCTCATCTTTTCCATCGGTCTCGATGACGATATCGGCAGCTGCCTCGTATTTTTCTCTACGTTTTTCCATCAGTTCCGCGATGAATGGTACCGTCTTGTTGTTTTCGATCAGTGGACGGTCATGGCTGTCTTTGACACGATCCAGAATCGTCTCCGGTTTTGCGGTCAGTAATACGACACGACCATTTTTCTTCATCTCCACAACATTGCACTCTCTCATCGGAGTACCACCACCACAGGAGATAACCACATTGGTTCTCGACTGCATCTCGATCAGCAGATTGGTTTCCAGATCGCGGAAATACTGCTCACCATACACTTCGAAGATATCGGAGATACTCATGCCTTCTCTCTCGGCGATGATCTGATCCATCTCGATCACATCCATCGCAAATGCGGTTTTCAGAAATTCAGAAATCGTACTCTTACCGGCTCCCATGAAGCCGATCAGGACGATATTATAGTTGAACAGTTTTCTTGCCTGAATTCTTTTACTGTTCTGGGTAATGCTTCCAAAGACATCTTCCACTTCTGCTTTATGGCGTCTGTCTGCCATCCGGCGCTCCAGCCATTCTTTCTGTTTTGCTTCCTGTTCCGGCTGCAGGATCGGGATATCATTTGCCTCTTTATATGCCATGATATCTTCTACAATACGGTTACGCATAAGCAGTGCATCCAGAATAATTTCATCGCACTGTCCAAGACTTTCTCTTAATATTTCCAACTGATTCATTCTTCTTACCTTCCTTTTTCAAGTTCAAGACTTTAACATCTTTTCGTTATTATAACAGGTGTTTTTAGTTATCACAATACGATTTAATGTTTTTTCACTTTAAATTGCTAAATTTCAGAAAATTCTGTTCCCGGCGCGCCCGATTTTCCCTTTTGCGTTGTTGACAGTCCCTTACTCGGGCTTTATAATTAGTTTATATTGCTCTGTCAGACGCATACTGCAGTTACACATTATTTACAGAGCACAAAGGAGAGTTTTTATGAAGCAAATTATTTTAACCGGCGACCGTCCAACCGGTCGTCTTCATGTGGGTCATTATGTCGGATCCCTGAAAGAAAGAGTAAAATTACAGAACTCCGGCAACTATGACGAAATCTATATTATGATCGCCGATGCGCAGGCATTGACCGATAACGCAGAACACCCGGAGAAAGTTCGTCAGAACATCATGCAGGTAGCACTCGATTATCTTGCCTGTGGTCTGGACCCGGAGAAATCCACGATTTTCATCCAGTCCATGATCCCGGAACTGACTGAGCTGACTTTCTACTATATGAATCTGGTTACCGTATCCCGTGTACAGCGTAACCCTACTGTAAAAGCTGAGATCCAGATGAGAAACTTCGAAGCCAGCATCCCGGTTGGATTCTTCTGTTATCCGATCAGCCAGGCCGCTGACATCACCGCTTTCCGTGCCACAAGTGTACCGGTAGGTGAAGACCAGATGCCGATGATCGAACAGTGTAAAGAAATCGTACACAAGTTCAACAGCGTATACGGCGAAACCCTGACTGAGCCAAAGATCGTCCTGCCAAGCAACCAGGCCTGCCTGCGTCTGCCGGGTATCGACGGTAAGGCAAAAATGAGCAAATCCCTTGGCAACTGCATCTACCTGTCCGACGAATCGGAAGATATCAGAACCAAGATCATGTCCATGTTCACTGATCCGAACCACATCCGTGTGCAAGATCCCGGAAAAGTGGAAGGCAACCCGGTATTCATCTATCTGGACGCATTCTGTCGCCCGGAACACTTTGAAGAATTCCTGCCGGACTACAACAACCTGGATGAACTGAAAGCCCACTATCAGCGCGGTGGCCTGGGCGATGTAAAAGTAAAGAAATTCCTGAATAACGTTATTCAGTCCGAACTTGAGCCGATCCGTAACCGCCGTAAAATGTGGGAGAAAAACCTGCCGGACGTATACGACATCCTGAAAAAAGGCAGCGCCGCAGCCAGAGAAACCGCCGCCAAAACATTGGACGATGTTCGTCACTCCATGCGCATCGACTACTTCACAGATGACAATCTGTTGAAATAAGGTAAAACATATCAGCATGTCGCTGACTGTAATATAGAAAAAAGCTACTGTATCATGGGTATTCTTCTTACCATATGATACGGTAGCTTTTTCTTTTCTATGAAAGAGCATTTCCATCATACTACGCGCTTCTATCTCTTCCACCTTATAGCACCAACAAGTCCAAAACCGAAGAAGTAACACATGCTACTCCCCTTTCGTCTTGAAAAGTCAGCAAGCCCGGAGTCGGAGATGGGGGATGGACAACACTTTGTGGGCGGTTAGAGCAAGCTTTAAGATCCAGTCCTTAGAAGAACTTGACAGTGAACAGCTCTCCGCGAACTGGCATTTAGTTCTTCTTTGGACTTAGCTTAAAGTTGCTCTGCCCACGTTGTCCATCCCCCATCTCCGGCTTCGGGCTTGCGTCCCCTTTTCAATTACTCTTCAAACTTAGAACTATGATCCCGACAAGGAACCGGCAGTTTCAGAATATCCAGTTTCATCTGATCTGCATCCTCAACCGAGAAAAATCTCTGCTCCTCCAGAACATCAATCGCCTTGAAAATCTTATCAATATAATCCCGTCTCGTAGGATACAGTTTTTTCAGCTTCTCTTCAGAGAAATACACACAACAACTGTCCTGATCGTTCTTCTTTGTTCCGCTGCAATAAATAGCTACCGGCACATCCAGCTGTGGAAAACGGAAACCACCCTTACAGTTATTGTTTTCATCCAGAACCTCAATATTATTCTCATCCACCTCAATCAGACCCTGTGCATGCGGAGCCGGAATCCCCTCTCTCACCCACAGATCCAGATTCGTCAGAGCCTGACGCATAAATGCCTCTAACGGCAGAGCTGTGATATCAGTATGCGGAAGACCAGTTGTCTTCTGAATCTGGTCAATCTCTGCATATCCCGGACGATAAAACGCACCGGAGAAAGAGTTATGCGCCTGTCCTGCCAGCTCATACAGACGGAAACGATCCCCCTCTGCATCACTGTCCGCTCTTCTCAGATTGATATGACCTGTGAAATCCTTAAAATCCCACTGTGTCACACACCGAAGAACCGGAACCGGACAATTTCTTGTTTTCTGAATCTCGTCTGTCACATCGGCCGGAGACTCTTCCTGATTCAGAGCCACCATACGGCATCCGGAATATGTCAGATACCCATCATAAGGAACCTCAACCGGTGATACTCTGTCTGTCTCATGGAATACATTGATATAAGTAGATAACTGCATGGAAGACTGCGAACAACTGATCGCATAAATCTTCTCCACTTCTTTTCCTGCAATCTGTGTACCCTGCCCGGACTTGAACAGATTTCCCAGTTGTGTCAGCATATCCCATAACAGACCGTCCTCGCAGTCTTCCAGACAATGCTGCCACAGTAAAATATCGTGGTTGACCGGCCCCGGATTCGGATTTGGATTCTTCCAGGACAATTTCTCATACCGTTTTGTATCGTACTGTTTTAACGTCTTTGTACAGATCGCACGTACCGTCACACCAACATAGATGTCTCCCTCATGAAGCATTTTCTGCCACAGCAGGCACCACATCGGGCTTACATCCCAGCTGTTTGTGGAATTCAGCAGCTCTACAACGACATTTCCGCTGAATTTCTTCGGATCTTTCGGTTTGCGGATGATAAAACGGTTGGTATACGGTGCATTTGACAGTTTTACCTGCGCCTGTCCATCCTTTAATGTATAAACATCAGCTTCTCCGGAATACAGATACTCTTCTTCCTCATATCCATATTTTTCCAGATACGTCGGAACCAGCTGACGATCTGCTGCTCCCCACGGGAAAGAATCCTCTGTACGAGGAAGTAAAATTGCCTGTGGAATTCTTTTTTCCATAACAAATGTTCTCCTTTCGCTTCGTTCCATTTTCTTTTTATACAGACAGAGGCTGTCGCATCAAACCCTTGATTGCCACAGCCTCCGCTATTTTCATGAATCGCTGTGAGTATTATTCACAGTTTTTATTTATATCAGTCCGGCAAACATTCCGCTTCCAACAGGAATTAAGATTGCTGCACAGATCACGATCATAACTGCACAGAAAGCCACACTGTATTTTGCTGTTCCTTTGTATTCAATACCGATATCCGAATAAATGATTCCCATCAGCGGGCATGCGCTCAGCGTACAGATTGCAGTACCACAGATAGCGATAACGGCACATCCGAAAGCCAGAACCTGTGCCTGGTTGATTCCAGGAACGGACATCAGCGCCGGGATACAGCTGGAGCATACGATAACACCGGATACGGTATTGGAACAGAAGTTGGTTGCCAGACTGGCAACGATCAGTCCGATAACGATGGTTACGATTACCGGCATTTTTGCAACAACCGGTCCCAGGATATTCTGCAGACACAAAGTGATACCGTAATCATCTCCACCTACTGCTCCTGCATAGAACATGATGGCACCCAGGAATACGATCATTCCCCACGGTACTTTTGCTGCTGCTTTACCAAAGTCCATAACCGGTTTTCCGTCAACAGTGATCACACACAGCAGTGCGCATACCAGAGTTACCGGTGCTGCGATCGTAATGCCACTGAAGTAGGTAGCAACCGGTCCCAGGAATTCCATAGAAGCCAGGATGTAGCACAGCAGGATCACGCCCATACCAGCCAGAGCGATTTTACCTCTTTTGCTGATCGGAGTTTTCTTCAGTTCTTCACGCATTGCTGCGTCATCAAAACTCTTGAACTTTGATACGTCCGGCCGCATCCACAGTTTTACCATCAGAATTGCCACGACAACTGCAAATAACAGATACAGACCTGCAAACTTGAAGTACGTTGCCGCGCTGAAGTTTCCAAATCCCAAACCTGCTACAATTGCAACCATGGTCAGGATGTACGGTCTTCCCCAGATCAGAGTACCATCACATAACTGAGAGATCCAGCCGATCAGCAGACCCTGTGATTTGTAGAAGCTGTCTTCTTTTGTATATCCGATAGAAGTTGTTACATCTTCCAGCAGTTTGAAGAACAGTACGGCTACTACCTGTGGTGCGGTAAAGATAGAGATAATGATCATGGCCAGTGTAAACATGATCATAAACAGTGTTGGTCTTCCATGAATGAACTTTCTGGAAATGATCCATTTTACGATCCATTCAAATGCACCGCTCTCTTCCAGAACGGTTGCAACCATCATAAATGGAATAATGGCAGCACATACTACGTTACCCCATAAGGTTCCGTATGCATTTGCACCTGCATAGGTTCCGAGAAGAACTGCTACGGTAACACTCAGAAGAGAGGTCCAGCTTGTTCCACAGGTCAGCCACAGATAAATCGTTGGCAGGAACACGGACAGCATAGCGATGCCTGCTTTTGTCAGTCCGTTTGCTTCCGGCAGAAGAAAATACAGTAATACGCCTGCCAGAACAGCAATGAGAAAGTGTTTCTGTTGCTTTTTCATAAGTGATCTCCTTTTCAGTTAATTTTCGATGATGTCTGGTACCTGACGTTTTCATAACTGCAAGGGTAGGATCTTTTCCATTCAGTTATTTTTTTAACACGCCCAATCCAATGCTATTTTGTAAAAACCAAATATTTTTCCGGCTTTTTCTAAATCACATTCGTCACATTCACCATAATTTTATTATAATGGTTAGTTAAAGCAAAAACAAATAGATGCTATTTTCTGATCAATAGATTTTTTTTATATTTTTTGATATTTTTTCTACTATTTGGCAAACCTATAAAAAAGATCGGTAAATGTCATGATTTTTCGTGATATTTTCTATAGAATCACATAAAATCTGTTTAGACATTACCGATCTTTTTTGTTGTTTCGGTTTGCTCCTGTTTCTTACTCTCCGGTAGCTTCCCGGTAGGCTTCGCTTCCAACCTCACTCCAGGATGTTTTTTCCCCGGAGATCACTTCCCCGGTTGTCTTATTCACTGCATAGAATCCGAGCAGCTGGGTATCTTTTCCTGTTTCCACCCTCTCATAGACAAACAACTCGCATTCTCCATTCTTTGATGTCCGGTCATAGACCAGGCGATTGTCCCAGCTGCTGCCATTCTCTTCACCGCTTTCAAAAATGGCATAAAAGTTTCCTTTTGCATTACAACTTGCAGTCACCTGGGAAACATCTCCGTCATCTGCTATCTCACCATGTTCTTTCATGTAAGTATAGACTGCCCGCGCCTGAGACATCAGCGGATCTTCTGTTTCGGTATCTGCTCCGCTCTCTGTGGTTCCATCTATATTTGTATCTGTCGTATTCTCTCCGGTCGTCTGATCTTCTTCGGTTCCGCTATCATTCTGTATTTCCCCATCGGATGCATGCGCTGTCGAATCGTCTTCCAGTGTTTCCTCAGAGATTCCATATTCGATAATCTCATCCGGTGTCAGCGTTCGGCGGAAAAACAGTCCGGTAGCTTTGTTATAATAATACTCCGGCGAATCCAGCCAGATTTCATGCTTCATCTCGATCACACCATTCGACTGTACCTCTACCTCCGCATCACTTCCAAAAATCTGAGCTATCTGCATCAGGCTATTCCCCAAAAAGAGACAGATCCAGAGAATCACCAAAAAGATCTTCTGCACAGTCTTTGCACCCTTTCCTTTTTCCGTCTGTTTTCCGATCAGCCGGAACAGTTTGACCAGCCAGTACAACGTGAGCACTGTCCACCCAAAGAAAAGAACGAAAAAGGAGTCATACACAACCCAGTCTCTGTAATGATACCGCCATGACAGTAACCCATTGACACTGTAATAGACTCCGGTATACAAAATCAGAATCGCAGCCAGAATCGTAACCACCGGCCAGGAAGCTTTCTGCTCCTCCCAGTCACTCACAGCAAGCACCAGTTTGTCCGGATTGCTCTCCGGTAAAAACAGGCTTTCGATTTCCTCCTGTGATAACTGTTGCGGTTTTTGCGGAATCGCATAGCAGCTGGATAATGCTTCTTTCCAGCTTTCCTGTGCATCCAGATAGGCGGCTGCTGCCTGATAAAAGTAAAAACTGCGAAGCTGTGCTACATTTAACTTTTCCCTTTTCACCAGCTCCAATGCCTGCAGTGCCATCTGCGGACGGTGCAGTTCAATCTGCTGCCTTGCCATCTGAATCAGGATAATCGATCGAAGTTTTTCATTCTTTTTATATAAGGTACGATACATGGCGTAATTGTAATCATGCCGCTCCTGCACTTCCCGTTTTCTCATCCGTACAACATCGATCCGATTGCGTGCGACCAGTAACAGTACCAGAAACACTGCCACAGAACAAAACAGCAGAAAGATGGCTTGTAACATATCACTCGTATAATCGTCTCTTTTTAATGTCAGATACAACAGGATATAGGTAAGAATCGCTGCCAGAGCGATCATGATACGATAGATCCGCTGCCTCCGAAGCCGCCACAGTCCAAGCCTATATCCACGGGTTGGTGGTGTGGACGGGTTGGAAAGATCATAATAATTCATTGCGTATTCACCTCACACTATCATAATAGCTTTTATTTTTTCTCATCTCGTTTATCTTATCTTTATTCAGGTATTTCCAGGGCAAGATATGCGATTTCTTCATCGGAAAGTTGCAACAGCAGTGCTTCCCGGTTCGCCTTCATCCTGTCTGCTTTTGACA
>OLON01000622.1_pt1 | contig 24014 bp, 20 predicted proteins | sample 1672691 | NCBI WGS metagenome assembly OLON01 (sample SAMEA3136714, study PRJEB25190) | human gut metagenome | biome: human gut; feature: human-associated habitat; material: faeces | place: Austria | collected 2013
GCCCGATCTGTGTGGCTAAGACACAGTACAGCCTGACCGATGACCAGACCAAACTCGGTGCTCCGACAGATTTCGAAGTAACCGTACGTAACCTCAAGATCTCCGCAGGAGCAGGCTTCATCGTAGCCCTGACCGGCGAGATCATGACAATGCCAGGTCTTCCGAAAGTACCTGCTGCAGAACGTATTGATGTTGATGAGACTGGCAAGATCACTGGACTTTTCTAATAAAAGCGGATTGTAAAAGGTTTGGTTTTGCTTTATAAAGCAAGGAAAATGATATTTTGTAAAATATGAAAACCCTGAGGGGGAGCATCTCGAAGTTGCGAAGGCCGAAGCTCCCCCTCAGACACCCCCTGCTTGGCCACGCTTGGCTGAGGCAGACAGAACGTTATCGACGCCAACTGTTGAGGCTGTTTCGCTGCGCGAAAAGCGCAACGCACAGAGCGAATGCGCCCGTGCATCTTTTGCCGCCCCACGCTATGCGTGCAGGCAAAAAGCCCATAATCTGTCTCCAGGCGGGAAAGCCTTCCCGCCTGAGTAGCCTGGAGATGATGCGCCCACAGTGCTGGACGCACTGGGCACATTTTGCACCAAAAGCGGTGCAAAATGTGGGCGTGGCCAGGAGGGGAGCGCGAGGGGAGAACGGCCTTCGCAACTTCGAGTACCCTCCCCTCGCAGGTTTCCATATTTCCAAATATGAAAAAAATTATTATAAAAAAGAAGAAAGAAAAATCATAAAAGACCCCTCTTTTATCGGGTCACTTTTTTCAGGAGGAGAAAAAATGGGATTTTCTACAAGTACATGCACAGAATTCGTCGAAGTTCTCGCTTCTAAAGCCCCGGTACCGGGCGGCGGCGGTGCATCAGCGCTGGTTGGTGCAGTTGGAACTGCACTTGGCAATATGGTAGGCAGTCTTACCGTAGGTAAGAAAAAATATGCAGACGTAGAAGACGAAATGTGGGAGCTCAAAGCAAAATGCGACCAGCTCCAGAAAGACTTCCTTCGTCTGATCGAAAGAGACGCAGAAGTTTTTGAGCCGCTCTCCAAAGCATATGGTATGCCAAAAGAAACCGAAGAAGAAAAAGCAGAAAAAGCCCGTGTTATGGAGATCGTGCTGAAAGATGCCTGCTCCGTACCGATGGAGATCATGGAGAAATGCTGTGAAGCGATCGAGCTGATCGTTGAATTCGGCGCAAAGGGTTCCAAATTGGCGATCAGTGATGCCGGTGTTGGAGCAGCTTTCTGCAAAGCAGCATTACAGGGTGCCAGCCTGAATGTCTACATCAATACAAAATCCATGGCAGACAGAGAATACGCAGAAGAACTCAACAAAAAAGCAGACGCAATGCTTGAGAAATACACCAAGATGGCAGATGAGACATTCGAAAGCGTTCTTGGCAGATTAAAATAATCAGCAACAAAATAGCGGAGGAAATACAAAAATGGCAAAGCAGTTATTAGGTAAAGAAGTAACAGCAGCACTGAATGAAAAGATCAAAGCAAATGTAGCAGAATTACAGGGCAAAGGCGTAAACCCGACACTCTGCATCATTCGTGTTGGCGAAAACCCAAGCGATATTTCTTATGAAAGAGGAGCAACAAAACGCTGCGAGACTCTTGGCGTGGCATGTGAGAAGATCCTTCTTCCGGGAGATGTGACTCAGGAAGAACTCCTTGCAACCATCGACAAAGTAAACAAAGACGACCACATCCACGGCGTTCTTCTGTTCCGTCCGCTTCCGAAACATCTGGATCAGGCAGTGATCGAAAATGCACTTGCTGCAGAAAAAGACGTTGATTGTATGACAGATCTTTCCATGTCCGGCGTATTCACCGGCAAAAAAATCGGTTTCCCGCCATGTACACCACAGGCATGCATGGAGATCCTGGATCATTACGGAATCGATTGCACAGGCAAAAAAGCCGTTGTTATCGGAAGAAGCCTTGTAGTTGGAAAACCGGCAGCCATGATGCTGGTTAAGAAAAACGCAACCGTAACGATCTGCCACACAAGAACCGTTGATATGCCGTCTGTTGCAAAAGAAGCAGACATCGTGATCGTAGCAGCCGGACGTGCAGGCGTTGTTGGTGCTGATTATGTCAGAGAAGGACAGACCATCATCGATGTAGGTATCAACGTAAATGCAGAAGGTAAACTCTGTGGAGACGTTGACTACGCTGCAGTTGAGCCGATCGTTGATGCAATCACACCGGTTCCTGGTGGAGTTGGAAGCGTTACTACATCCGTTCTTGTAGGACATGTAGTAGAAGCTGCAATGAGAAAGGTAAATGGATGATTCGAAACAAAAAAGCAATGCTCTTTTGTTCACAGATGATACTGGCAGGTGCCCTTATAACAGGGGCACCTTGTCTGGCGTCTGGGGATAATGGAGAGACGAGCGTATTTGGAAGTTCAGATACAAATGCAGAAGATGAAGTATCCGATCTTTCCGGCGAAGGCCAGATCCACAAGCCGGCCAGCCTTAACGCGCCGGATTTTACCTCAGATCCGAATTTCGTGGATGATTCCACCGACAATACTTATGGTTATTACACGATCATGGGGACGACAACCGTTTCCCTGGCACAGATGACTTCCCAGTACAATGCACATGGATCCGAATATCCGTCCGCATCTCTGAAAGAAGGCGGTGCAGAGACGATCGATAATTTCTGCACGATCATTCTGGAAGAAGCAAATGCTGAAGGTGTCCGGGGAGAAGTAGTCTTCGAACAGGCAATGCTCGAGACCGGCTGGCTCCAGTACGGAGGAGATTCCGGAATCTCCCAGTACAACTTCGCAGGACTCGGAACCACAGGCGGCGGCGTCCAGGGCGTATCCTACCCCGACGTAAGAACCGGAATCCGCGCACAGGTACAGCATTTAAAAGCCTACGCCTGCGACGAATCTCTCAACCAGGACTGCGTAGACACCCGCTTCAACATGGTCCAAAGAGGCAGTGCCCCATACGTCGAATGGCTTGGACAGCAGGAAAATCCCAATGGAGGCGGCTGGGCCGCCGGAGCAAACTACGGGGAGAAATTGCTCAAGCTACTGAGCGATCTCAAGGAGGAGTAAGTGAGATGTTTGACATCTCCTTATATCCTCTTTTCTTTTTGGGCAAAAACCAAAACCGCAAAGTGGACGTGGCCCGTCCCCTCTGCACACCCCTGGGCTTTTGGGAAAAACATCGGCATTGGTTTTGGTGTGGGGAAGCATTTTTGTAGCGTGGTATGGAGCCTGGATATCGCGTGGGGGAAATCTCCCCCAAAAATCCACCTTGACTCAGGGAGTCCCTCCAAATCCCCAACCTATTCAAACGAAAATCTCCCGGCCTGGACCACCAGGAAAATTTTTCACAATCCTCGACCAAAAAACAAAATTCCCGTCAAACACCCAGCCCAGGGTGTGCAGAGGGACGGGCGACGTCCCTTTGCAGTTTACCTTGCTTCCCAAAAGCGAAAAAAGAGCCCGGGGAATACATTCCCCAGGCAAAAAAAAGTTTTTTACACTTGCTTTTTCCAAAAAAATCTCAAGAAAGCTTAATTTCCTTCAATTCTTTCGCCGGCAGTTTCTTAGAAGAACCTGCCACAAACTTCTTAAGCGCCTTAGAAGACTTCGCAATCGGCACATTCGTACCAGCACCGCCCATACATCCACCAGGACAAGCCATACCCTCGATCATACAGCCCTTAAGTTTCCCGGCTTTCGCCAAAGCCAGCATCTTCTTACACTCTGCCAGGCTCTCTGCATGCTCAATATGCACCGGAACTTCCGGATAATATTCCTTCAGACAGGCCTCGATCGCACCTGCAACACCACCTGCGACCGCATATCCACGTCCGGCGGCAGTAGCATCATGCAGGGAACCTTCGTCTTCAAAGGAAGCCGGCTCGATCTCACGCGCATCAAACATCGCATCCAGTTCCTCAAAAGTCAAAACAAAATCCACATCACTTCGCACAGTACGGCGCATCGCTTCCAGTTTCTTGGAAGCACAAGGTCCAATGAAGACAACCTTCGCATCCGGATCATCCTGCTTTACCTTACGTGCAGTGGCAACCATAGGAGTCAGCTCCTGTGAGATATTGTCGATCATGGTCGGGAAGAATTTCTTTGCCATCATGGACCAGGACGGACAGCAGGAAGTCAGAAGGAACGGAAGATTTCCTGTTGCAACCTCATGTGCATAATGATGTGCCTCAGAGATCGCACCGACATCCGCACCAAACGCAACCTCATGAACATCAGAAAAACCAAGAACCTGCAGAGCTGTCTTGAATTTGCCAGGGGTCACATCATCACCAAACTGGCCGATATAAGCCGGTGCAACGATCGCAACGATCTTATCGCCGTCACGAAGCGCATGCGCAAGCTGGAAGATCTGAGATTTATCAGAGATCGCACCGAACGGACAGCTTACCATACACATACCACAGGAAACACACTTGTCATCCAGGATGCTCGCACGCCCCTGCTCATCACTTCCGATCGCCTTGACACCACATGCCTGCTCGCACGGGCGCACGTTGTGGGAGATTGCATCATAAGGACAGGCTGCTTTACATTTTCCGCATTTTACACATTTTTCCTGATCGATAAAAGACTTTCCGTCCTTCATAGAGATCGCGCCCTTCGGACAGACCTGCATACATGGATGGGCAACACATCCGCGGCACATGTTGCTGACAATGTATTTGTTCGGAGGACAGGCTGCACATGCAGACGGGATCACCTGCATAAGAGGCGGCTCATAATATTTCTCATTGATATTGCTGGCAGCAAGACCGTCGGTCAGATGGACCGCCTTGCTTTCCGGGCGAAGAGAAAGCCCCATGGCGAGACGGACTCTTTCGCTTGCAACGGCCCGTTCTCTGTAAATACTCTCACGGTACTGGGCAGTTTCACTGACGATATTGTACGGGATGGATTCAATATCATGGATCAGGCTTTCGTCAGAAGATTCAAATCCGGCCTTTGCCACTTCAGTATAAACCTGGTGTCGGATCTCTCTGACTGGGGTATCATAATTTCGCATATCTATTTCATCTCCTTAAATAAGAAAAATATTCATCTACCGCTCCCTATAATATAGGAAAGAATTCCCAAAATCAATCCGAAAATGCAAAATTCCTGTACTTTTCGAAGCACATAAGAGAAACAAAATGAGAAACACTTTACTATAGCGAAATAGATTGATAAAAAATTATAAAATCTGTTAAAAAACACACAATAATACGAAAAACATAAAAAACTTGAATAAATTAATTCAATTTCCCTATATTTCACTTGTATAATTTGACTGCTTAATGTATAATAAAATACAACAAGACTGTGTAAATTATACAAAATAATAGGCGCAGACAAAAGCAAATTTTTAACAAGGAGGGAATTGAATGTTAGATCAGTCTTATTACACGAAGACAGATGAGATCATCGAGCATTACGGACCGAAAGCAGCATCACTGATTCCGATCATGCAGGATATCCAGGCGGAGTACCGCTACCTGCCGGGAGAGCTTCTGACCTATGTTGCATCCAAGATTGGAGTGACCGAGGCGAAGGCATACAGCGTCGCTACTTTTTATGAGAACTTTTCCTTTGAGCCGAAAGGCAAATATGTGATCAAGGTCTGCGACGGAACTGCCTGTCATGTAAGGAAATCCGTTCCGGTCAAAGAAGCCCTTATGAAAGAGCTCGGTCTGAATGCGAAGAAGCACACCACAGACGATATGATGTTTACGATAGAAACAGTATCCTGTCTTGGTGCATGCGGTCTTGCACCGGTTATGACGGTCAATGACGAAGTGCATCCTAAGATGACCCCGGATCTGGCGATAGAAGTGATCCAGAACCTTAAAAAAGGAGGTGCCGAATGATGTTTTTACATAACAGAGAAGAACTTCAGGCATTACGCCAAAAGGCAGAAGCGGAACTGCACAGACAGAAAATACGTGTTCTTATCTGCGCAGGAACTGGATGTATTGCCAGCGGCTCCAAAGAAATTTATGAAAAAATGCACAATCTCGCAGAGATCAACGAGAATGTTTCTGTAGAATTCGAAGGTGAAGTTCCACATCCGGAGATCAAGAAGAGCGGATGCCATGGCTTCTGCGAAATGGGACCTCTGATGAGAATCGAACCTCTCGGAATCCTCTACATTAAGGTTAAACCAGAAGACTGCGAAGAAATCTATGAGAAAACTGTCTGTCAGGGGCAGCCTATCGAGCGGCTGCTTTACCATAAGGACGGACAGATATACCAGAGCGAAGAATCCATCCCGTTCTATGCCGGACAGATGCGTCTGGTACTTAAGAACTGTGGACATATCGACGCAGAGAATATCGAAGAATACATCGCAGTAGGCGGATATGCCGGTCTTGAAAAAGTCCTCTTCGAAATGACCAAAGAAGAAGGTCTTGACATGATAGAAGAAGCCAACCTTCGCGGAAGAGGCGGCGGCGGTTTCCCGGCAGGTAAGAAATGGAAACAGGTGGCACGTCAGAAAGAGACAGACCGTTATGTAGTATGTAATGGTGATGAGGGTGACCCGGGTGCGTTCATGGATCGAAGCATCATGGAAGGTGACCCGCATAAGATGCTGGAAGGTATGTTGATCGCTTCCTATCTGACAGGTGCACAGAACGCATACATCTATGTACGTGCTGAGTATCCGCTGGCAGTAGAGCGTCTGCGTATCGCGATCGCACAGGCAGAAGAACTTGGTCTGATCGGTGATAACGTTCTTGGTACAGATTTCTGTATCCATTTCCATATCAACCGTGGCGCCGGTGCGTTCGTATGTGGTGAAGGTTCTGCCCTTACCGCATCTATCGAAGGAAACAGAGGTATGCCGCGTGTAAAACCGCCGCGTACTGTAGAACATGGTCTTTTCAATAAACCGACCGTACTGAATAACGTTGAGACATACGCCAACGTACCAATGATCGTCACAAACGGCGCAGAATGGTACAAGAGCATCGGTACACCGGGAAGCCCGGGAACCAAGGCGTTTGCTCTTACCGGTAACGTAAATAACACAGGTCTGATCGAGGTACCAATGGGAACGACTCTCCGTACGATCATCTATGATATCGGCGGCGGACTCAAAGGAGATGCCGGATTTAAGGGTGTTCAGATCGGTGGACCGTCCGGAGGATGTCTGGTAGAGAAGCATCTGGATATTCCGCTTGACTTCGATTCTGTCAAGAAATACGATGCGATCATCGGTTCCGGTGGTCTGGTAGTTATGGATGAAAATACCTGTATGGTAGAAGTTGCCCGTTTCTTCATGAGCTTTACTCAGAGAGAATCCTGCGGTAAATGCGTTCCGTGCCGTGAGGGAACCAAGCGTATGCTTGAGATCCTCGAGAAGATCGTAGCAGGCAAGGGTGAGGAGAGCGATCTTGCAGAACTTTCCGAACTGGCAGAGATGGTTCGTGCCATGGCTCTGTGCGGACTTGGCAAGAGTGCTCCGCTTCCGGTCATCAGTACACTCAAAACCTTCCATGAAGAGTATGAAGAGCATATCAGGGATAAGAAGTGCCGTGCAAAAGTCTGCTCAGCACTGCGTAAATTTATCATCAATCCGGAATTTTGTATCGGCTGCGGCAAGTGTGCAAGAAACTGCCCGGCAGGAGCGATCACCGGAGCCAAGAAACAGCCTCATACCATTAACAATGATCTGTGTATCAAGTGCGGTGCATGTAAAGACAACTGTTCATTTGATGCCATCTATATTGAAGCATAGGGAGGGATAAAGTATGGGTACAATGACAATAGACGGTAGAAAAGTAGAATTTACCGATGAAAAAAACGTCCTGACTGTTATCCGTAATGCGGGAATCAATATTCCGACACTGTGCTATCATTCAGAGGTTTCCACCTTTGGTGCCTGTCGTTTATGTACCGTAGAAGATGACAGAGGAAGAACATTTGCATCCTGTTCAGAAGTGCCGAGAGACGGCATGGTGATCTATACCAACTCCGGCAAGATCAAGAAATATCGTAAATTGATCGTAGAACTGCTTCTTGCAGCACACTGCAGAGATTGTACAACCTGTATTAAGAGCGGTGAGTGCGTTCTTCAGGAACTGGCACATCGTCTCGGCGTTCGCGATATCCGTTTCAAAAATACGCGAGAGATTCATCCGCTGGATCTCAGTTCTCCATCCATCGTGCGTGACCCGAACAAATGTATCCTCTGCGGCGACTGTGTACGTGCCTGCGAGGAACTTCAGGGAATCGGTGCACTTGGATTTGCATTCCGTGGAACAGAAGCCATGGTTATGCCTGCATTCAACAAGAAGATTGCAGAGACTCAGTGCGTAAACTGCGGACAGTGCCGTGTATTCTGTCCGACAGGAGCGATTTCCATCCGTACACATATGGATGAAGTCTGGGATGCACTGGCAGATCCGGACACCCGTGTCGTAGCGCAGATTGCACCGGCAGTACGTGTCGCAGTCGGCGATCACTACGGACTGGCCAAAGGCCGCAGCGTTATGGGCAAGATTGTAAATGCCCTTCACCGCATGGGATTTGATGAAGTTTATGATACCAGTTTCAGTGCCGACCTTACCATCATGGAAGAAAGCGCAGAATTCCTGGACAGAATTGAGAAAGGAGAGAAACTTCCTCTTCTGACCTCCTGCTGTCCTGCATGGGTCAAATTCATCACAGAACAATACAAAGAATATATTCCGAACCTTTCCACCTGTAGATCCCCTCAGGGAATGATGTCCGCAGTCATTAAGGAATACTTCCGTGATCCGGAACACGCAGCAGGCAAGAAAACCGTTATGGTTTCCATCATGCCATGTACAGCCAAGAAAGCAGAAGCGATCCGTCCAAACAGCTTTACCGAGGGCGAGCAGGATACAGATATCGTTATCACAACAATGGAACTTCTCCGCATGATCGATAACTTCGGTCTTGATTTCGCATCCCTGGATCCGGAAGCATGTGATATGCCATTTGGATTCGGTTCCGGCGGCGGTGTTATCTTTGGCGTTACCGGTGGTGTTACAGAGGCGGTTCTCCGTCGCCTGACCCCAGATCATACCAAGGAAGCAATGCGTGAGATCTCTGAGTGTGGTGTCCGTGGAGAAGAGGGAATCAAGGAATTCTCTGTACCATACAAAGACATGGAGATCAAAGTCTGCGTAGCCAGCGGACTTGCCAATGCAAGGATCGTTATGGACCGTGTAAAGAACGGCGAAGCAGAATACCATCTGATCGAAGTAATGGCATGCCGTCGTGGCTGTATCATGGGTGGCGGTCAGCCGACCAGATCCGGTGACAGAACCAAGGCAGCCAGAGCAAGAGGTCTGTACAATGCAGACAACACCACGATCATCAAGAAATCTGACGAGAACCCGATGGTACTCGAACTTTACCAGGGACTTCTCAAGGGTAAAGAGCACGAACTGCTCCATAACGAATTCTATTAATTCCGCGCGTATAACTTCCGAGGGGGAAGTTAGAAGAAAAAGATAAATAAAATCCATGCTTAGATTTTTTGCCATAGGAAATCTGACATAAAAGATAACCAGACTCCACAAAGAGAGATGCTTTGACAGGAGTCTGGTTGTTTTGCGTAACTGTTCACAGGTAGTATCCCGCGAGGTGTTTTGCCATGAATAATGGCAAAATCCCGAGACATACGGGGCAAAATGCCATCACCGAAGGTGATTTGGAATGCATTTTGACCAAGTTGCTGTGAACGGAGTGAACAGTAACTGTTTTGCTATTAAGAACCGTTTGTTTTTCTACAGATACTTGCAGATTCGAACGAGATAGTCTAAAATAAAATCAGAAGTGCCAGAAAAACAGCAGAGAATCTGTCATCCTGTATCACTCACATTTCGCGATGATACAGCCCAACGTTGCTGTCGGCACAAAAACGAAAGATAGGAGTAAATGCAAATGCGTGAAATCAAAGCATCAGCTATCACAGACACCATCGAGCGTCTCTGCATCGAGGCAAATCAGGTTCTGCCGTCTGATATCAAGGAAGCAATCCAGGCCTGTCGTTCCTGTGAGGACGGACAGATTGCCTGCGGTGTCCTCGACAACATCATCGAGAACTATCAGATCGCAGAGAATGAACAGGTTCCGATTTGTCAGGACACCGGTATGGCATGTGTTTTTCTGGAAATCGGCCAGGACGTACATATCGCAGATGGAGATCTGACAGAAGCAGTCAATGAAGGTGTCCGCAGAGGCTACACAAATGGCTACCTCCGCAAATCCGTTGTCAAAGACCCTGTCCGCAGAGGAAACACAGGTGACAACACACCGGCAATGCTCTACACCGAGATCGTTCCGGGCGAGCACATCCGCATCACCGTCGGACCAAAAGGCTTCGGAAGTGAAAACATGAGCGCGATCCGCATGTTCAAGCCATCCGCAGGCATCGAAGGAATCAAAGACTTCATTCTGGAGACTGTAGAGACAGCAGGCCCGAACCCGTGCCCACCGATGGTAGTCGGTGTCGGAATCGGAGGAACTTTTGACAAGGCAGCCCTTCTTGCAAAGAAAGCCCTCATGCGTCCGGTAGACACCCAGAACCCGGATCCATATTATGCTGACCTAGAGAAAGAAATGCTGGAAAAGATCAACCAGCTCGGAATCGGACCGCAGGGATTCGGCGGAAGGACCACAGCCATCGGCCTGAACATCGAGACCATGCCAACCCATATCGCCGGCATGCCATGTGCGATCAACATCAGCTGCCACGTAACACGCCACAAAACGGAGGTGCTTTAATATGGAACGTCACATCACACTGCCATTAACAGAAGAACTGGCAAGAACTCTTCACGCAGGCGACACCGTCTACCTGACCGGAACCATCTACACCTCCCGCGATGCCGGACACAAGAGAATGTGCGAAGCACTTGCACGCGGCGAGGAACTCCCTTTTGACCCGAAAGATGCAACCATCTACTATGTAGGCCCGACCCCTGCAAAGCCAGGTCAGGTCATCGGTTCCGCAGGCCCGACCACCAGCGGAAGAATGGATGCCTACGCACCGACCATGATGTCCGTAGGCGCACGTGGAATGATCGGCAAGGGCGCCCGCCTTCCGGAAGTCGTAGAAGCCATGAAGAAATACAGCGGCGTTTACTTCGGAGCGATCGGCGGAGCCGGAGCCCTTCTCGCCAAATGCATCAAGAGTGCAGAACTGGTTGCCTACGAAGATCTCCAGTCCGAAGCACTCCGCAGACTTTATGTAGAAGAAATGCCCCTCGTCGTGATCATCGACAGCGAAGGCAACAACCTCTACGAAGAAGGCAGAGCAGAATACCTCAAAAACCGTAAATAAAATAGTTTCCTCCTGCATATATTGTAACGATACATGGGACTGTTACAATATATGCAGGGGGATTTTTTATGGAAAATTTTCAGATTTACCGGGATATTCAGGCGCGGACCGGTGGTGATATATACATAGGCGTTGTCGGACCTGTACGGACAGGAAAATCAACGTTCATCCGAAGATTTATGGAACTTGTGGCACTTCCCGCCATGGAACCGGGGCAGCAGGCCGAAGTCCGCGACCAGCTTCCCTTGAGCGGTTCAGGGAAACTCATTACTACCGTAGAGCCTAAATTTATCCCAAAAGAAGCGATTCCCGTGACACTCGGCGAAGACCAGAAAGTTCAGATCAAACTGATCGACTGTGTCGGTTTTCTTGTCAAAGACGCCTCCGGCCACATCGAAGACGGAAGAGAGCGGATGGTCAAAACTCCATGGTTCGAAAAAGCCATCCCCTTCCACGAAGCCGCCCAGGTTGGCACCCGCAAAGTTATCCAGGAACACGCAACGATCGGCCTCGTAGTCACCACCGACGGCAGTTTCGGTGAGCTTCCGAGAGAAAATTTCATCGAAGCCGAAGAACTCACGGTCAAAGAATTAAAAAAACAGGGCAAACCATTTCTGATCCTTGTTAACTCCCAGACACCATATAAAGAAGAAACCCAGAAACTCTGTCGGGAGCTGCGGGACAAATACGGCGTGACCACGATCTCCGCCAACTGTGAACAGCTCCGCAAAGAAGACATCATAAAGATCCTGGAAAATGTCCTCTACGAATTCCCGGTCAGTGAGATCCAGTTCTACATTCCGAAATGGGTCGAAATGCTTTCACCACAGCACGAACTGAAAGCCCAGATCCTCACACAGATTCGCGAATACATGCAGAATCTGACGCACATCCGCGACATCACCAAGGACTCCATTCAGCTCACAGGACCCTATATTCAGGAGACACTTCTCGATCAGGTCGATCTTTCCACCGGGATCGTCCGCATCCGTATCCAGGTCAAAGACGAATTTTATTACAAGATCTTAAGCGAAATGAGCGGCATCACTATGGAAAGCGAATACGACCTGATCCACACCATGAAAGAACTGGCAGCCATGAAAGAGCAGTACGTCAAAGTCCAGGCAGCCCTCGAAGCCGTCCGCTCGACCGGCTACGGCGTCGTCGTCCCGGAACTCTCCGAGATCCAGATCGAAGACCCGACCGTCATCCGCCAGGGTAACAAATTCGGCGTAAAGATCCGCTCCAAGAGCCCGTCCATCCACATGATCAAGGCAAACATCGAAACCGAGATCGCCCCGATCGTAGGCACCGAGCAGCAGGCCAACGACCTCATCCAGTACATCGGCGAGAGTAGCCAGCGCGGCGAAAGCATCTGGGAAACCAACATCTTCGGCAAATCCATCGAACAGCTCGTCCAGGACGGCATCCGCACCAAAATCTCCGCCATCGGCGAAGAAAGCCAAACCAAACTCCAGGACACCATGCAAAAGATCGTTAACGACAGCAAGGGCGGGATGGTGTGTATTATCATCTAAGCGAAATGTAAAATTGTGTTGCTTTACGGACAAAAGGTTTCATGGTATCATGTCTATATAGGAAAAACTTATTATAGAGAATGATATCGTGAAGCCTTTTTATTTTCTAAAAAGCGAAAAAATGCTTGCTTTGTTGGTTGAATTATATTACAATAAGCAAAGAGCAAAATGTTCTTGATAGTATTGGCATCAGTCAATCATGGAAAAAGATTGAACTTCAATATTCAATAAACCTCTTTCAATTTCCTGATAACTATTGTATTATATAGACATAATATATAAGAAAAGGAGGGATAGATATGGAAGACACATTATATGTAGCAAAAGCATTATATGACATGTATCTGGAACAGACGGGTGTATATATGGATGAGATGAAAATGCATAAATTAATGTATTTCTCACAGAGAGAATCCCTCATGTATAATCAGGAAGCCTTATTTGTAGAGGATTTTTATGGTTGGAGGTATGGTCCTGTTTTAAAAAGCGTGCGTAGCGAATACATGAAAAGTGTTCCGTTTCATAATGTACACGGAAATGTATCGACTCGGACAGGGATGTTGCTTAAGTCAGTTTTGCAACGATACGGACATGAATCTTCTTGGAAACTCAGCAGCTTATCACATGGTGAATTTTCATGGAAAATGGCAAGGAAGGGACTTAAGGCTTCTGAAAATGGTGATGTGAAATTGTCTTTAGCTGCTATGGAGGTTGATGCAGCGAGAGAATTGGCTTCTCGTAATTAGAGTAAGTTTTTGGGGAGTGATAAACATAAATCTTAGTAAAGTACATGAGTTATTTGATGTGTATGAGTGTGAGGTTTTGACATCGCACATAGAGAATAAAGAACTTATAAAAGGCTTTGTTTCGGCAAAAGAAGGAGATTCTCTTGAATCTTACTTGAAAGATCCTGCAAAAGCATGGAAAGAAGATTCAGATGGAGAAACCAGAGTATACATAATTAAAGATAAGTCTATTAAAGGTGCCACTAATATTGCATGCTATTTTTCACTTAAATGTGGATTGCTCGTAGGTGATAAGATAGAAGAAAAACTTTCAGAAGAAGAATTGGCTCTTCTTGAACCATATATTGAGGCAAAACGCAAAAACGATGGAAATGCAGAGCAGAACATGTTTGATGCGATAAATTCGTTTTTTCCAAATCGAGCAGATACTTTATTTGCAATTGCATCGGAACGTTTAAACAGAAAAACAGAGGCATTACAAATTGGACAGTCAGAAAATACAATTAATGTTCCGTTATGCTTTTCAGCGATAGAGCTAAGACACTTTTGTAGGAACGCGAGTTATAGATCCACTCAAAAACTAAATATACCATTGGGATTTGGTTTGTTTTGGGAAAAAATTGTTCCTGTAATATTAGATATTTCCGACAGAATAGGAAGTAAATATGTTTATCTTTTTGCTGCTGATAAAACATACAATGGGATGGAAGTTGGCACGAAATCTCTTATTAATCACTATAAAGAGAATTTGAAATTTCATGAGTGTGATAATGTAATAAAATTTGTAAAACCAGATTATGACCATTGGTGTTACGGATTGATTCAAGAAATATCTGAACTAAGAGCAAACAAAGAAGCTATTTGGGAACAATTTTCCGATGTCTTGGAAGAAGGCCTGCCAGGAAATTGATTTCTACCAGAAAAGCAAGAGGTATGGAGAATTTCATTATTTAATGATGAGGTTCTCCATATTTTTGTGTAGAGCTATGTCGAAAGAACGAATTACTATTTCGATATACAGAACGACAAGAACTGTCCTATATATGATACAATAAAAACATCGAGAATTGTTGACAGATGAAAAAGCATTAAGCAGCGACAGACTGGCTATCTGTGGGGGAGCGCTATTTGGCTGAGATATCTGTAAGATTATTACATATATTCAGGCATTACGAATATCAGCTGCGAGTGCAAAATATCAAATGTGGGGAGCAGAGCTTATGAGAAAAGGGGAAAAAGAAAATTTAAGAATCCAATTAGGGGAAAGATTTTATGATTATGTAGAAAAGTGCCGTAAGTTTTTGGGATGGAAGCAAATGAAAATATGTGAAGCGATTGCCAACAGTATGAATGGGGAAGAGATTGGCACTGAAAAAAAGCTAAAAGCTAATACAATATATCAATATAAACAGAAAGGCGTGTCAGGGAAACAGGCAGAAAATCTGTTAAATGCCTGCATTGAATTTCATATAACATATCACGTGCCGCGAATAGAACTGTCTCAATTTGTGACAGAGTATAAAGAAATCGCGAGAAAGTTATTAAAAAGGGAAGTCAATATAGATACATCAGGACTTCCATATGTAGTGGAATATTCTCATGAATTATCGGAAGAAGAGAAAGAAGAATGGGATAGAGTCGTATGTCCGGACAAGTTACGCAAAAAATTAGATGATTTTTTCAAAAAAGAAAGTAAATGTATGATAATTCAGGGAACAAGAAAAAGTGGGATTACAGTTTCTGTTGAGAAATATTTATTAGATAAGCAGAAAGGACAAGAAACAATAATCATTCCGTATATCTATGATATTGAACAAATGGAATATTCAGATACCATGGAACAACAACTAAGGAAAGATTTGCAGGGGGATTATGTAGTTATACGGATAGGATATGGAAAATTTGATCATTATGATTTCCTGAAAAATGCCAAAGCCAAAATTTTAATATTAAGTCATAGCATGGCTGGAATTGACGCTTCGGCAGAAGCGGAGACTCTTGTATTTAATGATCTCACCAATAATATGCAGTGCACACGGCAAATGCTGGAAGAATATGTTCCAGAACTGGATAAGATATTGAACAAAGAAAACTCAGAAACTAAAGAAACCATGGAAATTGCATTGAACAAATTCCACGATATTACAGGTGGTATTCCAATAGCTGTTAAAAAAATTGGAGAACTTATATGGAAGTTATACCATGTGGATGGAATAGGAATGGAACAGATCCTGAAAGAAACTTTGTGGAAAAATGAAAAAGGGAAAGAAACTTATCAATATTTATGGAATGAATTAATGGAAGATATGTGGAATCGCATTGGTAAAACAGAGCGGAAGGTATTAGAAAGAATAGCATGTATCGCAACGAGCGTGAGCAAAAAGATGATGTGGAGTCTGAATAATATGAATCCTGATGGCAATGTTATGGACAATATGTTGCATAATCTTTTTCTTATGGAAGGTGGAAAAACCAGAAACAGTGATGCGCCCTATCCGGGAGTAAGGCTCTTTCCGTTAATGAGGAACCTTATTCTGTATAAACTCAGTACGGATGTAGCGATAGATGAGGAGAAATTCTATAAAGAAACCATGGAAAGGGCAATTCGTTATCTGGAAGAAGCACTGGACAGTAATGAAATGGCAGGAATTTACAAGGGGAAAATGTGCTTTTTGGATCGAGAAGGAGAATTTCAGGTAGTAAAGTCAATACTCGAATTTTGCTGTGAACATAATATAGAAAAATATATGATGCTTACAATGAAGTTGGAACCTTATTTTTCATTAAGAGGTAAAGATGGTAAATATGTAAGAGAAATTTACGAAAACCGTCTCAGGGTAGCAAGAGATAACAATTTTAACCGCGATGTGCTTACTTCATACGGTTATATTATTAATCAACGCATTCTGCGAGGTGAAAACAATTTGGCAGAAAATGATTTTCATGTATCTCTTGCATATGTGAACAGATATAAATTAAAAGAAGCGTTATCGCCGGCTTATTTATTAATGAAGGTAAAATATAATATTTATATTGGGCAGGATTACGGAATGGCAGAAAAAATTCTACAGCAAATTCCGAAAGTGATTCTTTCAAATCTCCAAAAAGCAGAAGCGGAGTTTTATAGTTGGATTTGCCAGTGGAAGTTGAGTCAAGAGATTGATATTGAAAAATTAAAGAACAAGATCGATATTTATTTGACCGAAGGTGATGTAGATAATAACATCATTGAGATACAATATGGTCTGGTTTTGGCAGAATTATGTATAGAGCAGTATTTAAAGGATACGCACACAGATGCTGAGCTAGGCGCTGCCGAAAGTGTATTAAGAAAAGTAGAAGACTATATCAACGCGTGTAGATATCCTGTTGCGTTTCAACAGAGTTGCTACTATTTTAACAGAGCCTGTATTGCCAAAATTCAAGAAGAAGAGAGGAAATTTAACGGAGTCTGCATAGCCGAAATTCAAAAAGAAGAGTGGAGATTATTTATGAATAAAGCGCAACGAGCTTATAACCGAACAGATCGTGGCATTTGGAAGAAACAAAAAGAAGAATATTTAAACAATATAGAAAAAATTATTGGGGAAAAATGGAAAAATATGGGGAACAATTAAAACAATTTGATTTTTTGAAGTTGTAAAAGGGGAAGTCTGTCGAACTAAATATATCTATGAGAAATAACACCGGTTATAATTGACTCAAATAATAAAGAAACGGAGGAAAAAGATAATGAGAAATGTGATCGGTGTTGTAGCAAGTGTCGCTTATATTGTAGGAGTTCTGGCTTTCTCATCCAAAATGAAATGCTTCGGACTTGAATTCAGCCGGAAATTTGCACATATGATGGTTGCGAACTGGTGGTTCATTGGAAATTATATCTTTGACAATGTAATTGCATGTTCCACAGTTCCGATCATCATTGGAACGGTAATGGCTTTGTCCTACAAATATTCATGGTTTGATGGCGTTGAGCGGCCAGGTCAGAAAAAGAGTTTCGGAACCGTGTATTACTTTATTTCGCTTTTGCTTCTGGTAAATATTTCCTTCAGGCTTTATGGAAATATGATCCCGATGGGAATATATTTCATGCCGCTGGGATATGGCGATGGAATGGCAGCGCTAGTTGGAAAAAAATTTCACAAGGGAATCTACAATGTACGTGGAAGTCAGAAAAGTGTTTCCGGTTCTCTGGCAATGTTTCTCGTTTCATTTATGACCATGTATGGATATAGTGTTATTTATGATCTGAATTATTCAGTACAGAAGTTGCTGGCACTTAGTGTGGCAGCTGCTGTTATAGAAGCTGTTTCCATTAAGGGAAGTGATAACATAACGATTCCTCTGGGAACGTATATTGTTTCCTTCATCATATGAACAGTATGAGGAGGAATAAAAAATGGGAAAAGCTTTATTTTCAAAAACAAAAATTCAGAAGAATTCAAACAGTATCATCCAGAATGGTAGTTCAAATGTCGTCGTCGTACAAACGGGTGTTCCGAATGTTCCAAAATTTGATGACTCGCATAAAATCGACTGGTCAATTCGGAAAATCAAAGAGATGCGTGAAATCTGTCCCAGAAGATTTGGTGTAAAAGACAGCTTGGAACGTGCCGTGAGAATTGATAACTATTTGGAGAGGATATTATTTTGCAGCAGCAAAGAAAATGTCAGTCCGACGTTAAGATTATATGGACATTTTTCACCTTTTTCTACTATCAAAGGTCAGATGAACCATTCAGACCTTGATAAACTGGAATTAAGTGAAAAGAGGCGAATGTTGGAGTGGGCCCAGAATGGCTATCCTGTAAAAGTAATCATTAGCTTGCAGCCATCGCTGATTTGCGAAATGTCATATAATTTAGAACAGTATGATGAACGTTGTGCAGATTTGGGCCGATCACTTAAATCACTTGAGGATTATAAGAATGTCCAGTTTGTAGTAGATGATGTCTGCGAATTGGATTCGTTGTATATTTTTGATACACTTTTCTACTGCGCATCAAGAAATGATGATCTGGATAAAGTCAGTGCGACTTACGTAAGTACAGATTTTGTTCCGGATTTGGCATTTGTCAAAAATAAGATAAGAACTTTTGATAAGCGCTTTGAAATGTTGAAAGAACAAAATAAGTATCTGATAAAAGGCATGGAACTGACAGGAGAGAGACAGTATATACATAATGTCAGTCAGATTCGGAAAGAAAATTATCTGGAGGAGGACGATTTATGAATTCATTTATCAATATCAATAATATTACAGGAAACTCAAATTCCATTGTAATATCAGGAAAACAAAATGAAGTTAATTACGGCTCTAAGAAGACCAACAATGGAGAATGGAAGGAAGCCAGAAAATGTGTTGAAGAGGACGAGAATCTGAATGAAAAGCAGAGGGAAATTCTGAAAAAAATCTTATCCAAAGCAGAAGAAAGCCCCTCAGCAGAAGGACAGCAGGCTACCAGAAACGACTTCCAGACATTCGTAGACTGTGCAGGAAAAACAGCAGAAAAGATTGTGAAAGCTTTTTCAAAGATCAAATCAGTGGCAGAGTATTTTGGAATATCCCAGTAAAAGATTAAAGCAACCTGATACAAAGCTTTGAATAGATTCCTTTCTGAGTAGGTGAGAAAATAAAAAACTTGGTTGTTCAGAAAGGAGATAGGAGATAAAAGAAAAAAGGACGGTACAAATACTGTAGAGGTGGTATAGAAGAAAATCATTTCAAAAGCCCGCCGATTATGATAAACTTTAAATATAAAAAAGTGACTGCTGAAACAAAGGGAGGCATCAAAATGGGAAACTATCTGAATCCGGGTTCCACACTGTTTCGATATAGCCTGCGCTCTGAAATATATGTAGATAAGAGTGGTTTAATCGAAAAAACAAATAAATTAATAAATACAGAACAACGATACATTTGTGTGAGCCGACCAAGACGTTTTGGAAAATCTATGGCAGCAAATATGCTGGCTGCATATTACAGCAGAGAAGAAAATACAGAAGAACTATTTGATGATTTGAAAATCGGCAAAGAAGTCGATTACAAAGAATATTTAAATCAATATGATGTCATCAAGATCAACATACAGGAATTTCTAAGCATGAGTATGAGCGTTGAGGAAATGTTGAATATGTTACAGACGCGCCTGCTCCGAGAACTAAAAAGAAAATATCCGGAATATGTTGACAGCGAGCATCTTGTGTTTGCGATGCAGGACATTTATGCAGAGACGAAATATCAATTTGTAATCCTGATCGATGAGTGGGACTGTATGTTCCGCGAATATAAAGAAGATATAGAATCCCAGAAAAAATATCTTGATTTTCTGAGAATGTGGTTAAAGGATAAAGAATACGTAGCACTTGCTTACATGACAGGAATACTTCCCATAAAGAAATACGGCTCCCACTCCGCCCTGAACATGTTCACAGAATACTCCATGCTGAATCCCCGTGATATGGCAGAATATTTCGGTTTTACGGGAGAGGAAGTAAAATCCCTTTGCAGTCGTTATGACAGAAACTTTCAGGAAGCACAGGCATGGTATGATGGATATGAACTTGTAACTCTGGAAGGTAACAACAAAAAAACATACGCCATGTACAGCCCAAAATCCGTAGTAGATGTTATGTTGAGTGGCATTTATGACAACTACTGGAATCAGACCGAAACCTATGAAGCCCTGAAGATCTACATTTCCATGAATGTTGATGGTCTGAAAGATGCTGTAATCCGAATGCTTGCAGGCGATCGTATTGAGATTAATACAGGAACTTTCTCTAATGATATGACATCCTTTCAGGGAAGAGACGACATCTTGACGTTGCTGGTTCATCTTGGATATCTGAGCTACCACTGGCCTGACAGAACCGTTATAATACCAAATAAAGAAGTTTCACAGGAATACGTAAACGCGATCAGTACTATGAACTGGAGCGAAGTTATCCGTTCTGTAGATGATTCACGGAAATTACTAAAGGCTCTGTGGGAAATGGATGCAGACACAGTAGCCGAAGGAATCGACCGCGCTCATAATGAGATATCAATCCTGCAGTATAATAACGAAAACTCTCTGAGCTGCACCATCAATCTTGCCTTCTACTTTGCAAGAGAATACTATACCATCGTCAGAGAACTACCATCAGGAAAAGGCTTTGCTGACATCTGCTTCATCCCAAGAAAACTGCACGCAGACAAACCGGCAGCAGTCATCGAACTGAAATGGGACAAAACTGCCAGCGGTGCGATTGAGCAGATAAAAGAAAAACAGTATGTAGAGGCACTGAAAGACTATCATGGGAATTTATTGCTGGCTGGAATTAATTATGACAAAGACACGAAGAAACATAGTTGCGTAATAGAGAAACATAAAATAGAGGGCTGATAAAAAGATATGGAAACTTCTATGGTGGTGTTTCCATATCTTTTTTATACAATTATATCGGAAGAACGAAATAGTATTTTGTTATACAAAACGCTGAAAACAGGCATATATATGGTACACTGAAAATAACTAATAAAGCACAAGCTACGGAAGCGTAACTCTAAAAATGTTTCATAAAGGGCACGTTTTTTTACAAAAGATAAAAATTAAGGAGAACTACAGTGGAGATAATTACACAGGCAGTCAGAGTAATTGATTATGAAAATGACAGAATCCAAAAAAGAAATGTAAATGAAATGCCAAAGTTCAGGGATTATATTGAACAATTGATTGGTCACGTAAGTAATAATGTTTCTATTAGAGAGTATCATACGCAGTCAACAGGAACAGAAGTTGTTGCACAAATTCTTGAAATTGCACAAAGTCCGGAAGATACAGGACTAATTGAAGAAAAGATAGATGCAATTGCAGGGCGACTTATCAGAAAAGAACAGGAAGCCCAGGAACGGGTTGGGCATATGAATATAAGAGTACAGAAAGGAAGTCTGCTGTTTGTGTTATTCCAGGAGAACCAAAGCAGAAAATGTATTCTTGCTAAAGTTGAACATACAGGTTTCTTTGATGAGGCAGATTATAGTGAGAAGTTTGGTTTTTCAAAAGATACAAAGAAAATCTGGAAAACATGCATATTTAATCTGGACGATTTGAATGCAGATCAATTTCAGGCGAAGGTATATTCTGATACCGTCGCGAAATATTGGTGGCATGATTTTTTGGAATTGGAAGAGTGTCAGAACGATGCGACAAATACAGCAAAGGCATATAAAGCAGTAGAAAGATGCTTGAATAGAAATTTAAAGAAAACCGCACCTTACGATAACAGAATTATACAAACTGCAATGTATTCATATATGAGCAATACAAGTCAGGAAATGTTTGACTATGATGATATGATTAAAAAGATTTTTACAGAGTATTCAGCTAATGATATTAGTGATGATAAGAAGCGTGAGTTGAGTGAAAAACTTAGCAGCCTTCCAGAAGAAAAGGGATTTGATCGACGGTTTCAGTCGGTGCCAGATGCTATAAAGAGAAAAGCAAAAAGAACTTATAAAGTAACAGCAGGAATCGAATTAAAAATTTCAGACTTAGAAAATGAAAATGATATTTGGGCATATGAAGATAATTATGGTAGAAAATATCTCAGAATAAGAGTAAGTAATGAACAGACATTTCAGACATTCGCCCACAGTGACGAGGAAAATAGAGAGGAGTAGTTCTTAATGCTGGAGAGAATCCGGAACCAAATTACGGATCTGAGAAAGGAAGAGGAACGGAGATTTACGTATGAATTAGAATTTAGCTTTGATAAAGAGCATTCTATAGAATATTCTGAATGGATCAACACAATTAGAGACATTTCGGACAGGGATAAAATAAAAATATATCTGGTTTCAGAAGGGGAGGATATGCTTAATCTGAAAGAGAATATGGAAGACGAGTATATACAATTTCTGGATTCTCTGGATGATGATGAAATAGTCGATGTTAATCTTATAATAGACAAAAAAATAGTAAATGGATATTTGTCCATATATTGCTTTGAAAAATTTGCTGAGGATATTAAGTCCCTGCCGATAGATAAAGCATTAAACGTATTTTCTGGTTTTATGAAAGAAGCGGGAAATGCCATGGTATTTGAACTGTTTGACTGCAGGGACATATTTTGCACAAAAACAATGTTTTTTCTGGCAGCAGGAAGCAGAACACTGAGTTCGACTTTCGACAGAACCAAGAGGTTGTCAGAATGCAGGGAAAATGCTTACTTTTATAATCAGGATAACTATGAATTGTTACCGGATGATTTCAAAATAGAAGTAGGATATGAGGGAAATCCTTTCGGGGAATTGTTTTTAAAACTTGAAACAATTTTAGCATCCTGCTTGCTGGCTTCGAATTCATTTATACAGAACGGAAACTTAAAACTTCAGATTATGGGACAGCGTTCGGTAGAATATAATGATGCTCTTGAGAACATACAGGGAAATAATAATCTTTATAAGATTTATGATTGGATGTATTCTGGCGGTAACATCATTGATAAGGCGATTATAGCCAGAAATATTATATGTCTTCACTGTAAATATGAAGTACTATTAAATATAGGGTCTGAAGTAATGGCGTCGATTCAGACAAATTATAACCTGTACCTGAAAGATAATGTAACACAATATTTGGAACTGAAAAATAAAGTTGCAGAATTTATCAGTGACATTGTATCAAGGACAGGGGAATATGCGACAGAGATGTTGGACAAATTTAAAGCTAACCTTTTGGCCATTTTTGGTTTTTTATTTTCAGTGATACTTGCGAATATTGTATCAGACCAGCCGCTGGATAATATTTTTACAAGAGACATCACGATTATTTCCGAGATCGTATTGGGGGCTTCGTTTGTTTACCTTTTTATCAGTTACTTTCAGTCAAAATACGAGTTGCAGAAAGTATACGACAGCTATGATAAATTAAAAGATTCTTACAGAGAAGTACTGACGGAAGAGGATATAAGGGAGTGCTTTCAGAATGATTCTATAAAAACAGAAATGAAAAAAGAAATTAATAAATCTATACGGAGATATCTTGTAGTTTGGGGTGTATTTCTGGTTATTCTTTTGATAGCAGTAGAATATATGAGTAATGCACCTGCTATATTGCCCAGGGCAAAATTATTGTGGAGAATAATTAAAAAACACTGAATTAAGGTATCACATAAAAAGGTATGGAAATTCTGTGTGTTGAGGATTTTTCATACCCTTTTTCATATTATTATGTCGAAGAAATGACTGTCAGTTTCGTTATAACGAATGGAAATAAGCTGGTATTAAAATGCCATTTGTGGTATTCTTTAAGTAACGATAATTAGTAGTTATCCGAATATGACTATAAATATTAAAAGGAGCTTCTTGTATAATTCAAATATAGGGAATTCCGAGAAAGAAGGTTGAGAAA
>OLON01000634.1_pt1 | contig 23810 bp, 19 predicted proteins | sample 1672691 | NCBI WGS metagenome assembly OLON01 (sample SAMEA3136714, study PRJEB25190) | human gut metagenome | biome: human gut; feature: human-associated habitat; material: faeces | place: Austria | collected 2013
CTGATCCTCAAAATATTTTGCCGGTGTTTTATGAGAGTTCCAGCTTACCGGTATAAAGCTGATAATAAGTTCCCTTTAACTTAATCAGGTCTTCATGATCGCCTCTCTCGATGATCTTACCGTGATCCAGTACAATGATCGCATCGCTGTTTCTGATCGTTGAGAGTCGATGGGCGATTACGAATACGGTACGGCCTTTCATGAGGTTATCCATACCTTTCTGTACGATACTCTCAGTACGGGTATCGATGCTTGAAGTTGCTTCATCCAGGATCAGTACCGGCGGGTTGGCTACGGCTGCTCTGGCGATGGAGAGAAGCTGGCGCTGTCCCTGGGAGAGTTCTTCGCCGTCTCCGCTTAACATGGTATCATATCCGTTTGGAAGCATCTTAATGAACTGGTCTGCGTGAGCCAGTCTTGCTGCCTCGTATACTTCCTCATCTGTGGCATCCAGTTTCCCATAGCGGATGTTTTCCTTGATGGTTCCTGTAAACAGATGGGTATCCTGAAGTACGATTCCCAGAGAACGTCTCAGGTCATCTTTCCTGATCTTGGTGATGTTGATTCCGTCGTAACGGATCTTACCTTCCTGAATATCATAGAAACGGTTGATCAGGTTGGTGATGGTTGTCTTTCCTGCACCGGTAGAACCTACGAAAGCAAGTTTCTGACCAGGTTTTGCAAAAAGACTGATGTCTTTCAGGATCACTTTATCCGGGTTATATCCGAAGGTAACGTCTTCGAAACGAACGTCACCTGTCAGTTCAGTGTAAGTAACGGAACCGTCTGCGGAATGCGGATGTTTCCATGCCCACATGCCGGTTCTCTCTTTGCATTCGGTGATATTTCCGTTTGCATCTTTTCTCGCATTGACAAGTTCTACATAACCTTCATCTTCTTCCGGTTTCTCATCAATGAGTTTAAAGATTCGTTCTGCACCCGCAAGTGCCATAACAATCGCGTTGAACTGCTGTGCCACCTGCATGAATGGCTGAGTGAAGCTCTTTGTGAACTGTAAATAGGAAGCCATAACACCAAGAGTAATGCCGCCCACACCTGTGACAGAGAGAAGTCCGCCAAGTACCGCTGTCAGTACGAACTGCAGGTTACCGATGTTACCGATCACCGGTCCCATCATGTTTCCGTATTTGTTTGCGTTTGCGGAGCTCTCGAAAAGAGCTTCGTTGAGTTTGTCAAATTCCACCTTGGATTTGTCTTCATGGTTGAAAACTTTTACAACTCTCTGACCGTTCATTCGTTCTTCCACAAATCCGGTCACATCTGCCAGAGCTACCTGCTGACGGATGAAATATTTTCCACTGTTGGAACCAATCTTATTGGTAACTTTCAGCATGATAAAGATGATCACAACTGCCAGAATGGTAAGCAGCGGGCTTAACAGCAGCATGGAAATAAAAGTAACAATAATGGTAAACAATGCCATCAATGCCTGCGGAATCGCCTGGCTGATCATCTGTCTCAGAGTATCGGTATCATTGGTATAAAGACTCATGATAGATCCGTTTGTGTTCTGGTCGAAGTAGCGGATCGGGAGAGTCTGCATATGTTCGAACATGTCATCACGGATACTCTTGAGCACACCTTGTCCGATGAAAACCATCATTCTTGTATAAATAAATGTGGCAATAACACCCAGTGCAAAAATCGTGCCAAGAACTGCCAGTGCTTTATACAGCTCTGCAAAGTTCGGATCCGTCTGTCCGATCAGCGGAATGATAAAATCATCCAGCAGGAATTTCAGGGACAGAGAGACTGCAATACTTGCCACGGAACTGACAAAGATGCAGATAAATACGATGATAAACTGTATCTTATGTGTTCCTGTCATATATTTCAAAAGTCTTTTGGCAGTTTTGATGGTGTTCTGGTCTATTTTTTTCTTCTTATTCATCGTCTCCGCCTCCTTTGACCTGTGATTCATATACTTCTCTGTAAATGTCGTTTGTTTTCAGAAGTTCTTCTGAAGTGCCTACGCCTACGATCTTACCGTCATCCAGTACAATGATCTGGTCTGCATCTTCAATAGAAGAAACTCGCTGTGCGATAATGATCTTTGTTGTGTTCGGGATTTCTTCGCGGAAAGCCTTACGGATCAGGGCATCGGTTCTGGTATCTACCGCACTGGTAGAGTCATCCAGGATCAGGATCTTCGGTTTCTTAAGCAGTGCTCTGGCAATACACAGACGCTGTTTCTGACCACCGGATACGTTGTTACCGCCCTGAACGATCATGGTGTTGTAGCCATCCGGAAATTCACTGACGAATCCGTCTGCCTGAGCCAGCTTACATACACGCTGAACTTCGGCATCGCTGGCTTTCTCATCACCCCAGCGGATATTTTCATAGATACTTCCGGAGAACAGCACGTTTTTCTGAAGTACCATGGAAACCTGATCACGGAGTACTTCCAGGTTATAGTTGCGGACATCCACGCCGCCGACCTGAACATTACCGTTTGTGACATCATAAAGTCTCGGGATAAGCTGCACCAGAGTAGACTTGGCACTTCCGGTTCCACCGATGATACCTACCGTCTGGCCTGATTTAATATGAAGGTTTACATCTTTCAGGGAAAGGTTTCCGCCTTCGCCTGCATAGCTGAAGTCTACATGGTTAAAGTCAATCGAACCGTCAGCTACTGTTTTCACTGCGTCATCTTTGTCCTGCATCTCCGGAACTTCATCCAGAACTTCTGTGATACGTTCTGTGGAGGCTTCTGAGATCATCAGCATGACAAATACGAAAGTTACCATGTTCAGAGACATCAGGATCTGAAGTGCATAGACAATGATACTTGTCAGTTCACCGGTTTCCATACTGCCGAATACGATTCCTCTTCCGCCAATCACAACAATGATAATGATCACGGTATACATGGTAAACATCATAACCGGTGAGTTCCATGCAACGATCTTTTCTGCTTTGGTAAACAGTGTGTAAACGTATTTGGAAATTCCATGGAATTTCTCAATTTCGTAGTCTTCTCTTACGAAGGCTTTCACAACACGGGATGCATTTACATTTTCCTGCACGGAGTTGTTCAGGACATCATATTCATCAAATACTTTAATGAAATGTGGATGTGCCTTCTTTGCAATAAAGATGAGTGTGCCGCCCAGAAGCGGAACAACAACCAGGAACAGCATTGCAATTGGTTTGTTGATGGTCAGTGTCATGATCCATGACAGAATAATCATAAACGGTGCTCTGGCAAGGAGACGGATGCTCATCATATATGCCTGCTGTACGTTGGTGATATCTGTGGTCATACGTGTGACCAGACCTGAAGTTGAAAAGTGGTCGATATTTTTGAAGGAGAAGTCCTGTACCTTGTAAAAAATATCGTGTCGTAAGTTTTTGGCAAATCCTGCTGCCGCAACTGCCGCCATATTTCCGGCCTGTACGCCGAAGAACAGGGCAAGCATTGCCATGACAACAAGGATGACGCCACGCTGGATGATGTAGCTCATGTCACCGTTTGCAATACCTGTGTCGATGATCTTCGCCATTTCCAGCGGAATCAGAACTTCCATCAGTACTTCCAGGATTACAAGGATCGGAGCCAGTACTGACTGCTTTTTGTATTCCCGGACGGAACGTAAAAGTTTCTTGTTCATCTTTTCGATGTCCTCCTTGATTATTGATTTTTACTGTTTTTGTTTTTCTTCTCGTTTTTGTTTTTCAGTTTTATTTCTGAATTTCAACTTTGTTTTTGGATTTCAGTCTTGTTTTCGCTGCATTTCTTCCAGATTTTTGTGCATCATCCAGAGAACCTGTTTACACAGGGCCACATCTTCTTTTGAGATTCCTTTTTCCAGACAGCGTTCTGTCTCATCAATATGTTCCAGGATTGCCGGAAGGATATCTTTTGCCTTATCGGTTGGTATGATCCGTTTCAGGCGTCCGTCCTGTTTTGCACATTCTCTGTAAATAAAGCCTTTCTTTTCCATTAGCTGAAGGGTACCTGTTGCGGTTGATTTCCGTATCTGAAATTCTTCTTCGATATCCTTCTGATAAAGATCCCGGTGCAAAGTTTCCAGAAGAATAAACTTCAGCACATGTTTCTGCATTGCAGTCAGTTCATCGGATTTCATTACATCTGACGGATTATTTCTGTTTCGCACCATCTGATGAGAAAGAATACCGATCAGTCTTCCCATGTGCATATCTTCTGCTTTGATTTTCAGTTCTTCATCCACGCTTTACACCTCCTCCTTTTTGCTGATAATTTTGTTAATTAGTTAGCCTCCTAATAGTTCGTGTCCTAACTTTTTACTATTATAAAGACACATAGATGAGTTGTCAACTTCTTTTTAACCAAATCAGGTAAGTCCCCTGCTTCAATTGCGAAAAGCAATAAGCAGTGGGTGGGGACTTGCTTGTATCAGGAGGCGTGCAAGCGCCTTCTGATAAACTGCGGAGCAGTTATTTGGTTATGAGCAAGTAGCAAAGCGGATTGCGAATATCCGCTTGACATTCGGACGCCCGAAAATAATCTGGTCTGGGAGTGCAAGGCAGAAAGTAAAAAAATAAAAGCTTGTCTCCAGACATTCACCGTAATAAAGATACGCTGCTGGAATTTTAGAATTGCAACCCGCAAAAGAATATGGTAAGATAATTTCATTGAGTACAGCGATAAAATGTAAAAGTCAACAATGGATATGAGGAGGAAATATTATTATGTATATTACATGTCTTGACGTAGAAGGCGTACTGGTACCTGAAATCTGGATCGCGTTTGCAGAGGCAAGTGGAATCCCGGAATTAAAGAAAACAACCCGTGATGAGCCGGATTATGATAAGCTGATGAACTGGAGACTTGGCATTCTGAAGGAACATGGTCTTGGTCTGAAAGAGATTCAGGATGTTATCGCAAAGATTGATCCGCTTCCGGGTGCTAAAGAATTTCTGGATGAACTTCGTTCTTTCTCTCAGGTCATTCTGATCAGTGATACTTTCACACAGTTTGCAGCACCTCTGATGGAGAAACTTGGCAGACCTACTTTATTCTGCAATACACTTGAAGTTGCTGAAAATGGTGAGATCACAGGCTTTAAGATGAGAGTCGAGCAGTCTAAGTTAACCACTGTAAAAGCGTTACAGTCTATCGGATTTGATACTATCGCAAGCGGTGATTCCTACAACGACCTTGGTATGATCCAGGCAAGCAAGGCTGGTTTCCTGTTCAGAAGTACAGATAAGATCAAAGCAGATTATCCGGATATCCCGGCTTATGAAGAGTATGATGAACTGCTGGCTGCTATCAAAAATGCAATGAAATAAAACGCTTCTTCGCCGCAGGGGGATCCTGCCGAAGAACTTTTATATCACAGGAATATTACAGGATAAATTTTCTGTGATATAGAAAAATCTGCGGAAGATACAGGAAATCAGATAAATGTATCTTTCGCAGATTTTTATTTTACTGTAAGTCGGCTCAACAACTTTGCAGAACATTTACAGAACAGCAGGCTGTTAAGCATTAACTATAGTTATCTTTCTTATTCTGTCACGTATGCTTTTACGAGTTCATAAGTATTTCTTACTCCGTCCATATGAGAACGTTCGTAATTATGGGAGGCATATACTCCCGGGCCGATGAGGCCGTGGCGGATGTCATATCCTGCACGTAAGGTTGCTTCTACATCGGAACCGTAGTGCGGATAAACGTCGATTGCGAAATCCAGATTGTGCGCCTTTGCCGTGTTGACCAGTGCTGTGATCAGGTCGTAATTGTACGGGCCGCCGGAGTCTTTTGCACAGATGGACACCATGCGTTCTGTGCATCCAAGATCAGCTCCCACACATCCCATATCTACAGAGATCATTTCTTCCGTGTCTGCCGGTACGAAACTTCCGCCGTGTCCTACTTCCTCATAAACAGTAAATAATAAGGAAACTTTTCGGTTCAGGGTAAGTTCTTCTTCCTTCACAGCTTTTGCAAGTCCCAGAAGAATGGCTGCGGAAAGTTTGTCATCCAGGAAACGGCTTTTAATATATCCGCTTTCTGTGATCACTGTGCGGGGATCCATGGCAATGATATCTCCAACCTGGATTCCCAGATTCTCAGCATCCTCTTTTGACTCTACATTCTCATCCAGCAGAATCTCCATGTTTTCTTCTGTCTGTTCCACTTTCTCATCTGCCACATGTGCGGAAGGCTCTGTATTCAGTACGACTCCTGTGTAAACTCTGCCGTCTCTGGTGTGAATGGTACAGTTTTCTCCGTCTGCGGTTCTCCACTGATGACCACCCAGAGTGGTCGGGCGAAGGCGTCCGTTGTCTTTTATGGAACGTACCATTGCTCCCAGTGTGTCAATGTGAGATGCCAGAACCAGTGGATTTCCCTCTCCGCCAATCGTTACCAGCACATTTCCCTTATTGGAAAGTTCCGGCTCGTATCCCATTTCTTTTAATGTTGTCAGCAGATATTCTGCTGCCTTTTTTGTATAGCTGGACGGGCTTGGAATCGCAGTCAGGTTCTTTAACTGCTCCCCGATAAATTCAAGATTTTTCTCCATTTTCCTCTTCCTTTCATGTCTGTATGATTTTTATAACATTATAATGCCAGGGGCGAAAATCTTCTGCCCCTGACCTGCTGTCTGCAAATTATGCAATATGATATTTTTCTTTAAACTGCTGTGATGTACATGGTTTGCTGTAATAATATCCCTGAATGTAATCCGGTTTCATGTGCGAAATCTCTTTCAGTTCTTCCGCTGTCTCGATTCCTTCCACGACCACCTTCAGATTCAGGCTGTGGATCATATCTATGATGTGCTCCAGCAGTTTATGTTCATATTCATTCTGTAAAGCCTGCATGGTAAAACTGCGGTCAATTTTCACCGTATTCGGGGAAAGTATTCCGATATTTTTCAGATTGGAATATCCGGTTCCGAAATCATCTATCGCAATACAGACTCCGATTTCCTTAAAGTTCCGCCACATATTCATAACATTCTGAGAAGTTTCCAGATATCCGCTCTCCGTCAGTTCCAGGATAATGCTGTCTGCGGAAAGAGAATGTCTGTCCAGAATGGTATGGAAATCTTCCACCAGCGCACTTTTCAATAACTGAATATAGGAAAGATTAATGCTGATCTTAAATTCCGAATAAAATTTCCTGCACTCTTCACACATCGTCATGGCTGTATCCATGATCCATCTTCCTACCGGAATGATCAGGCCGCATTTCTCCAGAAGCGGTACAAACTCTGCGGGTGAGATAAACTCTCCTGTGGAAGTATGGAAACGAAGCAGTGCTTCCGCTGCATACAGTTTCTGCGTTTTCAGCTCCACGATCGGCTGATAATTCAACGAAAATCCCTGATATCCAAGGGTCACTGACGTTCTCAGTTCCCTGGTGAGCTCGCGTTCTCTTAAAAATTTCTCATAGTCCGCTTCCTCATAGACATAAACCTGATTCCGTCCCAGTTCCTTGGCATAGTTTAAGGCAAACAGGGACTTCTTTTCCATCACTGTATAATCCAGCTTTTCTGTCCCGTCATTGCTCACAAGGCCACCGGAGATCGTAAACACCGCTTTATAATGCAGTGTCTCCAGCAAACGTTCAATGCTGATTCTGATCTTATTGTAAAGCTCAATTCCGTCCTGTGCAGTTCCTCCATTATCATTTACGATCAGATATTCATCCCCGATAATACGGTACACCTGCTCTCCTGACTCGAAGCATTCCTTAATGCAGTCCGCAACTCCGCGGATGATCTTATCTCCGTAAGAAGTTCCCAGTCTCTCATTCAGCTTCTTAAATTCATCAATCCCCACGCGCAGGATATATCCATGGAAAAAACCATTCCTCTTTTCCAGAAGGGCACTGAATACCTTGTCACGCAGCAGGCCACTTGTATTATCTGCCATCGGGTCCGCCCCGATCTCATTGATGCATCCGATCAGATAATGCATGGTTCCATCTTCATCAAAGACCATGTCTCCCCTGCAATTGATCCAGATTGGTTTTCCCTCATGGTCCATCCACCGGTAGACCATATTGTGGTGCGTCTTTTTGCCGAAAAGAATCTGTGCAAATTCCTCCTGAAACGCTTTCCAGTCGTCCGGGCAGACAAACTTCTCATGCGTTTCCATAACCTTGTCAAATACTGAGGAGGGAATCCTGAAACGTTCCACCGCCCTGCTGGAAATATAGTATACATCATTTAAAATGTCATAGGCATAAAGATAATCATTCATGCTGGAGGAATATGCTTCCCCATATTTTATCAGATCATCAAATACTATTTTCTCGTTATCCATGTAAATCCCCCCCCCCGAAATTTTTTATCTTTTCTGCGATCATCGTATACTCTTTTCCCCGCATCCCATCATCCATACAGGTTCCGGCAGTATAGATTGTCTGCCAAAGCCTTACGGAATCCCCCTGATACTCTGCTCTGTTCAGCCTCACAAACCGTAATTTCAGAAGAACAAGCTATTCGAAAGCTCTTTTTATGCTGTCATAATGCAGAAATTTTCCTTCTGCTGCGAAAGCCTTGATCTCGTCAACAGTCGCAAACATATATCCGTCTGTCTCTTCTGTCTGAAGATGCAGATCACTCTCATCAATATCCATGACAAATCGGTATACATCCACAAAGTAGTTGTCACCTTCGCCCGGGTTTTCTCTCTTATATGTAAACAGGTAGCCGCCTTCTGCATTCCGGGCATCCAGTCCTGTCTCTTCTTTTACTTCACGCAGAATAGCCTCATAGGAGTCCTCTCCCGCCTGTGCAGCACCGCCGGATACTTCCCACCATCCGGGTGCCCATGCCTTTGTCATGACACGTTTGGTTATTAGAAAAGTACCATCCGGTCTGGCAATCACACCAAGCACAGTCAGATGATACTCTCCATCCTTCAGGCACCAGTCATTTCTTTTCATTGTTCGTCCTGTTGGCTTTTTATCCTTGTCATAAATATCCCAAAATTCCATTTCCTTCTGTCTCCCTGTAAAAACCGCATTACTGTTTGATTTATATATTGTGATAACTTTTTACAGTAAAAATTTTAACGGTATTTCTTCCTATTTTAGATTGCTTGTATTTATATATGATATCATTTTATACGGTTTATTGCAAACATATAGTAGGAAAGTTTTGCGCAATTTTTCTTTATAGCAATTCCAGAAAATATACAATAACTCCATAACATATCCATAAAAATACCCAGGATTTCTCCCGGGTATAATAATATTTAATATTTATAACAAGCACCATAAGTACTGATCATATCTCTGGTCTTTGGATGTCCATATTCTTTGGAAGAATGCAGCTCAGTAATATAGAAATCACAAATACTACGGCAACTACATTACTTGCAAATACAGACTGAACCAGTTCTGGGAAAATATCCCAGATTCCACTTTCACTTGCAGTTGTAAATCCAATTCCGATAGAAAGAGAAAGAGAAATGATCACAACGTTTCGATGAGAAAAGCCGCAGTCTGCGATCATCTGAACACCAGATGTAAGGATTGTACCAAACATCATGATCGTACATCCGCCAAGCACTGCATCCGGCAAAGATGCGAAGAAGTTTCCAACCGGCGGAAGCAGACCTGCAAGGATCATGCATGCTGCACCTGTCATAATGGTGAATCGGTTGACAACCTTTGTCATATTAACCAGCCCGACATTCTGTGAGAAAGAAGTAACAGGCGGGCAGCCGAATAATGCTGAAAATGTAGATGCATATCCATCACAGGCAAGTGAACCGGAAATTTCTTCTCCCGTAATCTCTCTGTTCAGACCGCCGGAAACCAGTGCGGAAGTATCTCCGATTGTCTCCGCTGCTGATACCAGGAAAATAATGCAGACTGAAAGAATCGCACCCGGATGAAATTCCGGTTTAAACGGCAGAAAATGCGGTAAGGAAATCAGACCGCCGGACATGATCGCACTCAGATCTACTTTACCCATAAAAATCGCAACTATGTAACCCACGATCAGACCTGCCAGTACAGAAAGCTGTTTCATATATCCCTTCACTGCAATATTCCAGATCAGGCAGACAGCCAGTGTGATCGTACCAAGAATCAGGTTCTGTGCAGAACCAAAATCATCATTATAACCACCGCCAAAAGATCTGGCACCTACGGTAAACAATGAAAAACCAATGGCAGTAACAACGGATGCCGCAACAACCGGAGTAATGATCTTACGCCAGTACTTCGCCAGAAGTCCCAGAGTACCTTCCATCAGACCACCAATGATAACCGCTCCGATCACTGCCGGATAACCATAATTCGCAGCTACCGTACACAATGCTGTAACAAATGTAAAGCTCACACCCATAACTACCGGAAGTCTCGAACCAATCTTCCATACCGGATAAAGCTGAACCAGTGTCGCTATACCAGCGACGAACATGGCATTCTGAAGCAGGATTGCAATCTGTGCCTGCGTCAGTGCCGGTTGTGCCGATGCCGCGATCAGCGTAATCGGCGCCAGATTGGAAACGAACATGGCCAGGATATGCTGCAATCCAAACGGAATCGCCTTTGCAACCGGCACCCTGCCGTCCAACTGATAAATGTTATTAATACTACTGTCTTTGTTCCCCATAGAAGAACCTCCTTTCCGAACGTCTTTCGTACCCCCATACGCCAAACGCTCTGCCATTTCCTCACCCAAATAAGAAAATGACTTTTTGTGTTGTCCTTCCATTATAAAACTTTCACTAAAATTTGGCAACTTATTTTATTTTTTTATTACTTTTTACTAAATAAAGTAATTTTTATCCGACACAAAAATAATTTTTTCTTAACAAATCAGACCCTCTACATTGAAATCCCCCCGTTTTTTAAGTATAATTACCTGAGAGCGTGCAAACAGTAATAAGTAGCCACGCCCCAATTTGCGGCCATCCCCCTGCCTCTTTTCCACTCAAAATCAGGAAACTGAACAACGAAAAGATGCTTCCGGGATTCCACCGCAACTATCTAAAGGAGGAATTTATTATGGCAACATGGAAAAATCTCGACACCCTTGCTTCTTATGATAAACTCAAAAATCTTAAGAACCACGTAAACATCGCAGAAGCAATGTCCGGAGAAAAAGGTGCCGAACGTGTAATGAACTACAGCACCCCAATGGCAGCCGGCTTAACCTACAACTACGCTGCCAAACAGGTAGACAAAACCGTACTCGATGCCCTGGCAGAACTCGCAGATGAAGCACAGCTCATCGACAAATTCCAGGAATTATACAACGGTGCAGTCATCAACACAGGTGAAAAACGAATGGTACTCCACCACCTTGCACGCACACAGCTCGGAGACGCAGTAGTCGTAGACGGCGTTGACAAACGTGAATTCTACGTTGCACAGCAGAAAAAAGCTGCTGATTTCGCAAACAAAGTACACGCAGGAGAGATCACAAACGAAAACGGCGAGAAATTCACAACTGTTGTACAGATCGGTATCGGCGGAAGTGACTTAGGACCTCGCGCATTATATATCGCACTTGAAAACTGGGCAAAAGCAAACAACACCTTCAAAATGGAAGCCAAATTCATCAGCAACGTAGACCCTGATGATGCAGCCGCTGTCCTTGCATCTGTTGATCTTGCTCACTCCCTCTTCATCGTTGTATCCAAATCCGGAACAACCCTTGAAACCTTAACAAACGAAGCATTCGTAAAGAACGCTCTCACAAAAGCAGGATTAAACCCATCCAGACACATGCTCGCCGTAACAAGCGAAACATCCCCACTCGCAAAGAGCGAAAACTACCTCACAGCAATCTTCATGGATGACTATATCGGCGGACGTTACTCATCCGTTTCCGGCGTAGGCGGAGCTATCCTCTCCCTCGCATTCGGACCGGAAGTATTTGCACAGATCCTCGAAGGTGCTGCAGCAGAAGACAAACTTGCCACAAACAAAAACATCCTCGAGAACCCGGATATGCTCGATGCCCTCATCGGTGTTTACGAAAGAAACGTACAGGGCTATCCTGCAACAGCAGTTTTACCATACTCTCAGGCATTAAGCCGCTTCCCTGCACACTTACAGCAGTGCGACATGGAATCCAACGGTAAATCTGTAAACCGCTTCGGTGAGCCGGTAGACTATGTAACAGGACCGGTTATCTTCGGTGAACCAGGAACCAACGGACAGCACTCCTTCTATCAGTTATTACACCAGGGAACAGACATCGTTCCGCTTCAGTTCATCGGCTTCAAAAAGAGCCAGTTAGGTGTGGACGTTGATATTGAAAACAGCACAAGCCAGCAGAAACTCTGCGCAAACGTTGCAGCTCAGATCGTAGCATTCGCATGTGGCAAAAAAGACGAAAACCTGAACAAAAACTTCAAAGGCGGCCGTCCTTCCAGCATCATCACAGGCGAAGAACTCACACCTGCATCTTTAGGTGCATTACTCGCTCACTTCGAGAACAAAATCATGTTCCAGGGCTTCGTATGGAACTTAAACAGCTTCGACCAGGAAGGTGTACAGCTCGGTAAAGTCCTTGCAAAACGCGTTCTTGCTCACGAAACTGACGGCGCACTCAAAGTATACAGCGATTTACTGAACATCTGATTTTGACTTCAACCTGAACAGAGCAGCCTCAAAAAACAGAAAATCAAAAACAGAAAAAAACAGCTCCACGCAGTGAACTTTCAGGTTCTCCCGCATGGAGCTGTTTTATTTTACTTTATAAGTCTTTCAACTTATCTGAAACATTCTGATACATTCAAATACGTTTCTGATACGTTTTCTCCGTGAAACTTATTCCTGTGTTGTATAACCAAAGAAGAAGTATCCAAGAGGTGTATAGTACATACCCTTAATGTTGTCTTTCAGCATGTATGGCTGTGTATAGAAGTACAGAGGAGCCAGTACGCTGTCCTGATCGATCAGGATATCTTCTGCTGCATGGAATGCTTTCATACGTTCTGCCTGATCAGAAGTAGCTTTTGCTGCATCGATCTGTGCATCGTAATCCGGGTTAGAGTACTGAGCGTCGTTGTTACCGCCGCCTGTGTACCACATATCAAGGAATGTACAAGGATCATTGTAGTCACCGATCCATCCGTTACGTGCGATCTGGAAGTCACCATTCTTTCTGTTCTGAAGGAATACGTTCCAGTCCTGGTTGTCCAGGTTTACAGTAACGCCAAGTTCTTTCTGCCACATGTTCTGAAGTGCTTCAGCGATCTTTTTGTGTTTGTCATCTGTGTTGTACAGATATTCAACTGTCGGGAAGCCTTCACCGTTCGGATAACCTGCATCTGCAAGAATCTGACGGGCTTCTTCACAGTTCTTCTCATAATCTTCTTCAGCTACGCTGTAATATTCACCGCCTACTGTACGGAAGTCATCTGCGCTTGCACCCTCTGCATCATAGACACCGGATGGAACATATCCTGTTGCAGGAACTTCACCGGACTGAGTAACGTTGTCTACGATGTAGTTACGGTCGATTACAAGTGAGAATGCTTTACGGATTGCAGGATCAGAGAATACTTCGTCTTCTGTATTGAAGCATACATAGTATGTTCCGATATAGTCAGCGATGTTCAGTTCTCCGGATGCAAGGTAAGTAGCAACTTCGTCTACAGGAAGATTCTCGATGAAATCAAGTTCTCCGTTGTTGTATCCTTTCAGGATTGCGTTGTTGTCGTCCAGAAGGGCAAATTTGATGGTATCCGGACCAAGGTTTTCATAATCATAGTAGTTCTCATTCTTTTCCATAAGAATGTAGGAGTTGTGTGACCATTCTTTCATTTTGTATGGTCCGTTGCTGATGTATGTTGCAGGATCGAATGTCCAGTTGTCACTTCCCTCTACCATATCTTTACGAACAGGGAAAGTTGCCGGGAATGCCATGATTTCTTCGAAATACGGGCAGTCATAAGTTAAATCGATCTGAAGAGTAGTATCATCAAGTGCTGTAACTGCAAGAGTATCAGGATCAGCGCTTCCGTCAGCTACTTCTGCATATCCTTTTACCATGTCGATCATGTAGCAGTAGTCTGCTGCTGTTTCCGGGTTTGCCAGACGTTTCCAGGAGTATTCGAAATCTCCTGCTGTTACGGCCTGTCCGTCAGACCATTTGATACCGTCGCGAAGATGTACAGTATAAGTTACTGTTCCGTCATCGTTTGTCTCTTTATCCCAGGATTCAGCCTGTCCTGGAACTGTAACAGCATTTCCTTCACCGTCATCAGCCCATTTAACCAGACCTTCGAACATATGGTGACACATAACGGAACCATCCATTGCTGTGTTCAGTGCCGGGTCGATACTCTGTGGTTCGGATGCGATACAGAGGTTCAGATTAAATCCGTCTGTTGAATCGCTTTCTGCTGCCATTACAGGTGCTGTAGCTGCCATGCTTGTGACCATAGCTGCTGACAGAGCCAGAGACATAATTGTTTTTGCCTTTCTCATTCCTTTTCCTCCTTTATTATGGTTTTCGCTGTATGAGAAATCAGCGGTTTGTATTATAAATTCCATTATACAGGAACCAAATACCGTTGTTAAGTTTTTTCTTTTGCCATTTTAACCATAATTGCGGCAATAGTTTTGTTAATTATTACCTGTTTCCTGCTTTTTCTATTTTTAGCAAAAATTTTCATCTATTTACATTTTATTCTTTACCGCTATGTAAATACTCTGACGAAATCTTTTTTGTCCTTCTTATTTATCAAGCAGATGACATGCTGCCCAGTGTCCTGGCTCATGTTCTTTGAATTTCGGCATTTCCTCGCTGCACTTCTTGGTTGCATACGGACATCTGGTGTGGAAACGACATCCGCTCGGTGGATTCATCGGGCTTGGCACATCACCTTCCAGGATGATACGCTTTCTGGTGCGACTTAACTGTGGGTCCGGTACCGGAACCGCAGAAAGAAGTGTCTGTGTATATGGATGGATTGGGTGACGGTTCAGCTCGTAGCTCTCTCCAAGCTCTACCAGAGATCCCAGATACATAACACCGATTCTGTTGGAAATATGACGTACAACGGACAGGTCATGGGCGATGAACAGATAAGTCAGTCCCATTTCTGCCTGCATGTCTTCGAGCATATTTACAACCTGTGACTGAATGGAAACGTCCAGCGCAGAGATCGGCTCATCACATACGATGAATTCCGGTTTTACAGCAAGTGCACGGGCGATACCGACACGCTGCTGCTGTCCGCCGGAGAACTCATGAGGATAACGGTTTGCATGCTCTGTATTTAATCCTACTCTCGCAAGCAGACCTTTGATCATATCCGCACGGTCTTTCTTATTTGCAGCCAGTTTATGGATATCAATCGCCTCTCCGATGATCTCGCCCACAGTCATACGCGGGTCAAGAGATGCAGAAGGATCCTGGAAAATAATCTGCATTTTCTTACGGTAAGGAAGCATATTTACAGATTTTGCCTTGCCAAGTGGCTTGCCTTCTTTGTCCAGAGGATTGTCAAAAATCGTCTGTCCGTCGTAAATGATCTTACCGCCAGTCGGTTCATAAAGTCTGAGGATAGTTCTTCCCAGAGTTGTTTTACCACATCCGGACTCACCTACCAGACCCAGTGTCTCTCCCTTTTTGATGTAAAGGGAAACATCCTGAACCGCCTGGACACCCGGACCAGGTGTGCCTTTGATCGGGAAATATTTTCGTAAATTTTCTATTTCGACAAGTTTCTTTTCTTCATTTGCCATATCAGTTTTCCTCCTTGCCCATCAGTTCCTGAACACGCAGCCAGCAGGCTGAACGATGTTTTTCGCCTACTTCCACATAAGGAGGCATTTTCTTCAGACAGATCTTCATGCAATGCTCACAGCGCGGTGCAAAAGGACAGCCTTCCGGCGGATTCAGCATATCGACAGGAGAACCTTCGATCGGGATCAGTCGTTCATAGCTCTCTGCATCTACACGAGGCATGGAGCGCAGAAGTCCTTTTGTATATGGATGTGCAGGTTTGTAGAAAATATCATCAACCGGTCCCTGTTCTACGATACGTCCCGCATACATAACGGAAACTTTATCACAGATATCTGCGACAACACCCAGGTTATGAGTGATAAAGATGATTCCCATCTTTGTCTTTTTCTGCAGGTCTTTCATCAGGTCAAGGATCTGTGCCTGGATCGTAACATCCAGAGCAGTAGTCGGCTCATCTGCGATCAGAAGCTGCGGATGACAGATCAGGCCCATGGCGATCATAACTCGCTGACGCATACCGCCTGAGAACTCATGAGGATACTGTTTCATACGCTTCTGTACGTTATTGATACCTACCATTTCCATCATTTCCATGGCACGTTTTTCCGCTTCTTCTTTGCTGATCTTCTTATCATGAGCGCGAAGTGCTTCCACCAGCTGGTTTCCGATCGTGTAAACCGGGTTTAAGCAGGTCATCGGGTTCTGGAAGATCATGGCTACTTTGCTTCCACGGAACTCTGTCATCTGGTCTTTGGTGAAAGACAGGACATCCTGTCCTTCGAAAGTAATGGAACCTCCGACAACTTTACCAGGAGACTGGAGAAGTCCCATGATGGAGTAGGCTTCCTGGCTCTTACCGGAACCAGACTCACCAACAACACCCATGACTTCGCCGTAATCCAGGTCATAGGAGATTCCTCCTACTGCCTTTACTTCACCGGCAGGAGTAAAGAAGGAGACTTTTAAGTCCTTCACTTCCAATAATTTGTTTTTCTGTTCAGACATGATTCTCCTCCTCTCTTATTTCTTAAGTTTCGGGTCAAGTGCATCGCGCAGACCATCACCGAACAGGTTAAATGCAAGAATCATTACACTGAGGATTACAGACGGAACGATCAGTCTGTAAGTATAGGTGTACATACCGCTTAATGCGTCTGTTGCCATAGATCCAAGACTTGGAAGCGGTGCAGATACACCAACACCAAGGTAGGAAAGGAATGACTCCAGGAAGATCGCAGACGGGATCTGTAAGCAGGTTGTTACAACGATCTGTCCGATACAGTTCGGAAGCAGATGGCGACGGATAATACGTCCGCCGGAAGCACCAAGTGCTCTGGCTGCTGTTACATATTCCTGCTGTTTGAGCTGAAGTACCTGTCCACGGATGATACGGCTCATGGTTACCCAGTACAGAAGACCGAACGCAATGAACATGGAAATCAGGTTCGGGCCAAGTACATTGACAAAAGATTTCAGCGGACCGCCGCCCGGTGAATTTATGTAATCTGTCAGGATCGGTTTCAGGGCTGTCGCGATCAGAAGGACAACCAGCATTTCCGGTACCGAATAGATCAGCTCTACGATACGCTGCATCACTGCATCGACTTTACCTCCGCAGTAACCGGAGATCGCACCGTATAACGCACCGATGATCAGTACCAGCAGGGCTGCGAATACACCGACAGACATGGAAACACGGGCACCATACATAACACGTACAAGGATATCACGTCCGTACATATCAGTTCCGAAAACATGAGGGAATACTTTCTCTCCAGCTGCCTTACGCTCCAGTTCTTCCTGTGAATATCCAAAGATATGTTTCTTGATTCCCAGTTCTTTGCGAACGGTATCAGGATCTGTACTCTCTTCAGATTCACTGGCTGCTGTATCGTTCTTTGCTGCTGTTTTTGCTTTTGCACGAAGGATTGCTTCGTCTTTCTTTGTGAATTTCTCACCTTTGGCTTCTGCTTCTGCCTTTGCCTGCTCGATCATCTGATCTACATCTACGACTTCACTTTGAGTTCTGGATGCGATCTCTTCGTCTACACGCTGCTGGTCTTCCAGTGTGTAATGATACGGGTAAAGGTTCTCAGCACCATTGTTAAATTCATCATATCCATATGGGATCAGAAGTGGTCCGACGAATGCGAACAGGAAGAGGAAGATGATCACTCCCAACGCAACCATTGCCACTACATTTTTCTTTAATCTTCTCCAGGCATCTTTCCAGTAAGATACACTCTGGCGGTCCTGGATGAAATCTTCTTTTTCCTGACTGGAAGCCGATGAAAAATCATCCGGTGTCAGGTCCTGAAGAAGGTTTTCAATATCCGGCTGAAGACTTACCGGACATTTCTTAATCTTCTTATTCTCTGCCATGATCAGTCTCCTCCCTTTGTCAGGCTGATTCTCGGGTCAGCTACCTTGTAAAGGAGGTCTACGACCAGATTCATCAGAATAATAAATGTTGCAAGGAAAATCGTAGTTCCCATGATAACCGGATAATCACGGTTCTGAATGGACTGTACGAAATAACGTCCAAGTCCCGGGATGGAGAATACACTCTCTACTACGAAACCACCACATAAAGTAAATGCAACCTGCGGTCCCAGATAAGTGATAACAGGGATCAGCGCATTTCTTAATGCGTGTTTGAAGATGATCTTTTTGTTTTTCAGACCTTTGGCTCTTGCAGTCTTGATATATTCCTGGCTCAGAGAGTCCAGCATCGCAGAACGGGTCTGACGTGCGGTATAACACATCGGATAGAATCCAAGTGCAAAGCACGGAAGGATATAGGCTCTGATTCCCTGTGACGCGTCAAAGATAGACGGGAACAGGTTCATTGCACGGTCTCCGGTCAGAGTTACAAGAAGTACAGATGCAACTACGAAACTCGGCATGGAAATACCCAAAGTACAGATGACTCTCAGGATACTGTCTGTAAGTTTTCCTCTCTTGAATGCTGCAAGACATCCAAGCGGTACACCTACGATGATCGCCCATAACAGAGCAAGCGCACCTACCTTGGCAGATACCGGGAACATTTCAACGATAATGTCCAGAACTGCGCGGTTTTTCTGCATCTTCAGGGACACGCCAAAGTCACCATGCAGAATATTTTTCAGATACATATAAAGCTGAACGTGAACAGGCTTATCAAGGCCGTATTTCGCATTCAGGGCTGCCAGAGTTGCGGCAGATGGCGTTTTCTCACTGAGCCATGGACTTCCAGGCACAGCGTTCATCAGAAGAAATGTAAGACATGCTACAAGAAAGATTGTCAGCAGTGCCATTGCAAATCTCTTTAAGAAGTATTTAGCGTTAGCCATGTTTTTTCCCTTTCTTACTTTTTGAAATATTTTTGTTACTGTATTGTGATTGGAAAAAGCAATCCATTTATTTCGGTCCACTTTTTCTGCCGTCAGATTACCTTTCGCTATCTCCAGCAACTTTATTTGGTATGTCCCAAAAACGTTTCCAGTCGTTTCTGCACGCTTCTTGTGCAACACTGGCAGTTCTTCTGCACAGAATTACCATTCAGTACAACGCCCTCCATAACCTCACTCTCTCACTCGTCAAAGCATCTCACGTCCGGAAATGCTTCTCCCCTGTTTTCCCCTGTTGCCTGTTATTATCTGCTGTTTGCTTTAGAATAAATCTGTTACTTCATATCGTTATACTCTTATCTTTCGGACACACCTGCAATATTCACAAAATCCCGTAATTTTTTATTTTTGTTTTCATCCCTGTTCTTTATTTTCTTTCTGAACATTCCGGGCTTTCCGACAGACAGAAGGACACTTTCTTTCTCCTGTCTTTCTGACAGTTCATGGCTGCCTTCTCTGAAACATACAGTTGCAAAAGCACAGGCACAGCCATCGAAAAAATCCCGGTATGTGCTCAGGCTTTTGAAACTGTACCGTCCTGGAAACAGCCATATTTTCTTTACGATCATTTATAAATATTGCATTAGTGCAGATGTAACTAAAATTATACCACACACTCTTTCAGGATTTCAAGATAATACTGCTTGAAATTGCTTATACTTTACTTCATTACCATGCTAATTCGTCAGATAATGTCCGATATTTTTCATTTGACCTGAATTGTTTTCTGTAAATCATAGTTATATTTCTTTTTGCAAAAACAGCAGGTTTTTTATTTGCAATTTTATACAAATAAAAACCTGCTGCTGGCTATATCTTGTTGTATCTTATTATATCTTGTTGCTTCTTATTATATATTGTTATATCTTATTATGTCTTGCTGCATGTTATGATAACTTGTTATACCCAGTTATAATCTCCACCAGTCAGTGCCAGGCTCAGAAGTGCATCCATCTTCGCCACTTCTTCCTCTCCCTCGATCTTCTCAATCAGTTCTGCGGTATCCAGCACATCCTCCAGAGATTCATCCGGACCGATCTCATAATCAATCTCTGCCTCACAGTCCGGGCATGGGATCTTCTTCATCGTCTGCATGGACAGAAAACGATTGCCACATTTTTTACATTCATAATAGCCGCACTCTTTGGTGCCGTCTGGTACATAATACATAATTTTCGTTTCCTTTTGTTTTATTTTATTTTTATCTTATTTTTCTCCGCCTGTTTTCAGACAGATATTTTTCGATTTTTATGCGTCAGATCTGGAATAAGCGTTCTTCATCTGACTGCTGAGTTCAAACAGAACTTTGCTTAAAGTATCTGCTGCTGCTTTCTTCAGCATCTCTGCAATCTTTTCATTTGCCTCTTCCTTCAGGCTCATTCTCTTCTGTTCATCTGACTCTTTTGCAAGCAGTGCATCATATGTATTGATCAGCTCATGGCCTTTCGCCATTACCTGTTCCTGATAGCGTTCGATGTGGAATACAGAACTCTTATAAGAAGCGTCCGCCATAGCTGCGATCATTCTGCTTGACCAGTAGAAGTTATCTGTAGAAACTTCTGCTGTTGTATTGGAAAGGTATTCCGGTGTTGTGGTAACGCCTGCATAAAATGGAACCAGTACATTAAACGCATTGGATGCAAAAGCCACCCATTCCAGAATCGCAGAATCCTCCGGCTGATCCGGGCGCATCTGGATCACGGACAGGAAATCATTTCTGTTGATTCCGATAGAACGGAATGCACCCTTCATGGATTTATCCCCGTATGCAGCATACGGATCATAAGGTGTTCCCTGGAAATGTGCGGACAGCACATATTTCACATCTTCCACTGTAATCTTCTTCTCCGGCACCATAGCCCATGGCAGATCATCCGAAGCCGGGGTAAAATCAGCATCCGGACCTTCCCATTTCTTTGTATGCGGATTCAGATAACGTTCCATAAACCATGCGCGCGGTGTATTGTATACATGGTCTGCATCATCGTGGCTGCCGAATGCATCTCTCGGATTCAGAACACCATCCATAGAAAGATCCAGATGATATTTCTCAATAAACTCTTTCAGATCTGCGGAGCACATATATTCCCTCTGCTCTCCCAGCGCATCCTCCAGATCAAAATGATCGATTCCAAGCTGGTTCGGCATTACCACATACATATTGTCCGGTACTCTGCGCGCCATCCAGTGATGTCCGCCAATCGTCTCCAGCCACCAGATTTCATCCCTGTCCTGAAAAGCAATTCCGTTCATTTCATAAGTTCCGTACTTCTCCAGAAGGCTTCCCAGACGCTTCACGCCTTCTCTGGCACTGCGAATATATGGCAGGACAATATAAACAATATCCTCTTCTCCGATTCCACCTGCGGCTTCTTCTTTTCCATCCTCTGCCGGCTGATAAACAACCAATGGGTCTGCGCCCAGTACACGCGGATTGGAAGTGATCGTCTCTGTGGCAGTCATTCCGACATTCGCTTCATTCACACCACTTGCAGCCCAGACACCCTCACCTTTCAGGGCATTCGGCATGGATGTATATCTCATCGGGTTATCCGGCAGTTCAATCTCCACATGGGAAATCTCGGATTTATATTTACGCGGCTGCTCCTCCGGATGAACCACAATAAATTTCTTCGCAGTAAAATGCCCGGAACCGGAATCATCGTTTCTCGCGATCATTGTAGAACCATCATAGGATGCTTTCTTACCAACTAATATTGTTGTACACGGCATATCTCGTTTCCTCCCTTTTATCTGTCATTTCATTTTTCTTCGTTTTTTTGTCGGTTTTCTCCGTTTTATCTACTGACAGACACTAGTACATCGTTTTCGAAATAACTATACCACTCACTTGTCTGCGAATCCGATTGCACAGGTCTAAAAGCCTCAGCGTAGCCCGCTACGCCTGCGTTTTTAGACCTGCACACTCGAATCCGCATCCTACGCGATTGGTATAGTTATTTACGAAACGATGTACTAGTAGGATTATAGCACTTTTCTATATGGTTCACCATCCTGTTTACTGACACTTTTTCTCCATCTACTATGTTCCAACTCATAATGGATATTTTTAAGGACTCTGACAAGTCGGGCTGATACCGATTGAATACTCTGTCTGAAAGTCTTTTTAGAGAACTCCATGTAAAATTCCATAATAATATGGAAATACATATGCACATTCCTTCATCTTCGGATTTTTTTCTACTTTAAAATTCCCCTGATCTGTTGTATGGTTTTCTTTATTTCGTAAATAATCTGACTGTTAATGATTTCAATACCATCGGTCATACGGATTTCCACGCACCTTCTTTGTCTCCGGTGCTTTCTCAATACTCTTTTCAGCCTCTTCCCTCGTTGCAAACAGCCTGTGAGATTTCTGTCATAACAAAACCCTCTCTATGCTTCCTATCTGCTTTTCCCATGCATCTGGAAGGCTCCTGATTACTGCGGTTGCCTCATAACCATTCATGACAGGCATTTGGATATCCATAAAAACAAGATCATACAAGCCTTTGGGAGCAATCTCCACTTTTTACTTTCCATTTATCATTGTTCAATGACCTGCATTTCGGTGCCCCCCCCACGCCGGATTTTATGCTTCTGATCGTCTTTTCCAATACCTTCATCTCAACCGGTTTTGAAACATGGGCATTCATACCGGCTGCCAGAGAATGCTGAATATCCTCAGAAAACGCATTGGCGGTCATAGCAATGATCGGAATTGTCATTGCCAGTTCATGAGAACTTCTGCGGATTGCTTTTGTTGCCTCATAACCGTTCATGACAGGCATCTGCACATCCATCAGGATCATGTCATAATCCCCCGGGGCAGACTGTTCAAATGTCTCCAGAACTCTTTCACCATTTTCACAGATGATGCACTCTGCGCCCTCAATTTTTAACAGTTCCATCAAAATCTCTGCATTCAGCTCATTATCCTCCGCACACAGGAATCTCATTCCCTGAAGGATATTATCATCCTGTTCATCTATTTCTTCTTGTGCTGCCAAAGCAATTGTTCTCTCCTCTGCAATTCTCATATCTATGAGAACCTCAAAACAGCTTCCCTGTCCCAGTTCACTCTCCAAATCAATGGTGCCTCCCATTGCTTTAACCAGATTTCTGGTAATAGCCATTCCGAGACCGGTTCCCTGTATCTTATTAGTCATAGAACTTTCAGCGCGGGTAAACGGATCAAAAATCGTCTCTTTGAAATCTGCAGACATTCCCATACCATTATCGCTGACTAAGAAACGGTACTTTGCATAGACAGATGACTTTGTCTCACATTCTTCTACCAGAAACTGAATTTTTCCACCTTCCTGCGTGTACTTCACTGCATTAGAAAGCAAGTTGCTGAAAATCTGCATCAGATGAACCTGATCTCCGTTCACCCATTCGTGCCGGATGTTTTCTTTTATGATCGTAAGAGTCTGTTTTTTTTCATCTATCTGTGACTGAAATAAAGTATTGATTTCCTGTATAAAATTCAGAATGGAAAAATCATTGTATTTAAAAACTGTTTTTCCTGCTTCAATCTTACTCATATCCAGAACATCATTAATAATCCCTAACAGATGCTGTGATGAAATATCTATTTTATCTGCATACTCTATTACTTTATCTTTATTCCCTGCATCATATCTGATTAATGATGTCATACCAATAATTGCATTCATTGGTGTACGAATATCATGTGACATATTGGACAGGAAATCTG
>OLON01000651.1_pt1 | contig 23399 bp, 17 predicted proteins | sample 1672691 | NCBI WGS metagenome assembly OLON01 (sample SAMEA3136714, study PRJEB25190) | human gut metagenome | biome: human gut; feature: human-associated habitat; material: faeces | place: Austria | collected 2013
CCAGGCCGCGGGCGAGGGCGTCGAAGAAGCCGAGGACGCAGGCCACGGCGCCGTCGGCCGTCTCGTCGGGATCGGTGGGGACGGCCCACTGGGAGACGAGCCGCCCGTCAAGCGCCAGCCCGATTCTCGTCCTCGTGTTCCGTATGTCGATCGCCAAAACCAGCGCCATGCTCGCTCCTTCTGTCGCGTTTACTGACGTCTATTGTAAGGGAAGCTACTTGTAGTCCTCGACGTTTTTCGAGGAGGAGCCGGTGGTGTTGCCGGATTGGCGCAGCTCGAAGCCGAAGCGCACCGTGCCATCGCCGAAGCGCTCCTGCAAAGCGTCGGTGGCGGCGAGAAGGCTGCGGCGCTTCTTCTCGTCGCGGATGAGCGCTGCGCCTTGGGTCGCGTCTGCACGGTCGTCGCCTCCGAGGGCGGCCGCGTCGAAGAGCGTTTCCTGCACCGGCGCGCCGTCCTCCTCGAAATGGGTCACGGCCACGCCGAGCAGGCGCACCTTCATGCCCGGGGCCCACAGCTCCTGTGCCAGGCGGTGCGCCACGGGGGCGAACGCGATGTCGTCGTCGGTGGGAGCGGGAAGCGCGCACTGGGCCGAGCGGGTCGTGCGGTTGTCGTAACGCACCTTCACGGCCACGGTGCGACCTTTGAGCCCCTTTCGGCGCAGACGCCTTCCCACCTTCGCCGAAATAGTGGAAAGCGCCGCCTCGATGTCCTCGCGCGTCTCCAAATCGCGCGCATAGGTCACCTCGTTGGAGACCGACTTCACCTCGTCGTCCTCGGCCACTTCCGACCGATCTCGTCCCAGGGCCCTATCGCGCATCATCTCGCCGTTCTTCCCGAAGATCTTTCGCAGCAGGGCACCGTCGGCCCGGCCCATATCTCCCAAGGTGCGCACGCCGTGGGCAAGAAGCGTCTTCTCGGCGGCGGCGCCCACGCCGGAGAGCGTGCGCACGGGGAGCTTCTCCAGAAACGCCGCCTCGGTGCCGGGAAAGACCACGGTGAGCCCTCGGGGCTTGTCGCGGTCCGAGGCGATTTTCGCCACAGATTTGGAGGTGCCCACGCCGATGGAGCAGGTGACGCCGAGGGCGGCCACGCGCTCCTGGATGCGCTGGGCCACGAGAACCGGGTGCTCGGTGTTCACGGCGGTGGGGGTGACGTCCATGAAGGCCTCGTCGATGGAGACCTGCTGCACGTGGGGCGTCTCGTCCCTCAGGATGGCCATGATGGCGGCGGAAACCTTGCGGTAGCGGTGGAAGTTCCCGTGGGTCCAGATGGCATCAGGGCACAGCTCTCGCGCCAGCGACGAGGCCATGGCGCTGCGCACCCCGAAGGCGCGGGCCTCGTAGGAGCAGGTGGAGACGACTCCGTGGGCGTCCGCGTCGCCGCCGACGATGACGGGCTTGCCCCGCCAGGCCGGGTGATCCAGCTGCTCGACGGAGGCGAAGAAGGCGTCCAGGTCCACCAGCAGGATGGCCGGCCCTTCCCACGGTGGCAGACAAGCGCCGTTATCGCTCACTGGCCAGGAAGAACAGGGCCATGGTGCCGGGGCCCGAATGGGCACCGATGACCGGATCCACGTAGTTGATGAGAATGTCGGTGACGCCGAAGCGCTCGCGCACGAGGTCGGCCACGTACTCGGCGTCCTCGATGCAGTCGCCGTGGGTGATGAACACCGTCTGGTCGGCCACCGGCGCCGTGGCCGTCTGCTCCATGTGGTCGACGAGCGCCTTCAGCGATTTCTTGCGCCCGCGCACTTTCTCGAGCGGAATGAGGTGCCCCTCGTCGTCTACGTGCATGACCGGCTTGATGTTCAGAAGGGTGCCTGCCCAGGCGCTCGTGCGCGAGACGCGACCGCCGCGGAACAGGAACATGAGGTCATCCACCGTGAACCAGTGGGCCAGATGCAGCTTGTTGGCCTCCAGCCAGTCGCAAACCTCCTGGATGCCCTTGCCCTCTTCGCGCATTTTGGCGGCATACCAAACGAGCAGCCCCTCGCCAAGGGAGGCGGCCAGGGTGTCCACCGAAAGCACCGTGCGATCGGGGTAGGCGTCGGCCAGTTCCGCCAGCAAAAGGTCGATGGCCTGGTAGGTGCCGGAAAGCCCGCTGGAGAACCCGATGTAGAGCACGTCTTCGCCCGAGGCGAGAAGTCCTTCCAGAAGTTCGCGGGAATCCTTCAGGTTCGGCAGCGAGGTGGTGATGACCTTGCCCTCGCGCATCATGGTATAGAACTGCTTAAGGTCGGTTTTGTGCCCCTTGAGGTAGCTGTGGTGCTCCTCGCCGTCCACCATGAACGTTAAGGGGAGGATATGCAGGTCGAACTGGTCGATGACCTCCTCGGTGAGGTTGGAGGAGGAATCGGTGACGATAGCGAAGGCCATGGAGGGCTCCTTATCGGTAGGGGGCGGCGCGCGGCGCCCGAGTTGCGTTGGGGACATTCTAGCGCAAATTGGGTTCGTTGCACCGGCTGCGGCCAATGAAGCCTTTCCTGAGAAAAAGTTGTAACCATTGCCCCTGTTGCGCCCCCTTGCCGTATACTTTGCAAGATGCGCTCACAGACGCCTGGCGCCCCACCGGCGCGCAGGCCGTGACATAGAGGACGATTTCGAAGTGGAAGAGGGAAGCGCCGTGTCAAACAGCTACAAGGACACCATGAACCTGCCCGAGACCGATTTCCCCATGCGGGGGAACCTGCCGGCCCGCGAGCCCGAGCGGCTCGCCCAGTGGCAGGAAATGGACATCTACCGCCATGTGCTGGAGAAGAACGCCGACGGCAAGCCCTTCGTGCTGCACGACGGCCCTCCTTATGCCAACGGCCCCATTCACATCGGTCACGCCTTCAACAAGATCCTCAAGGACTTCGTCGTTAAAAGCCACGCCCAGCGCGGGTACTTCACCCCCTACATCCCCGGTTGGGACTGCCACGGACAGCCCATCGAGCATATGGTGGAAGTGACGCTCGGGCCAGAGAAGATGGCCGAGATCTCCCAGGTGGAGCTGCGCCAACGCTGCCGCGAGTGGGCCGAGAAGTACGTCGACATCCAGCGCAACGGTTTCAAGCGCCTCGGCGTGAACGCCGACTGGGAACACCCCTACCTCACGTTCATTCCGAACTACGAGGCCGGCAACGTGGAGATCTTCAAGGATCTGTACCTGAAAGGCTCGGTCTACCGCGGCCGCAAGCCCATCCACTGGTGCACCCACTGCCATACGGCGCTCGCCGAAGCGGAGATCGAGTACTCCGACGAGGTGTCGCCTTCCATCTACGTGAAGTTCAAGCTGGACGCCATGCCCGGCGTGTTCGAGGCCTCCGGAGCCGAGGGCGACGCCTACCTGCTCATTTGGACGACCACCCCCTGGACGCTGCCGGCGAACACGGCGGTGTCGCTGGCGCCGGACGCCGACTACGTCATGGTCACGGTGGGCGGTGACAACCTCATCATGGCCAAGGAGCTGGTGGAAACCGTGGCCGAGGTGGCCGGCTGGGAGGACTATGATTTTGTGCGCGGCGCCGACGGCGAGCCGGTGGCGCTGACGGGCAAGCAGCTGTTCGGCCTCACCTACACCGCGCCCGTCCGCCGCGACATCAAAGGCACGGTCATCTACGGCGACCACGTCACCTTGGACACCGGCACCGGCGCCGTGCACACGGCCCCCGGCCACGGCCAGGACGACTACCTCGTGGCGCTGGAGTTCGACATCCCCATGCTCATGCCCGTGGACGACAACGGCGTGTTCACCGGCGAGGCGGGCCAGTTCGCCGGCCTTTCCACCGACGAGGCCAACCCGGTCATCATCGACTGGCTGCGCGAGCAGGGGACGCTGGTGGCCGAGAAGAAGATCAACCACTCCTACCCGCACTGCTGGCGCTGCCACGAGCCGGTCATCTTCCGCGCCACGGACCAGTGGTTCGTCTCCATGGACAAGAACGCCCTGCGCGAGGACGCCCTGCGCGCCATCAACTCGGAAGTGGAGTGGATTCCCGCTTGGGCCAAGAACCGCATCGGCGCCATGGTGGCCGACCGTCCCGACTGGTGCATCTCGCGCCAGCGCAGCTGGGGCGTGCCGATTCCCGTGTTCAAGTGCGCCAAGTGCGGCAACACCGTGGCCACGGCCGAAACCTTCGATGCGGTCATCGAGCTGTTCAACACCAAGGGCGCCGATGCCTGGTTCACCGAGGCTCCGAGCGAGTATCTGCCCCGCGGCACCAAGTGCGAGGTGTGCGGGGGCACCGAGCTCATCCCCGAAAAGGACATCCTGGACGTGTGGTGGGAGTCCGGCGTCTCGCACACGAGCGTCTGCCGCCATCGCGCCGAGACCGACGGCCTCACCTTCCCGGCCGACATGTACCTGGAGGGCTCCGACCAGCACCGCGGCTGGTTCCAGTCGTCGCTGCTCACCTCCATCGGCGCCTACGGCGTGCCTCCCTACAAGTCGGTCATGCACTGCGGCTTCACCGTGGACGAAGAGGGCCGCAAGATGTCGAAGTCGCTCGGCAACGGCATCGATCCGGAGGAGATGTGCAACAAGTTCGGCGCCGACGTGCTGCGCCTTTGGGTGTCGTCCTGCGACTACTCCCAGGACGTGTCCATCTCGGAGAACATCTTGAAGCAGGTCTCGGACGCCTACCGCCGTTTCCGCAACACCTTCCGCTTCCTGCTCGGCAACTTGAACGATTTCACGCCGGATGACTTCGTGGAGGACTGGGACGCGCTCGAGCCGCTCGACCAGTGGGCCCTCGTGCGCCTCTCGCAGCTGCTCGCCGATGTGGAGGCGTCTTATGAGTCTTACCGCTTCAACAGCGTCTACCGGGCCCTATACGATTACGTGAACGACATCTCCGCCGTGTACATGGACGTTACCAAGGATCGCCTGTACGCCGAGGCGCCGGCCTCGCCGCGCCGCCGGGCCGTGCAGACCGTGCTCATGAACATCCTGGAGGTGCTCGTGCGGGTCATGGCCCCCATCCTGTCGTTCACCACCGACGAGGTGTGGGAGTGCTACCCGCCGGCCTTCCGCGCCATCGAGGGCCGCGAGGCCTCGGTGCAGCTGGCCGGTTGGCCGTGCGCGCGCGACTTCGTGCCTTCTCTGCCTGCCGATGCGGGCGCGCAAGTGGCGACCATGGAGGAGATGATGGCCGTCCGCGAGGTGGTCACCAAGGCGCTGGAGGAGGCGCGAAACGAGAAGATCATCGGCAAGAGCCAGGAGGCGTCGCTTACCGTGACGGCCCCGGCGGCGCTGGTGGCCACGGCCGGCTCCTTCGACCCGGCGGTCTTCGAGGAGCTGTTCATTGTGGCCAAGGTGCAGTTCGTGGAAGGCGACGGCGACGAGATCACGGCGGCGGTCACGGTGGCCGAGGGCGAGAAGTGCCCGCGCTGCTGGAACATTCGCGAGCTGGGCGGCAACCCGAACCATCCGGATGTGTGCGAGCGCTGCGGGGACGCGCTGGACGCCATTCAGGGCGGGGCCGAGTAAGTGGCCGCCCCCGAGACGTTAACCATAGAGAAAGAGCAAGGGGAGGCCTCTGCCGTGGAGGAGAGGCTTCCCAGCCGGCGCAAGCGCAACGCCGCCATCTTCGTTCCTCTTGCCGCGCTGTGGCTTGTCCTCGATATCGCCACGAAAGCTTACTTCAACGGCTTCTCCGTGGGCCAGGTAGTGGCTGGTCCCTTTCTTGGTCTGGTGCAGTTCCGCCTGGTGCACAACACCGGTGCCGCCTGGGGTATGTTCGATGAATCGACCTTCGCCCTCGGGGTGATGTCGGTGCTCGTCTGCGTTGCGCTCACGGTGTATTTGTTCACGGCCGGCAAGCGCGCCGGCGTTATGGAGACGGTGGGGATCGCGCTGATTGTGGCCGGCGGCTTGGGTAACGCGCTCGACCGCTTCACGTTGGGCTACGTGGTCGATTTCATCGACACGGTGTTTATCAGCTTCCCTACGTTCAACGTTGCCGACATCGGGGTTACCTGCGGGTTCGTGCTGTTCTTCGCGGGGATGCTCTGGTCCATGAGGAAGGATGCGCCCGCGAAGGAGGTCGCATCGGAGGAGAAGTAGCCTGTTCGGGGGATGACCCTCTGGCAGGACGTCGATAGAATGGATGCCATGTCACGCTCGCTTTGCCATATCGCCACCACCGAGGACGCAGGAAACCGCCTGGATGCCCTGTGCGCCGCCCGGGGGCTCTACGCTTCCCGCTCGGCCGCCGCGCGCGCCATCGAGGAGGGCCGCGTTTTCGTGAACGGCGCCACGGTTTCCAAAAAGCATGCCGTGGCGGCGGGGGACACCATCGTCTACGAGGTGGACGACGAGCCGGAGTCCGTGGTGGTCTACGGCGAGCCTATCGATCTGGATATCCGCTTCGAGGACGAGGACATGCTCGTGCTCTCGAAGCAGATCGGGCTCGTCTGCCACCCTTCCGTCGATCACGCCCATGGCACGTTGGTCAATGCCCTTATCTGGCACTGCGGCGAGGAGAACCTGTGCAACGTGCAGGGGGAGGAGGCCGACCGGCTCGGCATCGTGCACCGGCTCGACCGCGACACGAGCGGGCTCATGCTGGCGGCCAAGACCGACGAGGCCGGATGCGAGCTCATGGCGCAAATTCAGGATCGGGCGGTTGACCGCCACTACATCGCGCTCGTGCACGGCATCATGGCCCATGACACCGGCATGATCGACGCGCCCATCGCACGTTCGGCCGACGAGCGCTGCCGCATGGCTGTGCGCGATACGCCGAGCGCCCGGGAGGCCATCACCACCTTCCGCGTGCTCGAGCGCTTTGAAGCTGGCCCCAAGGACGACGGCTACAGCCTCATCGAGTGCAAGCTGTTCACCGGGCGCACTCACCAGATCCGCGTGCACATGCAGTACACGCGCCATCCTATCGTGGGCGACCCGGTCTACAACGCCCACGGCCCCCGCGATGCCCGGGCCCAGCTGGGGCTGCGCCGACAGTTCCTGCACTCCTACAGCATCGCCTTCGAGCACCCGACGACCGGCGAGCCCATGGCCTTCGCCGACAACCTGCCGCAGGATCTGCAGGAGGCGCTTGACGCGCTAGCCGAGCGCTCGCTGGGCAAGACCGACGCGGGGCGCGAGGTGGCCGAGCTCATGGCCGCCTCTCCCGTCCCTTCCGTGGAAGGAGAGGTACCCGATGAGTAAGAAGAAGGCCGCCGCGCCGCGCAAGGTGGGCGTCATCATTGCCAACACGGGCACCCCGGAGGCGCCAACGCGCAAGGCCGTGAAGAAGTACCTGTCTCAGTTCCTCATGGATCCGCGCATCTGCCCCATGCCGCGCCCCGTGTGGTGGACGCTTTTGCACACCCATATTCTGGGCAAGCGCTCGCGGGCCTCGGCGGAGAAGTACGAGAAGATCTGGACGGAGGAGGGTTCACCGCTCATCGCCATCACGACCTCCCTGGAAAGTGGGTTGAACGAGTACTACGCCGATCGGGGCCTGCCCGTCATGGTGCGCGCGGGCATGAGCTATGGGAAACCGCAGATCAAGCGCGTCGTGAAGGAGCTGAAGGAGGCCGGCTGCACGGAGCTGGTGGTGCTGCCCATGTACCCGCAGTCGGCCTTCTCCACTACCGGCTCGGTGAGCGACGGGGTGGAAAAAGCGGTGCGCCGCGCGCGATTCAAGGGCGACGTGTGCCTCATCGACGGCTATGGCGAAAACGCCACCTACGTCCGGGCCGTGGCCGCTTCTATCCGCAATGCGGGTTTTTCCGAAGAGTCGGGAGATCGCCTTCTGTTCTCGTTCCACTCCATTCCGCTGAAGGACATCGAGGCGGGGGATACCTACGAGCTGCAGACCGGGGCCACGAGTTTGGCCGTGGCCGGCGAGCTCGGGCTCGATCGCCGTGCCTGGACCATCAGCTACCAGAGCCGCTTCGACAAGGGCCGCACCTGGCTGTCGCCCTTCACGCGGCCCACGCTGGAGCGTCTGGCCCAGGCCGCCGAGCCGGGCAGCCGCCTGTTCATGGTGTGTCCCAACTTCTCCGTGGACTGCCTGGAAACGCTCTACGACGTGCCCTACGAGCTGGAGCCCCTCTACCGGGCGGTACTCGAGGGCCTGGAGGTGAACGCCGCCGAGGAGCCCGGCGCCCTGGAGAACACCGGCAAAGCCGCCGCCCGATGCGACAATGCCCATGCCGATCTGGCCGCCGCTCGTCGCCGTCAGCGTGCGGCCGACGACTTCCGCCGCGGCGCTCATCGCGACCGCTCCGACGAGGAGGCCTTCATCTACGTCCCCTGCCTGAACCGCAGCAAGGCCCACCTGAAGGTCCTCACCGCCGTGCTCGCCCCCTACGTGGGCGACACCGAATAGGGCGCCTCCCTTCTGGAAAAGAAACGCCGGAAGCGTTGAGCTTCCGGCGCAGGAGGGGGCTTCTCAGGTTGCGGTTTGCTAGATATCGGCGATGACGGCCTCTGCCATGAGATACCCGTAGTTCATGGCCGCATCGAAGCCCATGGCGTAGGGGCGGCCGTCCTTCTCCTCGATGGAGCCGCATACGTCGCCGGCGGCGTACAGGCCCGCGATCGACTCTCCGGCTTCGGTGAGCACCCGACCGGCCGTGTCGATGGCAAGGCCGCCCGTGGTGAGGTAGAAGGTGGGAAGGCAGCTGATGACCCAGATGCCGCTATAGGTGTCGATGTAGGGGAGATTCTTACGCCCGAACTCGTCCTCCTCGCCGGCGAGGGCGTGGGCGTTGTGGGTCTCGATGGTGGAGGCCAGCTCGGGCAGGCCAAGCGCTTCGGCCGCCTCTTCGACCGAGTCGTAATGGACCATGTCGCCGCGATGCTCCAGGCATTTATAGGTGTCCATGGCGTACAGCTCGTTCTTGTTGGTGGTGATGCGCCCCGACTCGTCGGTGATGTAGAAGAAGGCGCCCCCGTTGGCCGCATCGCGCAGACCGCGGCCGAGCATACCGTGGTTGTCGGACATCATATTCCCGAACTGGGCGCCCGAGGCGTTCACGATGATGCCCGGCGTCGTCTGATAAAGGAACGCGATCTCGAAGTTAGAGCCTGCCTGGCTCGTCGTCGAGAGGAAGGCGCCGAGCTCGCGCCCCATGCACTCGATGGCGCCCCCGGCCTTCTGCCCCATGAGGATACCCTCGCCCGTGGATCCGGGCGCGCAGTTGAACTCGTAATCGGCGTATTCGGGGTAGTACTCGGCGATCATATCCGGGTTGGCTGCGAATCCGCCCGTGGTGAGGCAAACGGCTTTCGCGCCCACGGTCCAACTTGAGCCGTCGCGGCCCTGGGCCAAAAGACCAGTCACTCGGCCGTCGGCTTCCTGGACGAGTTCGGTGACCTCGGTGGCGTAGATGATCTGGCCGCCGAGCGCCCCCACTCGGTCGACAAGGAAGTCCTTGGCATAGCCGCAGCCACCCATGTAGCATCCGGGGGCGAGGTAGGGGGTCACGCCGTAGGCCGGGTTCACTCCGAGACTGTAGAAGCCCACGCCCATGCCGTGCAGCCAGTCTACCAGCTTGCCAGAATTGTCGTACATGGCGGTCTGATAGGGCATTGCGCCGTCGAAACGGTCGTTTTCGGGCACGAGGTACTTGCTCATGACAGCCAGCATACCCGCTTTGTTGAACATGGGGTTCTCATCGTGTCGTCCCAGCGCATAGTTCGATTGCAGCTGCGATTCCGCCGCCGCTACGCCCGAGTAGGTCATCGGCATCGAGCCGCCGGCAATGTCCTGTTTCTCGAAGAGCACGACCGACTTGCCGGCCTCCAGAAGACGGACGGCGGCGATGAGTCCCGCGGTGCCCGCACCGGCCAGTGCGACATCGACCTCGAGGTTTTGAGGGGCGCCCCCGGTCGGCGCAGTTGTCCCCAAACTGAAGGAGGAAACGCTGCCGCCGGCGTTCGTGATCGCATCTGCGACGGCGTTTCTGACGGCGATAGAGGTGGTTGTCGCTCCTGTCACTGTGTCGACGTCTAGATTCTTCGTCTCGAGGATTCGTGCGGCCATTATAGGCGCTGCGGTTGTGCCGATGCCGATGGTGTCATCGCAGCGCAGGACGCGAACTGAGGCGAGGTCGCCGCCTGCGACGACGACCTCGACTATCAGGTCGTCGTCGTGGCCCATGGCTGTTCCGATCCATTTCCCGTCGGTGAAGCTCTCTGGGATACCGGGGATGGAGCCGGTATCTGCCAAAGGGGAGGAGTCGGGTGATTGATTTTGCGGACTCGAGCATCCAGCAAGTCCCCCTACGGCGGCAATACTGCCCAAAGCCAGAGTCCCCTTGATAAAGTCCCTACGGTTGAATTCCATGATTGAGTTCCCTTCTTACGGCCTCTGCTCTCGTTTTGATGGTGCGCTCTCGTCGTCTCTTATCGGGCGCCCTGCGCCAGTATCCCGCCGTTATATCTCTCTCGTCCGGGTTTCTTCTCAGCGCCGGCGATTTGCTTTCTAGGTCCCCCGATGGCTTTGCTGCCGCTCTCTGTGGTGCGCTGTGTGGCTACTCGTCGACCATCCTCAATGCTGTTTGGCTCGATGTCTTCGCCGCCGAGGAAGATACTGCTTCATCGACGGTGCAAATTGTCGGTGCCCTTGTCGTCCAATGCATAGCAAGCCCTCTCCTTGTGGCCTTCGGGCGCTTTTGGTCCTGTACGCTGCCCATTTTATCGGTGGGCCTCTCGTCGTGGTTGTTGTCCCGCAAGAAGCGCACCATGAGTTTTCCCGAACATCGGACGTCTATGCCTGCTGTTCCGCCGGAACGACGCGACCTTACCTTGGCCTACCTTTGCGTTTTCGCGCTCGTCGGGGTCGTTGGCATCCTGCATACCGCCGTGCTTGGCTCCCAATCGGAACATTTGGTTGGCGACGTGGATATGTGGATACCCCTCGCGGCTGCAACTCTGGTCACGCTGCTTTTGGCGCTCATCGCTCTTAGGAGCCCGCATCCGGCGTCGGTCTACAATGCCTGCTTGCCTCTGCTTCTCTTGATTTTGTCGCTTCTGCCATTTCTCGGCGATGGCCTTGGAGGTCTGGTGGGCCTCGTCATGATTGCCTGTTACGATGCTTGCAGCATGGTGTTTTTGCTATACATCGTTGACAGCGCGCGACGTCTTGACCTTTCGACCTACATCCTCTCGGCTGCCTACTTGGGAGGTTCGGCGCTTTCGCTTCTGACGGGTTTAGGCGTCGGCAGCATTCTCCGGTCGCTGAGCGTCGATTACGGGCTTTCGTTGCTCACTTTGCTTGCCTTTGCCGCCATTTACCCATTGGCCGGGGTGCTGGTGTTCGGTATCAGCAAAGCGCGCAGGCAGCTGGGGCCGCGTACGAGCGATTCGGAGGAAGATAGCGTGACCGACTGCACGCATCCGGCTGATACGCCGATGCCTGATGAGGTTTCGGAGGGAGAGGCGAACGCGAGCGATTCGAACTCGATCGACAATGCGTTCGAAGGAGGGGTTGAAGGCATCGCTGCTGCGAGCGGACTCACGCGGCGCGAGAGGGAGATTCTGGGCTATCTGGCCCGTGGACGTTCTGCTCGCTACATCGCGGAAGACCTCGTCTTGTCGGAAAACACCGTTTGGGCCCATATCAAGCGCATCTACTCCAAGACGGGCGTTCACACAAAGCAGGAGCTTATGAGTATTGTCGAGAAAATGGCCGAAGGAAAAGAGTAAGAGAACGCCTCTCCAATTAGCGAGCATGAAGAAAGGCTCCCGAAAGAGAGCCTTTCTAGCTGGAATGCCGCAGCCGCAGGGAGGGGAGGCCGCAGCGGAGTAAGCGGTTTCGCGCGCGGGCGCTTAGGCCTCGGCGAGCTCGTGGCCGAGCAGGTAGCCGAAGGTGATGCAGCGGCCGTGGGAGTTGCCGGCGACGTTGATGGGGTAGTCCACCGCTGTGATGTCGCCCATGATGTTGCCGAGCACGTAGAGGCCCTCGATGACCTCGCCGTTCTCATCCAGGCACAGTCGGTTTCCTCGCACATGAAGCGCTCGCCGTTGTCGTTTACAAAGAGGAACGGGCCGTGGAGTCAGCAGAAGGCCTGAGGATGCGCGCGCAGGAAACGGTCGGCCGAAATTACGACCTCGCGCGGTTGCATCGCGAGTTTGTGCGTTCCGCATACCCTTAGGACAAAGGTCGGTTATTGTCCCTGTGGGAGTGCTAAAATCCTCCTTACGCTTGAATAGACCCAGGAGGTATCGATGCTCTCAGAGCGCATGCTCACCACCGTCGTCCGCGCCATGACCGACAAGACCCTGACGCTGCACCCCGTGCCCGAAGGCGCGCTTCCCGACCCCGTGGAGGGGCGCCCCTACACCCTCTACGTGCACGTTCCCTTCTGCGAGCGGCTGTGCCCCTACTGCTCCTTCAACCGCTTTCCCTACCGGGAGCAGCGCGCTCGCGACTACTTCCAGGCCCTGCGCCAGGAGATGCGGATGCTCGCCGATCAGGGTTACGACTTCGAGAGCGTGTATGTGGGCGGCGGTACGCCGACGGTGGACATCGACGAGCTGTGCGAGACCATCGATTTGGCCCGCGACCTCTTCCATGTGAAGGAGGTCAACTCGGAGACGAACCCGAACCATCTTATCCCGGAGTATCTGGATAAGCTCAAGGGCCGCATCCAGCGCCTGTCGGTGGGCGTGCAGTCCTTCGACGACAGGCTTCTGCGTCAGATGGACCGCTACGAGAAGTACGGGAGCGGGGAAGAGATCTTCGAGCGCATCGGCCAGGCGGCCCCGTACTTCGAGTCGCTGAACGTGGACATGATCTTCAACTTCCCCACGCAGACCGAGGACATCCTCATTTCCGACTGCGAGAAGATCGCTCTGTGCGGCTGCCATCAGACGACGTTCTCGCCGCTGTACCAGTCCCATGCCACCACGCGCAAAATGGAGCAAGTGCTGGGAAAGATGGACTACGACAAGGAGCGGCGCTTCTATCATATCTTGGACGAGATTCTGGCCGGGGGAGAGAACCCCTTCTTCGAGCGGCGCACGTTGTGGACGTTCAACCGTCTCGACGAGAATCACGAGCGCAAACAGCATTTGGAAGTGGACGAGTACGCCGTGTCCTATGAGGAGTGCGTGGGCATAGGCTCCGGCTCCATCACGCATCTGGGTGACAACCTGTTCGTGAACACGTTTAATCTGGAAGAGTACGGCGAGCTGGTGCGCGCCGGCGCGACGCCGCTGCTCGGCAAGACCGATCTGCCACGCCGTGACCTCATGCGCTACAAGTTTTTGCTGCAGCTGTACAGCCTGCGCTTCGACAAGCACGAATTCGAGCGCGATTTCGGTGTGTCTGTGGAGCGCGGGCTGCCCGTTGAGATGGCCTTCATGCGGGCTAATGGCGCGTTTGCCACCGACAACGCCGACGAGCTGACCCTCACCCCGGCCGGCCGCTACCTCACCGTGGTGCTGTACCGCCAGTACCTCGCCGGTCTGAACAACCTGCGCGAGCAGGCCCGCGCCAAGCTCCCCGGCGACGAGCGCGACCTCCTGTTCGGCGACGGCACGGAGAAGTAGCGCAGCGCACGGCGGAGGGCACTTTTAACGAAGGTGGACAAAATGACGTCGAGTGAGCTCTCTGGAGTTCGGATGTGCGCCGTATGGCGGCTTGTTGCTTTCATTTTATGCGCAAGACGTTAAAATGTTGCTCAGTTTGGGTCGCGAAAGACCTCTTCTCAGCTCACTGGACGCAATTTTGTCCATTTCTGGCGTAAATACTCTCCAAGGGGCACGCATCATTCGCCACCGCACAGGGCTATGAGCTCCTTGCGGGAGTGCACGCCGCACTTTACGTAGATGTGCTGGATGTGGGCCTTCAGCGTGCCGGAGGCGATGAACAGCTCCCGCTCGATCTGCTGGTTGATCTTGCCGCCCGCGATGAGGCGGCATATCTCGTCCTCGCGGGGGCTCAAATGACAGGAGGCCGACACCGCGTCGCAGCGCTCGGCGATAGTCTCGGCCCGCAGGCTCTCCTTGGCGAGATTATCGGTCTCCAGAAGCCGGATGCCCCAGCGGCTGGCCAGGTCCTTCTCCGACAGCAGCATGAGCGTGCTCGCCAGCACCAGCATGACCACGGCCACGGTGATGGCGATGTTCTGGGTCGTCGGAGCGAGGCCCGAGGCGCCTAAGAGCTCGGTCACGTTGCCGCCCCACAGCGTGAACAGCGAGTTCACGCGTACAACGCCCGTGAGTGCGATGATGGCGATGCCCATGCGCTTGGACAGGTCGTAGAACAGAAGGGCGATGAGCAGCGACATGAGGGACATGCCCATGGAGATGAGATAGCCCGCCGCCGTGGTGCCGAGGATGCCCTCGGCGGGAATGAGCAGGAGCCCGCATACCATGAGCAGAAGCGGCGAGCGGAACAGGGCGCTCACCGAGAAGCGGTCCGAGAAGAAGTACACGACAATGAAGAACCCGCCCATGACAATGGCGGTCGACAGCGACGAGTGCACCCCGGCGCCGGCGGGCAGCTGGGCTGAGCGCAGCCCGTAGGCGAAGGCGTAGATGCACAGCACTGCGAGCGGCTTTACGGGGAACGAGAACTTGGGGTAGGCCCGCGCCGCCGTCTCCCGCTCGGGCAGTGCCCGGAACGCGAGGGCGAGGCTGCCCACGGCGACAAGCGGCAGGAGCACGAGCACGACGGCGAAGCGATCGCCTGAAAGTCCCTGGCAGAGGTAGGCGAGCGGCACGGCGATGAAGCGGGAGGCGGGCGAGCAGGGTGGCGGCGATGCCGAAGCCCGCGTACAAGTAGTCGAACAGGACATGGGGATCGAAGGGGACGGCCAGCCCCGCCCACGGCGCCGCGAAGGTGAGCGTCATCCACGTCCGGGCGCAGCCCAAGGCGAACAGATAGGGGATCATCTGCTCCAGATTGTCGAGGCGGCGCTTCTCGCGCAGTGCGGGTGTCTTTTCCATGGGGCCATTATAGCGGGTTGCGTTCATTGCGCCTCGGTTCGTCGGGAAACAGAGCCTTCCCCATGCGCCACCGCCCCGCCGGCAGGGAGGGAGGCCGGCGGGGCGACAGGTGGGGGAGGGTTATCAGAGCTACAGGGCCGCCACGTAGCGTCCGGTGACGTAGCCGGAGGTGATGGCGCGCCCGATGGAGAGGCCCTCGACGTCCATGGGATAATCCACGCCGCCATAGAACTGGCCCGAGGCGTTGCCCACGGCGAACAGGCCCTCGATGGGTGCGCCCTCGGCGCCGAGGCACTGCTGGTTCTCGTTCACCGTGAGTCCACCGAGCACGGCCGGCACGGAGTTCGCGCCGCGGGGCACCGCGAAGAAGGGACCCTGCTCGATGGGAACCAGATAGTCGGCGCGCTTGCCGAACTGGCCGTCGGCCCCGGTCGCGCACAGCTCGTTGTAGGCCTCGATGGACGCGACGATGGTCTGCTCGTCGATGGGGTCGATGTGCCACTCCTCGGCTTCCATGTAGACGTTGATGTTGGCCGCCAACTCGGCGAAGGTCTCGCCCTTGACGAACTGATCCTCCGAGGGAATCTTCATGTTGCCCACGCCGAACTTCACCTCGTTGGGATGGGCTGCGGCCCACTGCTCGCCAATCTCGACCCAGTTCGCCGGCATGATGGTGAAGAACTTCGCCGCCATGGGGTTCTGGAAATCGTACTCCTCGAGGTACCCGCGCATGAGGTTGTTCAGGTAGGCGAAGGACAGAACTTCATTCATGAAGCGCTCTCCGTGGATGTCCAGGTTCAGGAAGGGCAGCTCCAGACGGGTCAGCGCACCGCCGCCGTGAACCATCTTCGAGTGGTTCACCGGCGTCATCTGCGCCCCGGCCCAGATGCCGGCCATCATGCCCATGCCGTCGCGGAAGGGGCTCATGGTCTTGAAGCCTCGCAGGTCGGGACAGTAGTAATCGCGCATCTCCTGGTTGCCGGAGCAGTCGCCGGAGGCGAGGATGACACCTTTGGCGGCCTTGAAGAGCACGTTGCCCTCCTCGGTCTCGCAGATCACGCCGGCCACGCGCTCCCCCTCCTTGTACAGCTGCACGGCCGGGGAGTTGAAGAAGAACTCCACGCCCTCGGCGGCTACCGCATCGCAGACGGCCAGGGCCGCGTCGTTGTGGGCGCCTTCCAAGTGGTTGTAGGTGTTCGCGTGCAAGTAGTAGGTGTAGCCGTTGTACTCGCGCTCGGAATCGTAGGGCTTCGATTCGGCGCCGCCCTCGGCCGCCGTGTCGGCCCACCAGGTAACGGCCTCATAGGAGTTGCGGGCCCATGCTTCCAGAAGCTTGCGGTTCGAGCGGTAGGCATTTTTCTCCATGAGGAAGGCGACGCAGGCCTGGATGCCGGCCTCGTCGGTCTTGGTGGTGTCCACCGAGGCGCCCATGTTGCCCGTCGTCTGGGCGGTTCCGATGTTCTGAACGCAGGCCACCTTGGCGCCGGCGGCTACGGCGGAATGGGCCGCGGACAGGCCCGACTCGCCGGCACCTACGACAACGACGTCGTACTCGCGGGTGTCTGCGAAGTCGGTAATGGGCTCGGGAGCTTGCAGGAAGGCGGGCAGCCCGGCATCGGCAGAGCCGGTATCCGCGAGCGTGGCCGTCTCCGCGGCGGTTTTCGGGGCGCAGCCCGCAAGGGCGCTCGCTCCCACGACTCCGGCGGCGGCCAGTCCGGTGAACTTGAATAAATCGCGACGGGTGACTTCCATGATGACCCTCCTGAACGACGGGCGGCTTCTTCGAACCGCGCTCCCTTCGCGCTCGGCTGGTGGAACCGTCCTCTTCGGCTCTGTCCGATTGCCGAGCGCTGCTGACGGGTTGCATCATGGCCCGGTTCGCAAAACCGCGCATCGGGCCGATCGACGAAATTGGGTTAAATGCCTAACCCAAGGCATAACCCAGAGCGTGATCTGGGAAGATGGGTCGTCCTGAACGGTGACATAGCGAATCAAATAACTCGCAAGATTTTGGAAATAGTTGGAAGTTTCGAGCAGAGTGATGTTGCGAGATCGGAAGTAGTTGGGAGTTTCGGGTGTGTTTCGAAGCAAATTGCCTGCAATGGGTCGATTTGCTGCTCGAAATTCCCGACTATTTCTCTCGTGATGTCCGAAACCCTTAACTAATTCCTTCGCATTGCTCGAAACTCTGATCTAATTCCTGACTGACTTGCCCGTTAGCTCTAAATACGCGCTCGTAGTAAAAGAGCCGGCATTATGCCGGCTCTCTAAGTTCTGGTCGGGTTGACAGGATTTGAACCTGCGGCCCCTTGACCCCCAGTCAAGTGCGCTACCAAACTGCGCCACAACCCGTTGGTGCTTTTGAGCTCTCGCTCAAACAGCTTTGCTATGATAACCCGACCGCAACGCCTTTGCAAGAGGAAATTTTCCGAATGGTTCTTCGCCTCTCTTTTGTTCGACAAAGCCACCGGTGATAATCCCAGCATCCCGAGAGTGTGCATATTAGTGCGTACGGAAAAGCTTCGATGCCAGTTTAGCGACAAGCCCGAATTAAGTATCCGTTCTTAAGGTTATAGGACTCCTGATCCCCGCCGCATTAAGCTTCCGAGGCGGGGAAGCGCCGATACTCTCATAGGAAGACTCGATAACTCGGGTTTTGCTGTCGTGGTAGGCTATGCCAAAACGAGCAGTATCCGGCGACAGAGCCGGGAAAATGCAACGAGGAGGTTCCCATGGAAGTTATCGTCGCACCCGAGCCGATGGATTACGAGATTCGCGGGATGTACCGGTTCGCCACGTTGCGGGAGGACTCGGGTCTTGCCGAGGCCGTGCGCGGGCGCTGGCCCGAGAACCCGCGGCTGCTCATGATCGCGGCCGAGCCGGATAACGACACCTATACCGAGAACCTCGCCATGGATCTGGCCACGGCGCTGGTGAAGGCCGATCTTCCGGTGGGGGAGCTGCGCGTGCTCCAGCGCGAGACGGCCGACGTTGCGGCCCAGCTTATCGCCGGTGCCGATGTCATCGTGCTCGCCGACGGGGAAGGGGACGATGCCGATGCGCAGCGCGAGGCGTTCTTCGCCGAGTTGGGCGTGCCGGCCCTGCTCGTCGACCTCAAAGAAGGCGCCGTGGTCATCGCGCTTTGCGAGGCGGCGCGCGACGCCATCGGCTAGCTGAGGCGCCCTTGACGATTTTGTGCCGCTTTGGCATTGGCCGGGTAACTGCCGCCCGGATGCGTCATCATGGCCCCTTCGTTCATCGACAATAGATGCGTAAACACCCGCATCGACGCCATGAGAAGGGAGGCGCCCGTGAACAGAGACGCGCTCGTCGTCGGCTTGGCGCTGTTCGCCATGTTCTTCGGCGCCGGCAATCTCATCTTCCCGCCGTACCTCGGCATGGAGTCGGGCACGCTCTGGCCGCTCGGCCTGGCATGCTTCGTGTTCTTCGACGTGGTGGTCTCCTGCGTGGGCGTCTTCGCCATCAACAACGCGGGGGGCTCCATCCTCTCAATCCAAAATGCCCTGGGCAAGAAGGCCGGCCTGGCGCTGAACACCGCCGCCATTCTGTGCGTGGGCATGCTCATCGCCCCGCCGCGCTGCGCCGCCACCACCTTCGAGATGGCCATCGCGCCCTGGTTCGGCGATGCTATCGGGCTCTTGCCGTTCTCCGTCGCGTTCTTCGCCGTGGTGCTCTTGCTGACGCTTAAGCCCACGCGCATCATCGATGTGGTGGGCAAGGTGCTCACGCCGCTTCTCGTGGCCGGCATCGTGGTCATGGTCATCGCCGGCATCGTGAACCCGCTGGGACCTGTGGGCTCTCCCGAGACGGACACCGTCGTCGCCGACGGCGTGCTCGCGGGCTATCAGACTATGGACATCCTCGCGGTCGTCGGGTTCTCCATCCTCGTGCAGGAATCGGTGCGGGCGGCCGGCTACGGCGAGAAGCGCGATCAGATGCGCGTTACGGCCCGGGCGAGCCTCGTGGCCTGCGTGCTGCTCGCCGTCATCTACGGCGGTCTTACCTACTTGGGCGCCACGTCCGCCAGCGTCGTGCCGCACACGGTCAGCCAGGCCGAGCTCATCACCATGATCGTGTGGAAGCTCATGGGGGAGGCCGGCGTGGCCGTGCTGGGCGTCGTCGTGGGCCTGGCCTGCCTCACCACGGCCATCGGGCTGTGCGGCGCGACGGCCGATTACGTCGAGCGCATCACCATGCGTCGGGTGAGTTACCGGACGGCCCTTATCATCGTGGTCGTGGCGGCATTGCTCATCTGCAATCTCGGCCTTACGAACATCATCGCCCTGGCGAGCCCGATTCTCTCGGTGGTCTGCCCGCCGTTCATGACGACGGTGGTGCTCTTGCTGTTCCGCAAGCACCTGCGGGGCACCTGGGTGTTCAAGGGCGCGGCGCTCGCCGCTGTGGCAGCGAGCCTCCTCCTCACGGTGCACGATCTCACCGGAGCTTTCGCGTTCGTCGAGGCGGCGCCTTTGTACGCCTACGGTTTCGCGTGGCTCTTGCCGTCAGTGGTCGGCGGCGCGGCCGGCGCCCTTCTGGGCCGACGGTTCGATTCGGCCGCGAGCGGATGAGTCCTCGCAAAAATTGATCAACTGCACAATTACGATGACCCTTTTACCGAGTATTGCTCATGAGTCGGGGGAAGGAGGCGCGATTACCTGCGCCTCCTTTGCTATGGTAGGGGGCAAGATCCGAGGGATCTCGCCTAACCGCAGAAAATATGAGGCTGCGGAAAGGCCGATATATTAGGTTAGGAGGATCCTGAATGGAGTTCAGTTTCGGACTGATGGGCTTCCTTATCGTGTTCCCCCTCATTGTGGCCGCCGCGCTCTTGTTCGTGCGGCAGGAGGGGCCGCGCCGCGTCATCGTCTGCGTGTCGGGCGTTGCCATCGCGCTGGCGTCGGTCGTTCTTGTGGTCATGAACCTGGGGGCGAGCTGCACGCTCTTCGCGTTCGAGAGCATGGCCATCGACTTTATCTGCACGGGCATCTCCGTGGCCATCGCGGCGGTCATCGTGTGGTTCGCCGTGCGCTACAAGAACCTGTGGGCCGCCGTGCTCGCGGGCGTGCAGGTAGTCGGCACGCTCATCCTCGAGTTCATGTTCTCTCACGGTATCGAGGTGCCCTACGGCCTGTACTTCGACTCGCTCTCGCTTCTGATGACCTTCATCATCGGCGTGGTGGGAAGCGGTATCTGCATCTACGCTCTGGGTTACATGGAGGATTTCCAGGCCCACGAGCCTGAAGGGGCGCCGGATCGCCGCCCGATGTTCTTCGCGCTGATGTTCGTGTTCCTCTCCGCCATGTACGTCATCGTGTTCTCCAACAATATGGAGTGGATGTTCACCGGCTGGGAAGTGACAACGCTCTGCTCGTTCCTCCTCATCGGCTACACCCGCACCGAGGAGGCTATCGCCAACGCCTTCCGCCAGATCATCATGAACCTGGCCGGCGGCCTCGGGTTCCTCGTGGCGCTGTGGTGCTGCGCGCTCACGGTGGGCACCTTCTCGTTCTACGAGTTCCTCGTCATCGGCCAGAACAACCCGGCCCTGACCACCTTGGCCGTCACCGCTCTGGCCTTCGCGGGCATCACCAAGGCGGCGCAGATGCCGTTCCAGACCTGGCTTCTGGGCGCCATGGTGGCCCCCACGCCCACCTCGGCGCTGTTGCACTCTTCCACCATGGTGAAGGCCGGCGTCTTTCTGCTGGTGAAGCTGGCGCCCGTGCTCCACGTGTCGCCGGCGCCGGCGGTCATGGTCATGCTCGTGGGCGGCATCACCTTCGCGCTGTGCTCGTTCATGGCCATCTCGCAGTCCAACGCCAAGCGCGTGCTGGCCTATTCCACCATCGCCAACTTGGGCCTCATCACGGCCTGCGCCGGCGTGGGCACCGCCGAGGCGGTATGGGCCGCGTGCTTCCTCATCCTGTTCCATGCTATCGCGAAGTCGCTTCTGTTCCTGTGCGTCGGCACCGCCGAGCACCATATCGGCAGCCGCGACATCGAGTCCATGGACCTTCTGTTCGACCGCATGCCGCGCCTGGCCCGCTTCATGATGCTCGGCATCATGTGCATGTTCATCGCGCCCTTCGGCATGCTGCTCGCCAAATGGGCCACGCTCGTGTCCTTCGTGGACACCCGCCAGGTCGCCCTCATCATCATTCTGGCCTTCGGCAGCGCCGCCACGTTCATGTTCTGGGCCAAGTGGCTCGGCAAGCTCTCCGGCATCGCCGGCGAGCCGGAGAACGTGGAGATCACGGTGAAGCCGACGGAATGGGCGGCGCTGCTTCTTATGGCCTGCCTGCTCGTGCTGGCCTGCGTGTTCCTGCCGCTCGTCTCCGGCACCCTCGTCGAGCCCTACGTGGCCAGCGTCTACGGCATGCTCGGCCAGGATATCGCCACGGACAACCTGTGGCTCGCCTCCATCTGCACCGTTATCGTGGTGGCCGTGCTGTTCGCCGGCCTTGGAACCAAGCAGAAATCGCGTCGGGCGAACGTCTATCTGGCCGGCATCAGCCGCGACAACGACTCCCGCGCCTTCCAGAACTCGCTGTCGGGCACCACTGAGGCCACGACGCGCAACTGGTACATGGAATCCGTGTTCGGCGAGGCCCGCATCGCGCCGGTCGGCGTGGCGTTCAACACGCTCATCATGGCCGCCGCGTTCGTCGTCGCCATCATCGCGGGCCCGATGGGCTTTTAGGAAGGGTGTGATCTCATGACTTTGCTTACGACACTCATCGGCACCCTCCTGTTCGCCGTGGCGGGCCCCGTCATCGGGTGCCTCCTGGCCGGTCTCGACCGCATCATCTCGGCCCGCATGCAGGGCCGCGTGGGGCCGCCGCTTCTGCAGCCCTACTACGACGTGCGCAAGCTCTTCGAGAAGGAGCGCGTCTCCGTCAACTCCGTGGAAGGCGTCTACGTGGCCTGCGCGCTGCTGTTCGCGCTCATCGCCGGCGGCATCTTCTACTCCGGCGGCAACCTGCTTCTGTGCGTGTTCGTCATCACGCTGTCGAGCCTGTTCTTCATCATGGCCGCCTACTCCACGCGCAGCCCCTACGCCGAGGTGGGCGCGGCCCGCGAGACGCTGCAGGTGATGAGCTACGAGCCCATGGTGCTGCTCATGGCCGTGGCCTTCTTCCAGGCCTCGGGCTCCTTCGACGTGGCCGAGGTGTTCCAGCTCAACCACCCGATCATCTGCACCATTTGGCTCGTGTTCTTGGGCGTGCTCTTCATCCTCACCATCAAGCTGCGCAAGTCGCCCTTCGATCTGTCCATGTCGCATCACGCCCACCAGGAGATCGTGCGCGGCATGACCACCGAGATGAGCGGGCCGACGCTTGGCATGGTGGAGATCATGCACTGGTGCGAGAACGTGCTCTTCCTCGGCTGGATCGGCATGTTCTTCCTGTGGGCGAACCCCGTCTCCGTTCTGGTCGCCATCGTCATCGTGCTTCTGGTGTACTTCCTGGAGATCTGGATCGACAACAACTTCGCGCGTGTGAAGTGGCAGTTCATGTTCAAGTCGGCGTGGCTCGTGGCCCTTATCGCCGGCGGCGTGAACGTCGCGTTCCTCGCGTTTCTGTAAGGAGGTAGGCACATGGCATTCGCATCGAAATCGCCCTGGGTCATCCACTACGACGGCTCCAGCTGCAACGGCTGCGACATCGAGGTCTTAGCGACGCTGTGCCCCGGCTTCGACGGCGAGCGGTTCGGCGTGGTGAACACGGGCAATCCCAAGCACGCCGACATCTTCCTCGTCACCGGCAGCGTGAACGAGCAGAACATCGGCGTCGTCCGCGAGATCTACGACCAGATGCTCGAGCCCAAGGTGGTCGTGGCCTGCGGCATCTGCGCCTGCACCGGCGGGGTCTTCCACGACTGCTACAACGTCATCGGCGGCGTGGACAAGGCCATCCCCGTCGATGTGTACGCCCCGGGCTGCGCCGTGCGCCCGGAGCAGATCATCGACGCCGTGGTGGCCGGCGTGGCGAAGCTCGACGAGAAGTCGGCGGCCCTGGCCGCTGCCAAGAAGGGAGCGTGAGAAATGACGACCTTTGAGCAGACCTTCGAGGAGTTGCCGCTGGCCGGCGTGCACGACTTGGCGGCCGCGCGCCATGCCGAGGGCTGGCGCTACGTGCAGATCCTCGCCGTCAACACCGAGGAGGGCATCGATCTCGTCTACTCCTACATGAAGGACGGGCATCTCGCCAACTTCAACGTGAGCGGCGTTAAGCAGACCGACGTGGTGCCCTCCATCACCGACCTGTACCTGGAGGCCTTCGTCTGCGAGAACGAGATCCACGACCTGTTCGACGTGGCCATCAGCGACATCGCCATCGACTTCGGCGGCATGTTCTACCAGCTGGCGGAGAAGGCCCCCATGACCGTCGTGAGCCCCGAGCAGCTGGCGGCGCGCGAGAAGGCGAAGAAGATCGCCGCGGCCAAGGCCGCCAAGGAGGCGAAGGCGGCCGCGCCGGCCGAGGCGCCAA
>OLON01000657.1_pt1 | contig 23174 bp, 22 predicted proteins | sample 1672691 | NCBI WGS metagenome assembly OLON01 (sample SAMEA3136714, study PRJEB25190) | human gut metagenome | biome: human gut; feature: human-associated habitat; material: faeces | place: Austria | collected 2013
TGACAAAAAAACAGCAACAGAGCTACGCTGCGGTATTACTCTCTGTTGCTGTCAGAATAATCATTTTTGCCTTTTACAGGATAATGGGGTGTGCCCTGTGATATAGTGAAATATATATCCACAAACAAACCTGTACTGTATAAGAAAGGGGAGATTCTTTTCGTATACAGTTTTTTCATGACATATTGCTTATTTCTACACTATTTTTTGCCCAAATGGCTGAATGAAAATTGTACACGAAACCATTTGTTTTTTTGTACAGTAGTATCAATATTGCAAAACATCTTATTTAGACAACCGTCTTTCTTTGTACTTACATACCAGCAAGAACAAAGTGGAGAATCAATAGGGCTTTTAAAGCAGGCTAACTAATAAAATGCAGTTGAAATCATTCCCTTATTGTGTTATATTAAGCATAAAGAAAGGCATCTGCTCTAACAGATGCCCCTTAGGAGCCCCACTCCAAAAGGTGGAGCAACCCGAGTGAAAGTTAATTGTCCTTACGGACACTGCCTACTCTGGTATCGACAGAGTAGGCATTTTTATTTGTGCTTGTTTCTCTTATCGAGAAAGGTAAGCAATGCAAGAAGCAGACCACAAGAGGAAATCAGCAAGCCGATTATCCCCAGGAAAACCATAATGATTTCATAAGCTGTCATTTGCACCACCTCCCTTCCTATGTATTCCGGTAAACCGGGGCCATTGGCTCGGGAGGCTACCACCCCCTGTCGTGGGTTCCATAGCTGTCATTTTATCACACAGTACGACAATTTTCAATTCAGTATCATATATATCCTGAATGATTAGACATGAGACGATAATATCCTCATGAAACAAAGAGCACCCACGCCAAAGGTGGATGCTCCGAGTAAATTACTTGTATTATATTTGTCAGTTAGTCAGTAATTCCAGCATTTAACATTTACAGCAAAAGAATTGGAAAATTGGTTTTTTTATGAAAACCTTTGTTAAAAAAATAAATAAAAATATGAAAAAAGGGTTCTAAAAAAATCCAATTCCCCAATTTCTGTAAATCTTACTAATTACCACTGCCACCATAAGGTGGCAGTGGCTATAAAAGACCTATTTACGCATTAATGCGTTGTCGTATGTGTCTTTAAGAACTGGGTGATAGGTGGTTCCAACCGGCTGGTTGTTGCTGTCGAACTGTGTCTGTACATTACCATACCATGATGTTACGCCGTATTCACCGATTAATGGCTCATTCTGCTCCATAGCACCTTTTGGTCTATGTACAGCGCCCGAACGCAGCTCCCAGTCATCAGGATGAAGAGCGCACCATGCCATAATATCCTGACAGAATTTCTTTTTCGTCAATTTATTATGCTGTCCCAAGTCCTTAAGTAACCATGCCTGATAAAGCTCAAATAACCATCGAAACGGCTGCATCGTCCACACCAGTTTGATGTTTCCGGCTGAATCAGGAAGAGCCATTTCGTTCATGAACTCATGTACCGTATTGTAAGTAGCTTTACGATACTGGTCTAACGTGTCATCGATTTCCTGTGGACGTGACAGCTTCTTGATATCCCCCATATGTAAAATCTTATACAGTACGTACTCAAGTACACGCTCGTCCTTTACAAGTACATCCTGAATAAAATTCTTATCGGAAGCTCCGGTAAACCGCTTGGTAAAATTCCAGAAGTAGAATCTTCTTTCTGCTGCTCCTGTTTTTTCGATAATCTTTAGGAATCCATTACAGCAGAATACCATATTTCCGTCCCACCGTCCGGTTCTTGGGTCGTGGAACTTACGCTGTGTAGTGACACTGGCATCCCTGGTCGCAAGCGTCTTTAAGATTTCAATATTGTTGATAGGCTCTGTGACGCTTACCTCATCTACAAGGATTGCAGTGGTATCAGGAAGATTGCCAAGTGCAAAATCCTTGCCCATGTCTGTAGGCTTTATCGAGCAGTAGTTACCTGACCCGATAAGTCCACGCATCAGACTAAGCAGGGTACTCTTTCCGTTGCTGCCCGCATTCGTACCATTGTCAACGTTACAGAAGAAGTGCACGACACGATAATTCTTTTTATATCTGACGAGGCTGTAAAAAAGCTCCCACAAAAGCTGGGTCATAGGTGAGCCTTTGCCAAAATATGACTCAATCACAGTATCTATATCATAGGTGTCACCGGTATCCGGGTCTGTAATGATAGGGGATACACAGGCCTTTGGATTATATGCTGTATGGTTTTTCTTAAGGAATACAAATTTTTCCCTGTACTCATCATCCATATTGGAGATGAATTCTTGTGTTCGCACATTGAAAGCTCCGTTTTCTACAGGAACCCATTCATCATCCTGCGTTTCATCTAAAGTCGGAGCCTCACCTGCAAGGTATAAAAATACTTCATGCCGGTACCTGGAAGACGCTGTATAGTTCCATCGTCTAACGATATTGTGAAATTCTCCTGTGTCATCACGGCTGTCACAATAGCGATAGGTACCTGCATGGAGACCACTGTCATTATAGACATATAAGGCGGGCTCTGATTCGTTATCAGTCCTAATGCGTGCAAAGTATCCGGTCTTGCTTAAAGCTGTAGCAAGTGTAGCGGCAGGAATTTCTTGCGGAGTTTTTAACCTCGCATTAAAACATGAATTCTTATACCTAAATGCCATAATCAGTAATCCCATAACCTCTCGACGCGTCTGCTTAGGGTCAATGTCTTCGGATTCTTTTCCCATAAAATAGGCTTCTGTTATATCGCGTATGAGGTCATCTTCTGTAATTGCGTACCGAATCAGGTCTACAATCTCATCATATTTTAAATCGATTAATATCTGAGAAATCTGTGGAAGATATCCTGTCCCATCATTTAAGTCGTTCATTTTGTGAACCTCCTTGTTATAATTTTATAGATGGCAGGGAAAAATTCCCTGCCATTTGTTAATTAGTTGCTTCATCGGAAGATGAATGTGAATTATCTGTTTTTATTTTTTCTAACGCTTCATTTACTGGCGTTGATGCAATTTCAAACGCTTGCTCATATGCAAAATATTTATAATCCATTATCTGTAATAAGTAATTCAATTGTATTTTATCAAGTTTCCCCTCAATATGTAATATGTAAGTCATTTGTATTTCATCTGGTTCCCCATCAATCAAACGGAGATTCCCGCTATACCAATTGCTATCTTCGTAATAAACGGCTGAGAATTCTCTTTCATATATTTGAATGTAGGATTTACAAAAATCAAGAAGTCGCTTTTCACTGTCAACGTAGTAAATTTCTCTTGCGACCCATTCAGATAAATCAACAATCATCATTACGCGGCCAATGTCATCGACAGATATTTTGACATCACCGTCTAGGAAATAATTTAATCCCAAAGAATCAATGCTTGCTGTGCTATCAAGAATCAGTTTTGATTTTTCATTAGCATATATATCTACTCCATGCTCAAGCTGTAATCTTGCAACGTATTCAAGATAGCATAATGCATCATGCTGATATCTGTTTAAATATTTCCTGGTATTACGCAGTCTGTCGCATAACAGAATCGTATTTTTATAATCTGTCATCATGGATATTCTTGCATTTTTTAAAATCTCCATCTTATTTAAAATCGTATGACTTTTTTCATAAACCATAGTTTGTCCTTTCCGTCTGACTGTTTTTTTCGCTGTCAGACATTGCTTCTGTTTTTTTGGTATTACATTCATGCCAGATATCGGATGAAATTAAATACCTTTGCTGCACCTGCGTAAGCAAGTCTTTACAGACTTGCAATACAGGCGTTTGAAGATTCGATTCTTCGTCAAGCATATCTATGATTGTTAAAAGCATATGATAAGCTTTTTTTCGTTCCTCATAGATTGCTTCTGCTGTAATATCAGGATAGTGTTCCATTTTTCATAACCTCCGATACAAATCTTTCTATGGCAGGCGACCGATAAGAGGTGCTCTTCATTAATTTTGAATACTCTTTATGAATGATTTTCATAAGGATATCATAGAGACAGAAACTTACTTTACTATAATAGCTGCAGTAGAACTTATCATGTTCGCTTGTCGTATCGGAAAACAATGCTTGAATTTCTAGGTTTGCAACGTCTATTTGATGTTGTCTGACATTTTGTTTTGCTGATAAGACTACGTCTCGACAATACCGTGGTTTGGATTCCTTTGTCCAAACAAGGCTGGAAATCCAATCGGTATCTTCTAGTGTCATCTCATACTCAGGGATATCAGAAACGATAGGATAGTTGAGTAATTTATCCCTTTCCATTTTCAGGAATTTCATAACGGCATCATGCATTTTCTGATTAAATTTCCTGATAAATTTCAGTCCTTCCTGTGCATATAAATTATCTTTATTTGCCACAAGATTCTTTTCGATGCCAATATTAATGGCATTGAAATTAACCGTTTCACATTGAGTCATTTTATCTAATACCTCAGCTTTAATACATTCTATTTCCTTATCGCTTAATGCCATTGTGTTAACTCCTTTCTCTGGGATACCCCCAGTAATAGATGTGTTCTCATAAGTACCTTTGCAGGCACTCTCATGAGGTTCGTTTTTCTTATTGTTCATGACAAAGCCTCCTTTCTAATAATTTGAAGATTTATCTTTATCTTCATTTTTAAACCCGAAAGCAACGTAAGATGCTTTCTGTATCCTTCGTGTATTACAATTACACGTTTTTTATAATTTGAAAGAGCCACACCAAATTGTGTGGCTCTTTTTTGCATTAAGCGCTAAAACGCTTAAGTTCATCATTGAGGATTTCATTTTCTGCTTCAAGAATCTTTTTAAATATCCTCTTGATGTTTTGGCAGATTGTGATTACATCACTATCTGTATTAACATCCGTGATATATTTATCCATTTCATGGATTTCATCTTCGACATGCAATGTCACATTCTGCTGAATAGTAGACAATGCAATGATGCAGAAAGAATCTAAATCAGCTTTTGTTAAGAGGACAGGATATAACATACTGTCATTGGTTGATAATGTATCTTCTGTCTGAACTTCTGTTCCGCCATTGAATACATAGGTATTAGTCAAAGCTGATTTTTCTTTCGCAATAATATCACCAATTGATTTTCCCATCTTTGCTAAAAGTTTGTGTACATATTCCATGGCATCTCTGCCGTACGATGAACAATTAAATGCCTCGCTTACCTTGTTAAAATTTGCCTGCTCATCTAAAATATGTCTTGTCATAGTTGAATCTGAATAATCGATTGCTTCTGCAATCAGTTCTTCTTTTAAGCCCATTTTGGCCTCCCTTTCCGGGCTAATTATCACATAGCCCACATTATTAAGTGAATTATTTCTGTTACCGAGTACCCATGCAGGCGCTCTTACACGTTCTGTACGATTTCCATTCATAGTAAGAATCTCCTTTCTTTGATATTTGAAGATTTTCTTTTTTTAATCTTCACTTTCCCTCCCGTCACCTTTTGTATCTATGTAACATGTCCTCATGTTTCATTTCATGAGTTGTTCTCATGTTTCATAATGTGTACTACTGTAAAACTCACGTTTATTACAATTTATGTTGTACAGACCGACAGCTGTGCTGTCGGTGGAACTGCGCCCGCATTACATTCTTATACATAAACAGCATCGTATGGTCTTTTTCGCACAACGAAAAAAAAGCCACTGTATGGAAGTGAAATACAGTGGTTAGATATCGTAGATATATTTATGTATAAGAATGTAAGATATTTTAATAAATACTTATTCTTATACGTATGAGAAATACTTATATGGAGAAATGTTTGATATTTTACATGTGAATTTTGACAGAAAATAGCTGAAAATCAACATTTTTAAGCGTTTATTGTTCAAAGATAATTTATTTAAAAACACGTTTTATTCATGTGTATTTCGGATAAAAAACATGTATATTATCCAAAACTCATCTGAAATCAAAACTTTTCAATCAAATCGTGCAGTCCCAAAAAATCAAGTGTTTATTTATAGTTTTTAAAAAGCGCCCTGTTAGGCACTGCTAACAAGGCGTAAATGGGGGGTCATTTTCACTGTTTTTTACCTGTCGGTGGCTCCTGTGAGGATGGCTCCTGTACGGTGTCTTTCTGTATCACTTGCTTTTGTATTGCAGCCGTATCCGCATCATCCGGCTTTACCGATTTGCAAAATTCTATCTTTACTCCGGTGATTCGCTTGCCTTTTTCGGCCTTTGTTTCGGTATATCCCTTGATATAACCGATGCTTACATAATAGTCAAGCAGCGTAGTAACATACTTATGAATCTGCCGGATTCTGTTATAAAACGAGGTGTCAGAGGCAAAACGCTCTCTGGTTATGCCGATAACCGTACAGAATCCTTCGTAGGCTTCCTTCACATCGTGCGAAGCATAATAATATTTTATGGTAGAGCCATGCATCTTATTGTTTGCATGCCTCATGATCTGCAGTCTCTGGTTCAACAGGTGCTTTATCTGTAATACATCGTCCGTATTGGATGGCAGTCGGATTTCTTTTCTTTGGTGTTCTTTCGAGCCTTTGTTCGCTTCACCGGCAGCTCCTGCATTTGCCGCTTTTTCTGCGTTTCCTGTGAAAGCGATATCCTCTTTTTTTCCCTTTTGGGCTTTTGGGAGCTCTTCTTTACAGGTAAGATACTGCATTTTTAAGCTGATGACCTGGTTCTTATTCGATGCATACGCATAAAATGGCGGTTCCTTGGTAAGGTCTAACAGAAAATCGTTGGTATGTGCCATCCTCTTTACGGGCAGGATATAGCCACTGTATACGCCCTGTATTCCTCCGATGTCAGACGATTTCCTTAAGGAAAGTTCCTTCCGCTGGTCGATACAGATTTCCGTATTTCCCAGTTTTTCAAGGATATCGATAAGATGGCTCTCCCTTTTGGAAGAGGTTGCCCCTTTCTTTAACCGTATGGTATCATTGCCGGACATACAGGCAAGTACCGCATTTACATTGATTTTCACCTGGTCATTCTTTAAATTTGAGCTCTTATAATACGTCCACAGGGTTGATACGGCATCGCACACAATCTTGTCATAATAATCAAAATGCAGGTTCTGCCGCACAAACACCGTACAGGTTTTAGGATGCTCTGCGTTTGTGACATTTACCGTTAATTTCTGACACGGCGCAAAATCGCTCTGCTTATAAAAACTCTGGATGAGTTTACAGTTGTTAATGTAAAATCTGCCAGGCAGTCTTTCACTTGGCGGTACGGAGAATCGTTGTCTTTTTTTCTCGGATTCCGGAGAGTCTGAATATACACTTTGTACTTCACGGCAGTCGTTCATCCAGTCTTCCTCTAAATTTCCAAATGCCTGCGGAACAGTACCGGCTAAGGTGAAATAATCAGTTTCCGGATAATAATCAAAGCTTACCTTCGCTTCACTTCCCGAATTGCCGTACCGTTGCTTCAGGACGATTACATCAAGTTCACGCGGTGATTTCGATTTTTCTTTCTGAAAGAATGCAGCATAATCCGTATTCTTTTTTCTTGGAGGTGTTTTCGTAAACTGCATCGCCATAAGCACATCTGCAGAATATTCAATATTTCCGGATTCCTTAAAGTCGGAGGTCTGCACCGGACTTCCGTTATTGCTTCGGCTTAGGGAACTGATGACGACGATAGGAATATTACAGTCGCTGGCAAGTGCTTTCAGATAATTGAGGTTTGTGTCTACGATGGTTCGCATATCCGGCTGGTGCGTATTCCCATCTTCGGACGGGTAACTTAACAGCTGCAGGTAATCGACAAATACGACACATTTCTCCTTGCCTGATTTTTTTAACAGTTGTGGCACCTGTTCATAAATCTCTTTCCCACTGACCGGTTTTTTATCTAAGGATTCTATCACGTAAAAGTTGCGAAATCCCTCTTCCAGCGCTTTTTGTGCCTCTTCAATAAAATCCCATTCTTTGGCAGTAAATGCATTTGGGCCGTCAGCTGTCATAAATCTGTTTGCACGGATTTTCATCTTTGCACTGGATTGACAGAAGATAGTTCTTGCCAGAGCCTTAGCTGCAATGCTGTGTCGCGTCATTTCTATGGAATAATAATATGCCGGAATACCGGATTTTGCGATGTTGTATGCAATCTGCAGGGCAAGGGTTGATTTTCCCATACTGGGCTGTGCGCCCAAAAGAATAAGGCCGCTACTGAACCCGCCGTTTAGCAGTATATCCAGATTTTGAACCCCGGTGGAAATCGGTGTATTATGAAGGCTTCCGATAGACGTGATGGAAAAATCGGAAAGCACTGAGTCCATGCTTTTGACAGTGTACTCTTTGGTGTTTCCCTTTTCCTGCGTGCCTGCCGCCTTTTTTTCTGCCTCCTTTTTCGTTGTTGACTTCTCCTTATCTGGCATATGAAAAAATCCTCCTTTAAGTAATATCCCCATTATAGCATACCTGCCCTTTGGAAACGAAAAAATTTAAAGGAACGGGTGCATTTTTGAAAGTTCCCAAAAACGCTCCCAAAAACAATCCCCAAAAACGTTTTTGGGAAATTTTCTGGGAAATTTTTGGGAAACGTTGATTTTACAGGAGGTTGCCATGGTAAAGAAGAATTATAAGGGACGTTGCATAAAACTGTCACTTACAAAATCAAAGGATGTTTTAAAGCTCTATTCAAAGATACAGGAGCGCTGCGCTGTACTTTTACAGGAAGATGAGGAAGTGACAGAGATACGCTGCAACGTGCCGCTTGACGGCTTAAGCGTGGGGGACTACACCTCGGATTTTGTATGCGTAAAGAAAAATAAGGACATCCTGGTACGGGAATGTGTCAGGCGGTGTCACCTTACAAAGCCAATGACTGTAAAACTGCTGGATGCATCAAGAAACTACTGGCTGCGCCACGGCGTGATGGACTGGGGGATTGTGATAGATGAAGAAAGGACTGTATAAGTATGAGGACACGATTTTACGTGTGATTGACGTAAAAGATGACATGGCACTTGTGATGGACTGCCAGAAAAGACACATGCCTATCTGGCAGAATATCGACCGTTTCGCCTCCCTGCAGGGGGCATCGGAAAGCGATTTGTATGCACTTACCGGGATTTCTCCCGTGCCGGAAGAAGAGTTAAGTGCAAAAGAACGGCAGTTTGTAAATGAACATTTTACCATGATTGCAGGGATTCTCCCTGCCGTTGGGGATATCAAAGAACGTTCGTTTCGGATAAACGGCATGGCAGCGCATTACAATGTCACTACGCAGACACTGCGGTTTTATCTGTGTCTTTATCTTGCCTTTTATGATAAGACGGTATTTGCTCCGGCAAAACGCAAAAAGGAAAAGGTATTATCCACCAATGAAAAGAACATTCGCTGGGCCCTCAATAAGTTTTACTACACAAGGAAGAATCACAGCTTAAAAAGCACCTATATCCTTATGCTGAAGGAAAAGTACTGTGATGCCGAAGGAAATCTGGTCAAGTCCTATCCGTCCTTTTATCAGTTCCGGTATTTTTACAGAAAGACAAAGAACTGGTCCAATTACTACATAGCAAGGAAAGGGCTTACCTTCTACCAGAGGAACAAACGCCCCCTGCTCGGGGACCATGTACAGGAGTTTGCCCCGCACGTAGGCATCGGGATGCTGGATGCGACCATCTGCGATATTTACCTTGTAAACGAGGAAGGGCGGCTTATTGGGCGTCCTGTGCTTACGGCATGCATTGATGCTTACAGCAGCCTCTGCTGTGGCTATCTCCTCTCATGGGAGGGCGGTGTTTACAGCCTGCGTGGGCTTATGCGAAATCTTGTTGAAGATAAGGTCAAACTGTGTAAGAAGTTTGGAATCCCCATCGAAAAAGAGGATTGGAATGTCTCTGCTCTTCCGGGCATGCTCGTAACGGATATGGGACGGGAATATCTCTCAGAAAACTTCTCCCAGATAACGGAACTTGGGGTTACGCTTACCAACCTTGACGCATACCGGCCGGAACTGAAAGGTCCGGTGGAAAAGTTCTTTGACCTGATACAGGGGTACTTTAAGTCCCTGTTAAAGGGAAAAGGTGTAATAGAACCGGACTTTCAGGAGCGCGGGGTGCACGATTACAGAAAGGACGCCTGTCTTACGATGGATGCCTTTGAAAAGATAATCCTCCACTGCATCATCTATTACAATACCAAACGGATTCTTGAAAACTATCCCTACACGGATGAAATGTTAAAAGATAAGGTACGACCGAACGCCGCCGCAGTCTTTAACTATGGGCTTGCCATGCCGGAGGCTTCCCTCCTGCCCGTCTCAAAAGAACGGCTCATGCTTACGCTCCTGCCGCGCACAATGGCGAAATTTACCCGTACAGGCTTAAAAGTAAATGGCATGCGATACAAAAACGAAAACTATCGGGAAGCGTACTTAAACGGGAAGGAAGTGACCGTGGCATACAATCCCGATGACGTATCTTCCGTATGGCTTATCGAGGATAACGCATACACGCCGTTTGAACTCATAGAAAGCCGTTTTACAGGCAAATCGATAGCAGATGCACAGGCGATGGACAAACAGCAGAAAAGCCTTGTAAAGGCGGCTGGAGAGGAGAATACACAGGCTCGGATTGACCTTATGCGCCAGATACAGACGATTGTCGATACCTCCGCTGTAAACACAGGTGATACCCACATCAAACAGGTACGGCATGTCAGAAAGAAAGAACAGGCAAAACGCCACAAAGACTTTAACAAGGAGGTTCACGATGACAACTAATCCGCTTGATATTATAAATCAGCTCCCAATGCTTGCCGGGGATGCCCTGAAAGATGCCTTAAAGGTATACCCTGCCTTTGACGATGCTATCGCACAAATGCCGCAGGCACTTCGCCTGATGCGTCTGTCACAGCTTTATGACATCTTTGTTCCGTCACGCATGGCAGAAGAAATTTACAGCAAGCTGTATCTTGCTATGCTGCGGTCACTGCAGAAAAAAGAAACGGCGGATGCAACCGCACAAAGCTATGAAAACCACAGGGCTCTTTGCGGATTAAATTACCGCGGGATTATCGGCGGGGCAGATTCCTTTACCATAATCGGCACCAGCGGCATTGGAAAATCCACTGCCGTAAGCCGTGCGCTTTCGCTGATTGAACAGCGCGGAATCATCGAGGTGGAAACGCCGTATCAGAAACTGATTCCATGCATCGTGGTACAGTGCCCCTATGATTCTTCCGTAAAAGGGATGCTTCTTGAGATTTTACGGAAAGTGGATGAGGTGCTTGACAGTAAATATTATGCGTCTGCGCTCCGTGCAAGAGCTACAACCGATATGCTTATTGGCACGGTCAGTCAGGTGGCATTGAACCACATCGGACTGTTACTCGTCGATGAAATCCAGAACGTTGCAAACAGCAAGAACGGAAAAAGCTTAATCGGTGCCCTGACACAGCTTATCAACAACAGCGGCATCTCCATCGGAATGATTGGCACACCGGAGAGTGCCGTGTTCTTTGAACAGGCGGCGCACCTTGCAAGACGCTCCGTTGGCCTGAACTTTTCCGCCCTGCCGTATGCTGAGGAATTCAAGGAGTTTTGCAGCATCGTGTACGCTTATCAGTATGTAAAGCATCCATCGCCTCTGACGGAAAAAGAACTGCTGTGGCTGTACGGACACAGTGCCGGAGTTGTGGCAGTCGTTGTGACGCTTCTCCACGATGCACAGGAAATCGCTATTCTATCCGGCAGGGAGTGCTTAAACATTGAAACGTTAAATCTTGCCTATGAACAGAGGCTTTCCATGCTCCACTCCTATATCCATCCATCGGTCACACCAAAAAGAACGGTGCACTCATCCCGTACAGGGAAGGGAAAGACACTAGCGGTGGCAGAAACGGATACATCCGCCATCGATACGTCCGAAGACCTCATCTCCCGTCTGGTGCAGAAAGCAAAAGAGGAAAATCTTGATATCGTATCGCTTCTTGCCAAGCATATATCCGTTACGGAGGTACAAATATGATTGCTTTTTTTCCAGAACCATATCCCGATGAGCTGCTGTACTCGCTGTTTGCGCGCTACTACGTGCGCTCCGGCTATCCCATTTACAGAAGTGCTGCTGAGGATTTATACCGGGATGTAAATATATCTCCCGACATGGAATTTATAAATCCTCTTACATCTGATGCACTGCATCATCTTACAAAATACAAGGACATGCAGCAGAGGATTTTAAATAATACTTTGTTTCCCTATTACAGCGCGTTTATCCCGAATGACAGACAAAGGGAGCTGTTGACACAGATAGCCGACAATAAAAAGGTGCGCTGTGATATGCTCCGCAGAATCGGAGGAAAAGAGGCATCAAAAGGTCTGCTGTTTTGTCCCTGCTGTGCAAAAGAGGATATAAAACGCTATGGCGAAACCTACTGGCACCGCACACACCAGATACCACATCTTTATATCTGCCCCATCCACCACTGCCGTCTTAAATATGCCCTTACACTTAAAAAAGGCGGTCGTACCCCTGCACTATTAACAGCGCAGGAGTTGATAACGGTAACGGATGAAATAACTTTTGTGGATAATAAATCTCTGATACGGCTTGCAGAGTACATAAATGAAGTATTTAAGACGATTAACCATGTAAATTCCCCGGTTCCGGTCCATGTCTTTTTGGACAGTATGCTTGCGTATACACCATATAAATCCAAACGAGGTGCACAAAGAAACATAACAAAACTGACAGAGGATTTTATACGCTTTTACAAAGAGCTTCCCGAAAATCCGGTAACAGAGGTATGGCAGATGCAGAAAGTATTTACAGGTGATAAATTAAATCCTTATGTCATCTGTATGATAGCTGACTTCTTACAGATATCCCCCACGGCGTTAGTCCACAGGAAAATAACGCCGCGCAGTCAGAAAAAAGAATTTGACGCACGGATACATGCGCTTTTTACGGCGGGATATAACTGCAGACAGATAGCCGATAAGCTTGGCATCTCCTATGAATCCGTAAAGAAGATGAAGGCAGGAAGCTATGAAAAAAGCAGGACAAAACAAAAGGGCAAAGGCGGGGTGAAAAGGACAGACTGGGAGTTACGGGACAAAGAAACACTCCCACTTGTAAAAGAGGCAATTTTAGCAGTAAAGGAATCTGACGGTGACCGCCCCGTACGCATCACGCTGTCCGCAGTGGAAAAGCATCTCCGACTGCCGTCCAAATCCCTCCTTAAGATGCCGATCTGTAAGAAAGAGGTGGAACAATATACCGAGACGATGGAACAATACTGGACCCGCGAGATACTCTGGGCGCTTGATGACATCCGGAAAAACTGCGAGCCGGTAACCTGGACCGGCATCCGAAGACGCATCAACATCACAAGGGCGGACTTTGACCGGTGTCTTCCTCTCCTTTTACGCACAGGGGAAGCAAAACTCTTGGAAGCGATGGTGGCAGAAGGCAAGAAAGAATAACCACAGGTTTACAGGGAAGAGAAATTGGGAAATTGGTTTTTTTATGAAATCCTATGCGGGGAAAAAATATTAAAATATGAAAATGTTTTCTCAAAGAAATCCAATTTTCCAATCCTTTCTCTGTAAAGCCACGCATACTGCGTGCGGGTGCTCTTAAAAAAGGAGAACTTAAATGGACAAAGGTATTGTTTTCAGGGCATATATTGAAAATCTTGGACTTTATAATTCCGGTATCGACTGCGGTAAATGGATATCTTTTCCACTAAAATGCAGTAACGGTAATCTGAAAAATGAAATACGTAAAATCTTATCGGAAATACAAATAGATGAGATGGGAAAACATGAATACTTCTTTGCTGACTTTGACTCTGCTATAGTGGGACTTACACGATGTCTTTACGAATACGATAACATTACGCTTCTTAATTATCTTGCAAATGAGATTGTAAAGATGGACTGCTCGATAGAAAAGTTTGAGTCGATGCTTGAATATGGAACATCAACATACAGCACCAGCGAACTGATAAGCCTCATACGCAGTTCCGACAGCTTTCTCTTTCTGGATAACGTCAATAGTGATTATGATTTAGGCTATGAATACGCGGAAAACAGCGGGTTGTTTACCGAAAGCCTGAATGATTTGGGCACCCTTAGAAATTATATTGATTACGAAGGATATGGCAGGGATATCCGCCTGCGGGAAGGCGGCATGTATACGCTGCACGGCTATATCTCAATGACCGATGATATAAAGACAAGTTTTGATGCTGCATCATTATAATAAAAATAGTACAATAATACTATTATATGTGCTATAATAATGTTATTGTCCTGCATATTATTTGACGTTCTTCTCTTTGCGAAAGTGTTCCGCGAGGTCTGTGAGAATCCGCACTTGTTCCGTGTCAAGCCCTGTTATGTCAAGACTCACGTTCTTATCAAGTCCGAGTAAATAATCTATGGATACGTGGAATATCTGGGATAACTCGACAAGATAGGTTGTCGATGGTGTTGAAATACCCATCTCCCATGCATTAATGCTGCTTCTTGTAATACCAAGTCTCTTGGATAAAGCAGTCTGGGACAGATGTTGATTTTCTCTTAACATTTTTATACGTTCTGCTATCATACTGACTACGTCCTTTCATTTTGATTGTATGATAACCAGAATGAAACTGCATTATCCTGTTGACTATACGATTGTCGTTATGATAATTGTAAATTGACACGTTAAGAATATGCGAGTAAAATAAAGAATAATTGCTTAATTGTAATACAAAATGGGAAGGAATGAGTACATATGAAAAAGAAAATATTGGTACTGATGCTTGCGTCCATGCTTGCGGCAAGCTGTGTTGCATGTGGAAGTAAATCTTCGGACAAGAAAGACGAATTATCATCCGCTGCTACTGAAATACTTAGTGAGACTGAAACCGAGACAGAACAGCTTGAGGAACAGGACATTACAGCAGATGCATTAACGCCACTTGCTGACGCAGGTGTCATCACTGGTGTGAAAGACATCACTGTAGCAGAAGGTACTGACGTGAACCTTAACGACCTTGTCTATGCCGACAAGAACATCGTAAAGAGTGTCGATATCGACGATAGCAAAGTTGATTACAGCAAAGCTGGTACTTACGAAGTCATCTATACTATCACCTTCGACGGTGACAAGTTCCGTGACTATGTCAAAGAACACAACATCAACGTAAACTTTGACACAGACGGCGATACTATCGTCGTAAAGACTACAGTTACTGTCACTGTAGCTACAAAAGAAGACGCAGACAATGCTATCGCAAATGGCAATACGGACGTCGTTACGCCAGAAACTAAAGAGTCTGTTGCTGAAAACAACAAAGCTAAAGCTAATGACAACGCTGTAGCAAGCAAGCCTGCTGAAAAGCCTGCTGGCAATACTGGCAACAGCAATGCTAGTAAGCATGAAAACAGTGGCAACAGCGGTAACAACAGTAGCAACAACAATGCTAATGCTGGTAACAATGGCAATGGCAATAGTGGTAACAATGGTAACCATAACGGAAATAGTAATGGTAACAATGGTAACCACAATAGCAACAACGGTGACAATAACGGTGGCAATAACGGCAACCACAACTGCAATAATAAGCCTACTGAAAAGCCACACGTACACAAATACGTTGAAATAAGCCGTACTGACCCTACCTGCACTGCTGACGAAGTCATCACAAAGAAATGCAGTTGCGGTGATGTCATTACTGAATCAAACGGCAAAGCCCTTGGTCATAACATGGTTCACCATAATGCTGTTACACACACTGAACAAAAGCTTGTAAAAGATGCATATGATGAGCCAATCTATAAGAACGGCTATCAGTGCAACGTATGCGGTAAATTCTTTGAAAACGATGATGACGCACTTGACCACGTACTATTTGATTGTACAAAAGGTGCAACATACAGCACTGCTCATAATGTCATCGTAGGTTACACACATCACGACGCTGTTTACGAAACAGTAACCATCACTGACGTCGAAGCTTACGATGAGTGTAGTCGTTGCGGTGCAAGATAACACATACATAGCATAAATCACTAAGGCTACATAGCCCGTCCCTTAATCGGGGCGGGCTTTTCTTTTTACAGTCACTTAACCAGAACTGGGTGCCTATACAAAAAATTATAAAAAACATGAAAGAGAAAAAAGCGGCTCTGCGAGCCGCCGGGTGAAAATGCGTATTACAATTACTTGAAGATTTCATTTTCTGCATCAAGAATCTGAAAGAGAATCCAAAGAAACAATTACCGACCTTATCCAACGGTAGCTGTTTCTTTTTTTTTTTTTTACAGATTACTATAATATAAGCAAATCATCTATTTCCTTCCCTAATTATATTAATATATGATATAATTTATGCATAACTCTAAATTTTAAACGAATACGTGGGAAATACTTATACAAGTATACATTTTGGGCGAGTGGATGTATGAATAAGTGTGAGACGTAACGTGTCACTTCGTTCAAACTTACGTTCCTATGGAAAGGACAAAGCGTCCAATAAGTATTGTGAGTATTACGTATAAAAATGAGAAAAGGAAAGGTGAACCACTATGAAGAAACCAGCTTGGCTTGTTGCAACAGCCCTAATCGTTGCAATGTCGTTTACGGCGTGTGGTCCTACGCACACTGACAAAATAAAGACATAGCGAAAACCATATTCCGTTGCAGAATCGGTAGCTCATTTTTTACTACTTAAGTTCAATTTTTTGTTGCATTTCAGTAGGCAGATATTTAATATATTCTACATCTCCAAATGTTAATTCACTATATTTTCTTTCTCCTGTTTTTTTCTTAAAACATGTGTCACATCATATAAGTTATTAAATTTAGTGTTTTTCATTTTTTCTACTCTAAATGAATACGGCACCATGCATTTACTTCTAATATTTCCTTCAGAATCCGTATCATCCCACAAACAAATTACAAACTCCAAATTTGTAATTCCTATGCTATATTTAAAAGTCATTGTATTAATATCTGTTGGTATGTATTTCCAACAAAATAATCTTTATATTTTTTAGCTGCCCTATAAATTCTTCTTATTATTTGTGCTTTCCCCCATATATTCTCCTAACGTTCAAAAGGGAAGCATTGCTTCCCTTTTGAATAACCACTGGCTGTTTGCTTTGTTATCCGAAGACTCCAAAGCCATTGCGTATGACCTAATCCCCATACTGGATATGACATTATCATTACAGATATCGTGCCACGCGAGTTGCCATATTGATATTATCGCAATAGCTAAGCCACAGATTGTTGTGTTGCTCTGTGTGCAACTCCAGTGCTTTCTAAGATTAGAGAATGATAGATTTTCCAAAAAGTCAACAGATTATGCTTAAGATTTTCTGGAAAATTATAGATGGCTCTTGTTCATTACAAGAGCCTCTTTTTTTTACAAAAAAATCAAAATACTGCAAATGTACAAACTGCGTCATGGGGTGCTTTCAAATTGTACAAACGTGAGTGCCACACACCGCCAAAATACTAGGCCTTTGGGCGCGGTGTGACGAAGTGTTCATTTTGAACACAAAAAAGTGGCATATTTCTTTTCGATGTGAACACGGAAAAAAGCCTGATAAATCAGGCTTTGCAGTATATCGGCATAATAAATGCCTCTGATACTGCCCGAAAAGAAAAAAGGGCATAAGGGGTCGTGACGCAATTGCGCTTTGCTCCATTGCGGTCGGCATAGCCGACACTCCCCCTCTTATGCCCTTGCTTCGCAACGTGGGACTGCTTCCCACTTATCTTTTAACTATAAAAAAACGTGAAAAAAAAAGGGTCGGGTGTGTAAGTGTAAGTAAGATCCCGATGATAATTACGAAAGTGAGGAATAAAGCATGAATAACGTGAATTTGATTGGAAGACTTGTACGTGACCCGGAGACAAAATACCCTGAGGCAGACGAACAGGTTGCAGTTACACATTATACACTGGCGATTAACCGCTACAACAAAGAGAAAAATGAGGTTGCCTATGTGCGCTGTGTTGCGTTTGGAAAGGCGGCTGAGTTCGCAGAGAGTTACTTCTTCAAAGGAATCAAGGTTGCTGTAAGTGGCAGGATTGCCACAGGCAGTTACACGGATAAGGACGGAAAGACCGTTTACACGACAGAAATCGTTGTGGAAAGACAGGAGTTTACAGAGTCAAAGAAGCAGGGCGAAAATGCAAACGCAAACTCCGAAGAGCTTCCGTTCCGCTAAAGAAAGGCTCATTCTATGGACAATACACAGTTAACTCCTGCCACACTTGAACAGGAACTGAAAAAGAAAATCATTGGACAGGACGCTTACCTGCACGACCTGTCCACCTGCATATGGATGCACAACGAAAGAAGACAGCATTTCTTCCGTACAGGCAAGCTTATAAGCAGACCAAAGTATAACCTCCTTGTACTCGGCAAATCCGGTATGGGAAAGTCCTCTGCCATAAAGGCGGCCGCTGATATCCTTGGCATGACGATGGTTGTTGAGGATGCCAGTGAGCTAAGAGGTGCAGGTTGGAAAGGAAAACAGGTTTCTGACATAGTTTTTGACATCGCAAAGGCAACCTTGAAAAGGGATAAGACGCTTGATGAGGCGGATGAGTTTGCAATCGTTGTTCTTGATGAGATTGACAAGGTGTTTGAACCGCGCTCAAAGGACAGAACATTCTCCCCTGTTGCCAATCTGCTCAAGTTTATCGAGGGTACTGAAATATCATATGGCGATGGTGATAAAAGGATTACTTTATCTACCGACAACATCCTTTTCATTGCCATCGGTGCCTTTGACGGATTAGACGAGATAATAAAAGAAAGAATGGCTCCCAAAAGACTTGGATTTTTTACAGAGGAAGGTTCAAGCGACCTGCCGGATAAGGACATTCTAAAGAATGTTACTACAGAGGATTTACACACCTATGGTGTAAGTGAACAGCTCCTTGGACGGTTTCCCATCATTACAGTCATGAACGAGCTTACCGCAGCCGATTACGAGAACATTCTCTTAAAGTCAGAGATTTCCCCTGTGTCTGAGTTAAACAATCTACTGCAGAAGGAAGAAGGTGTAGAGATATCAATGACACCTGACGCTGCGGCGCATATGGCAGAGCGTATTACAGACCGTGGCATTGGTGCAAGGGGCTTGCAGAGTGAGCTGGTCAAGGTCCTAAAAGAACCGCTCTATCATCTGCCGGATAAAAGGGATGTATGTGAATACCGCGTAGATTACAGGGATGAAATTGTCGTAGATGAGATTGTCGGCAACCGCATCCGAACTCAGCCAAGAACACCAGCAGAAAGAATGGTGATGGACCAAAGTGACAGAGAAAATCTAGGCATGGTATCGATTGATTATGTCAAAGAAGATGATATCTCCATACATCTTTTTGTTGATGAAATGTTTGAGCCTTTTGCGACAAAGAGCTTTATGGGAAAATGCGGTCCCGGTCTAAATGACTGTTACGACTATCTGACGATTAAACATGCTCAGATTTTTACTGCGGCTGCAGTGATACACCTGTTTCTCGAGAACAAACGCAATAAAAAACATAAGGACATGTGTGCCCTTTTATCGGTTATCAGAAAAATGCCGGTATCTGCCACACAGCAGACCGCCCATCCATTTGAGAAGGTAAAGAACCGTCTGCTCGTAAAGCTTGAGGACTGTGACAGCGACAGGATAAAAGAGATACGTAAAATCTCGTGGAATGTTGCAAGAAGCTATGGTCTGTTATTGTACGAACTCGATTATGAGCAATGTGATTTCGATGATGGAATCATCACATAATAAAGGTGCGGGTGCCCTTTTGCGCTGAATACACCCGACTCCGTATGTGGAGTATCTTATTGTTGGCAGGAGCTTATATAAGACTTCTGCCATTTTTCAATTTAAGGAGGAACCAAAAATGCGAATAGTGAATGCCCGCCTAAAGCTTGATGATGAAGGTGTGCCACGCGTTGTGAAATCACCTGCAAAGCTATACCCCGAAATACAGTACTTTGGTAATGCACAGGATATAGTAAAAGTCATGACAGATGTGTTTGAGATACACAAGGAAACGCAGGAGGTCTTGTACCTTATCGCACTGAATCTGAAATCAAAGCCACTTGCATTTTTCGAGATTGGCAGAGGCAATATACAGGAGACGATTGTTGATGCAAGAGGGATTATGATACGACTTATGATGTGCAATGCCTCAAGTTTTATACTTGTACACAACCATCCGAGCGGGGATTGCACGCCGTCAAAGCCTGACATGATGGTGGCAGAACGGATTAAACAGCTTTCAGACCTGATGGGAGTCTATTTTTTAGAAAACTTAATCATCGGCGCTGATAAATCCTGTTTCAGCTTCTTTATAAATGTGTGGGACAAAGAAAATAATAATGATAAAAATAAAGACCATGTTGAGGCTTAAGATGAGTTTATTTACTTCCGGAAAGTCCGTAAAGGTTAAAATGCACGGTGCTTCGCACCGCCCTTTACTGACTTGCCACAAGTAAAATATGAAGCGCTCAAGCCCAAAATGGCTTTTTACAGGCATAAGATGCCTGAGGAATAACTTTTACACAAAAATGCTTACATAAAGGAGAAAACGAGTATGAATGATATTCATGAATTTGCATGTACATTAAAATCAGGAGTAGAGGAAATCCTCTCCGGCTGTACCATCAGCATAAATGATGTAAGAAAGAACAACGGACTTGTACGCACAGGTCTTACAATCGCAAAAGAGGGGAATGAGATTGCACCTACGATATATGTTGATGACATGTATATGATGTATCAAAGAGGCACATCGGAATCACTGCTCATCAGAAAGGTTGTTGATATATATGAGGAATCACGCATAAATGACACTGCGCCGATATTAAATACATTGCTTGAATTTGACAATGCAAAAGACAGGCTCTTTATAAAGCTTATTAACGAGGAGAAAAACCGCAGGCTGCTTAAGGATATCCCTCACCGCATTGTACAGGATTTGGCAATCGTCTATCTGGTGCATATGGATGTAAGCACTGAGTTTTCGAGTACGGTAACCGTGACAAATACACTGCTTAAGACATGGGATATAGATGAAAAGACTCTTTACACACAGGCTGTACTTAACACTCCGAGACTAAACTGCACAGAAATGTGTCCGATGCAGGAGTTTATCAAAGAACACATTCCTGCGGAGCAAACCCCGGATACTTTTGCTATGGACGTTACCGAATACAATTTCGATAATTTTACAATGAAAATCGATAGTGGAGACGGCATGCCGCTTTACATAGTCACAAATAAATCAAAAATATTTGGAGCGGCATCACTTCTGCTTCCGCATGTCATGGAAAAAATTGGGGAATTTCTTGGCAGCTTCTATGTACTGCCTTCCTCAATCCATGAAGTCTTAGTTATACCCGCATCAAGTGCCATGGAAACATCAGAGCTTATAGGTATGGTAAGGCAGATAAATGAGACAGAGTTATTACCTGAGGAGGTTCTTTCAGACAACATATACCTCTATGACAAAGACGAAAAAACCTTTTCTGTCATAACAGAATAGACCAGCCAATTATTAAATTTTTATTAAATTTTTGGCGTTAAAAATCTGCTCATATATGGGAAGATTTTACACGCCCCAAAGCCCCTGTTACAGGGGCTCGGCGTGCTTCATCAGGCGCTTTATGGTATAATATACCTATAGAAAAAAGTAGATTTTTTACGGAAAGGAGACCAAAATATGATGGACAAAAACAGCTCTATTTTAACAGAACTTGATTCCATAAACTGGAATATAAAAAAAGCAGACAGATTTCGCGTTGCCATGCGTGCAGTCTTGTTATGGAACGAAAATAAGAACATCGTCCTTCGCAATGATGACTATACCCCGGAGATTATGAAACGCTTCATCATTTCACAGGTCGACAGTTATGCCACATCAAAAATGAGAAGCTTCAAGCACTTCTTTTTAAGACGCATGGAAGAACTGCATGACCATATGAGAAATCATGATGCAGAGAAAGCATATCCGTATCTGTATGATTCTAAAAGCAGCATCTCTGACATGGACAGATGTTTTATCCGTCTTGCTGATTTAAGTGCTGCATATGAGAAGGATGCCAAACTGTATGCAGATGTATTCGCACAGGAAATCTTAAGCTTCATGGATTTTTACTACCGTTACGGACAGTGTTACAGAGAAGAAATCGAGCCTGCTTTCCTGAGAGAACAGGCACGTCTTAACAGGGAACATGAGCCAAAGGAGTAACGTATGAATTACGGATATGCACGATGCTCCACCGATGAGACAAGGCAGGACATACACAGGCAGGAAAGGGATTTACGCGGATTAGGTGCCGAGAAGATATTCTGTGAATATGAATCCGGTACTAAGCGCAACCGGGCGCAGTTAAATCTCTTACTGTCTGTGGCAGAGAAAGGTGACGTGATTATCGCAACGGAACTAAGCCGTATCACGAGGAGTACCAAGGACTTGATTGAGATTATCGACATTGCCAAGGAGAAACATTTAAAACTCATCCTTGGCACCTTTGAGGTGGACTGTACAGGGGATACCTTAGACCCGATGGTTGAAGGCATGGTCAAGATGATGGGCGTATTTGCCGAACTGGAACGCAACATGATTTCCGAACGTGTCACCTCAGGAATGCGAAATGCCGCCGCCAAGGGGAAAGTCATCGGACGTCCCCACACGACCGTTGCAGATATCCCCCAGCGTTTTATGAAAAGTTATCCACTTTACGAGAAGCACAAAATCAACCAGTCGGAGCTTGCACGGATAACCGGACTAAACAGAGGTACAGTTAGAAAATATATAAAAATGCTGGAAGAAAAAAAAGACGAAGTATTGGGAAATTAGGATTTTTAGAAAATCTATTTTTATGCTATTAAAAAAAATCAGGAAATAGATTTGAGTAAAAAACCAATTTCCCAATTTCTGTAAATGAATATTTATTTTCGCCATTCCTCCCCGTTTGGGAAGGGCGACACCGCCCCCGCCGATTTCCCAAAAATGTTCCCAAAAACATAAAAAAATCCCCAAAAACAAGATTTGGAGAAAATTTTTTATTTTGGGGAAAAATCATAAAATCGCTGTAACCCTTGATTTTACTGGGTTTGCGGGCAGTTGCCGCTTTTCCCAAAAACGGCATATTGAAAATATACTATGTTCCGGGGCACACCACATTATCCTCAAAGGGCAAAATCCAGTATCCTCACTAT
>OLON01000666.1_pt1 | contig 22987 bp, 20 predicted proteins | sample 1672691 | NCBI WGS metagenome assembly OLON01 (sample SAMEA3136714, study PRJEB25190) | human gut metagenome | biome: human gut; feature: human-associated habitat; material: faeces | place: Austria | collected 2013
GGTTTTGGCAAATTTAATTCTTACTTTCACAGCACACACCTCCTTTGTATTTAAGCACACCGCAGCCGGAACATTTCTGGCGGCAGTTCGGTGTCACAGTTTCTGCTTTGGCCTGCTCCCACTCACGGATCAGGAATTTCTTTGTCACGCCTGCATCAATGAAATCCCACGGAAGGATTTCATCCGTGCTGCGTTCACGTAAGGTGTAAAATTCAATGTCCACACCGGTTTCTCTGAATGCTTCTTTCCAGATATCATAATCAAAGCTTTCGGACCATGCATCGTAGAGAGCACCCTTTTCATATGCTCTTAAGATCACTTCTGAACAGCGGCGGTCACCTCTTGCAAGGAAACCTTCCAGGACAGTAACATCCGGCTCATGCCAGTTGTAACGGATACTTCTCTGGTTCAGCTGGGAACGGATCTCATTCTTAACCACTTTGGCCTTCTCGATGAAGTCTCCCTCGCGGAACATCGGTGCCCACTGGAACGGGGTAAACGGCTTCGGCACAAAGAAGGATGTACTGACATTGATCTGTACCTTGCCTTTTCTCTGTTCCTTCGGAACGACTTCATAGTAAGTTTCCGCAATCTTCTGTGCAAGATGCGCAATTCCCTTCATGTCATCCTCAGTTTCTGTAGGAAGACCAAGCATGAAATAAAGTTTTACCTGATTCCATCCACCCTTGAAAGCTTCTCCGGCACCGTGCAGGATATCCTCCTCGGTAAGTCCCTTGTTGATGACATTACGCAGACGCTGAGAACCTGCCTCCGGCGCAAAAGTCAGACTGCTTTTTTTGACATCCTGTACTTTACTCATAACATCCAGTGCAAAGGCGTCGATTCGAAGAGACGGCAGAGAAATATTTACTGCCTCCTCACGGAATTCATCGATCAGAAAATTTACGATCTCCTTGAGGTCACTGTAATCACTGGAACTTAAAGAACTTAAGGAAATTTCCTCATGTCCTGTGTTCTGAAGCATGATCCTTGCAGATTCCTTCAGAGTCTCCACATCACGCTCTCTTGTCGGCCGGTAGATCATGCCCGCCTGACAGAAACGACAGCCGCGGATACAGCCTCTCTGGATCTCCAGAGTGACACGATCCTGAGTCGCCTTGATATGCGGCACAACTGGTGCTTCCAGTTTGTTATAATCTTTGTCCATATCGATGACGAGCTGTTTTTCCACCTTTTGAGGCACTCCTTCGTATTTCGGACAGAAAGATTCAATCGTACCATCTTCTTTATAGGTAACTTCATAGAGAGACGGCACATAGATTCCCGGGATCTGTGCTGCTTTCAGAAGAAAATCCTGTCTGCTGCCACCATTCTTCTTATTGGCCTTATATGCATCAAACAGAGCATCATAGACAGTTTCTCCCTCTCCAATATAAAAGAGATCAAAAAACTCTGCCAGCGGTTCCGGATTGTAGGCGCATGCACCGCCGCCAATCACCAGCGGATCATCCTCAGTACGCTGTACTGCCCGAAGCGGGATTCCGCCAAGATCCAGAAGCTGAAGAACGTTTGTGTAACACATCTCATAGCCCAGTGTGATCCCGAGGAAATCAAATTCCTTCACCGGATCCTGGGATTCCAGAGTAAACAGAGGAATTTTCTCCTCTCTCATAATCTTATCAAGATCTGTCCACGGCGAAAAGAGACGCTCGCACCATACGTCGTCTCTTTTATTGAACATATCGTATAAGATCATCATGCCAAGGTTTGACATACCGATCTCATAGACATCCGGAAATGCCATCGCAAAGCGGATATCTACATCATCTTTGTTTTTCATGATTGCATTGACCTCGCCGCCGATGTAACGCGCGGCCTTGTCAATCTGCAGCAGTATCTCATCGCGTAATGCTAATTTTCTCATAGTTTTCCTTTCGTTAGTTGTATATATTGTACAAACTAATCGAATTAGTAAGCAGTCTGTACAATATGTAACTGATATTAAATAATACGTCATTTTACCTGCTCAAAACCCTCTGCAAAAAAGGCTGTTCAGGGCATTTGGTCAAAAAATGGGTTTTCTGCAAATACTTGACAATAAATATCACGTTTGGTGAATTCCCTTAAAAATCAATTATCATGCAGGGTGAAAATTTGACATATATCTTTTGCTATTATAAACGCATCAACAGGTAAATTCAAGATTATATGTCATAATACCCTGCTACATCCGTCATATCCAGTGAATGAGCATTTTTAGATTCAGGAATGACTTCGTCTACAAACGGCCGCATCATGGAAGCAGGATCATAGAAATCGTCCCCCAGATATTCTTTTAGTTCATCATAATGTCTGCGTTGAAGAATGATTTCATCAATTACAAAGTCGGCTAACGGCACTTCTCTGACGCCGTTATGAGTTTGGGTACGTTTTTCCTGCGTTAATAAGCTCTATCCTGGGACTCCGTCATTAGTGATTGTACATTTACGCTTTTTCTGGATTCCAGTCCATTACATTGAATCTTCCATTTTTCTTTTTTCCTTTAAAAATGATCTCTTTTTTAAAGACTTCACCCTGAATTTTGTAGCTATCCCAATCTAAGGACTCGTATACTGCCGGCATAATGATGTTTCCATTAAAATCGATAGCTCCATATCCATTTTTTCCCTTTACAACAACAAATTCTTCGAGATACCCTCCTGAGATCTCAGAGAACTCTTCAAATTCTTTGATAACCTGCACGGAAGCAGTTTCATCCGATTCATTTGAATATCGAAGCAGTAATACATGTCCATTTCGTACTGCCATTCCTGTGGATGCGATGAACGGAAGCTTGCCGATTGATTCACACTTGTCAATAAGCACGGTGCCATTTTTGTCAATAATTGCCCATCCCTCAGATGTCTTTACTCTCGCCACTGTTCCATTGCGTTCTAATGGATTGGCTTCTTCATAGGTACCGGTCATATAACTTCCGTCTTCAGAAATAAAATAAAACCCGTTTCCTTCACTGACACAGGATGAGTGGTCTGACATGGGCGAAGCGTCTGTATATTTTGGTTTAATAACTACTTTCCCGTCCGTCTTTGAGATAAATCCGATCAGCCCTTCATTATCTATAACACGGCAATAATCGGAAAATGGATCCTTTTCGATTGCCCTGTAAACATCGGACAATATCCTTTTCCCTTTCATTAAATACGCTCCGTCATTATCATATACAATGCGGGTTCCATTTTGGGAAACGGTCATGGAATCGTCATACTTGTATTTCGTGCAGTTCATCATATAAAAATATCCGGCCGCAACAATACTTATAAATATAACCGCAAGGATTAGTATTGTAAAAAAATGACCCTTGTAGTCTGTATCCTCCGTCTCTTCCGTGTAATCCTCATCATTCAAACTGATAGCTTTTAATAATTTTTCAATCATATCTTCTTCTCCTTATGACATTTACTGGGGTTACAGTTACAAATCATGCCGGCATACTTAATGGTACCTGTGAAGAAACCCATGACTGAAGTCAGGGGTTCTTCACGATAAAAGTATACTATAGAAGTTTTTGTTATTTCGATGTCAATACATTAAGAAATGCGAAATGTCTGTTTTCATAAGATATATCCATTTCCATTGTTTTCTTTGTTTTAGGCTGTCCGGTGATCCAGGCTTCCATGGTCATCATTCGCAGCGGGTTAATGTAGATCTGAAAACTGATAGGAGTATCTGCCGGATAACTCCTGCCGAATTTTACTGTCCTTGTAGCTATCCTGCGGTTTGGGAGGTTCTTTGTTTTACCCCTTCCAAGGAACATTTCAATACCCAGGGAGCTTGTTGCCTTATCCAGTTTATACTTGTCACGGATCTCTTCCGATTTATAAGGAAGTTCAGTACCTGCCGGAATCAGCTGGCTTACATACTCGCCTCGTAATCCGAGGTTAATGGTATCGTTTAAAATGGTGCTGGTATTAAATGCAATGACTGGATGCAGAGCACTGGTGCATACGTTTGTTTTTTCAGAAGATGATGGATCTTCCAGCTTACGTACATTATATTTGTGGAGGCAGTAATGGTAATATACAGCTCCCCTTGCTACGGATAAATCGGGATCACTGGTTGTCAGTGGTTCGAACCCGAAGAAATCCTTTAAACGTTTTGGGATAAGATAAAACTTGGTCATGCCTCCATTTAAAATAACCGCGTCTATTTTTGTATCTTTCCCGCATTTATCGAGGACATCAAGAACAGGGTAGATGATGTTATTTACGTCCTTTTCCGCCATATGCTGGATTTTTGATGCATCCTCCAGCTTATACTTATATCCCATAAGTGGGGATATAATCCTTTCTACATCCGATCTGGTATAAGTGTCGGCATAAGCATAAGAATCATAAAGATCAATATCCACAACTTCCAGTTCATAATCTTCTGGAAGATCAATGTCAGACATTCTGGCACTGTCATAGGCCTGGGACAGGTCTACTTTTAATTTTTCAGCCAGTTTTCTTAATTTGCACATGACCTCTTCTTTTCGTTTAATGCTAACTTTAACGCCATTGCTCTCTTCAAAACGTCTTAGCATGTCCGTGGCCAGCAGTTCATCAAAATTATCACCGCCAAGAAGCGTATATCTGCTGATTGCCAGGTCTTTGATGTTGAGGATCCCTTTTTCTGTATAACCTACCCGGTGGATTGTAACATCGAGGGTTCCGCCCCCAAGGTCAAATACAAGGACGTTTTTTTCTGTATCCAGTGACAGCAGGTCAGAAGGGATCTCCCCACATTCCTGCATCCGCATGAAATTATAAATAACTGCTTTAGGCTCATAAAGCAGGACATCATGCATATTTTCCACATTGATTCCTGCCTTCCGTGCGGCATCGAGAGTAGCCTGGCACTGGTCTGAATCAAAGGAAGCCGGTACGGTTATAATGACATCACTTAATTCATTCTGAAACAGCCGCTTTTTGGCAGAATTGATCATGAAAGAAAGAATCTGTGCAGAAACATCAGAAGGGGTCTTGTCCGGGATTTCATCAACAAGGGGTACCTGGTCGCTGGTACCCATTAATGATTTTACAGACTTGCATACATAACCGCTGCGGGTTCCGTATCTGCTTTTCGCATAATCCCCGATATCGGCAGTCATTTTTCCGTCACTGTTCTTGTAATAGAATACAATGGAGGGAAGAAGGGGATTTCTTGACTTGCTTCCTGTATCATTTTTGCGGTCAAGCTCCACTCCAGTACGATTGGTTTCATGGTATTGTTCTGCATGTTTCCATAAGCGATAACGGAATTAGTCGTTCCAAGATCAATGGCAGTGTAATATTGTTTTTCAGACATAATCGATTCTCCTATTCTTCTTTTTCGCGTACTGTTGGAAGGGAAATAAATAATGGTATTTTCATATTTCCATCCAGGTTTTTCTACAGTAACAGGCTTCTTTTCACCTTCATAGCTGAATGGCTCGCCAATGTATGTGTATCCTGACAGGTCCTCTGCTTCTGCCATAAGTTCACGTCTGGTAGAGTCAAGTGGGTGAATACCGCTGTCTTTGATAAAACGAAGCAGCTGTTTGAATACAATCGTCAGGGGAAGAACCTGTGGCGGAATCTTTACTTTGTTTTCTTTTAATGAGACAAGTCTTCTGTCCACCAGTTCAATACTGTCCAGAAGATGTCCGTAAAATTCAGAGTTCATGCTGGTATAAAAAGATGCAATGGCCATGTCTTTTGCTTCCGCTGCGGTTTCATCGATGGTTTCATTTAATTCATCCAGCATGGCCTGTACCAGTTCCAGGGAATTCCTGCAGTTATCGTATTTGAACTGAAGCTGCTCGTATTTATCTCCGGAAGCCATCCCTTCCGCTTTGGCTGATTCAGAAAGCACATGCTCTGTTTCCTGAAGGACATCTTTGGCAGATTTACCACCGCCTGCACTGCTGACTAGAGACGGTGGTTTTTTTCGGTGTTAAATAAAAACAGCACTACATTTCAATCAAATGTTTTTGACATTCTTCCAGTGCTTTTTGCACATTATCGTAGGAAGATTTATCATTTTGATTTACCAATGCTTGAATCTTCCAATATATTTCAGAAGAATGGCTGTCTAAATACTGCGTAAATTCTTCTTCGGCAGTCTTATAGTCCCCGTTTTCCATTTTGACATAGGCATCCTGGACTATGGAATAACTTCTCTGCTGTGCGTTATCGGACTGGTAAACGAAGAATAAGCAGATGAGAAACACAATCATAAAGAGCCGTTTCTTTTTAATTGATACATTTTTCCAAAAAGCCATCGATTTATTTCACCTCCTGTTTTCTGTTTCCCAATCGTACCAGCATTTCCTTGTAAAAAGAATATCCCCCATAAGAAGAAAAAGGCTGTTCTTTACGGTGTCTGTCAGAAGCCACGCTTGGTACCAGGTCATATTCTTTTGCAAGTTTGCGTAGGCTCTCCTGCTGCTCCTTAGTATATTCCAGGTAATACACTTCAAGGCCTCCAGTATCACCTGTTTGTTCTTTAAAACTGCTAATCAAAGTGATGATTTCCTTTTCCGTCAGTGCATGGTAGGAATATGGATGGGCCAGAATTGGGAATCCTGACTGAGACTGGATCCTTTCAACTACGGTTTCAAGGGAAGCGTAAGGAATGTAGTTAGTGGCAGGTATGTAATATGGGCTGTAGTTACCAATGTAACGGTCCATGATTTCTTCAACAGTCTTTCCATAACCCAATTTTACCATTAAACTGGCGATATGGAAACGTCCAATGTAGCCGGTAGAGCGCTTTTCCGCCATAACCTCTTCCATGCTCAGGTCAATTCCAAGGTTGTGAAGGCTTTCCAGGATTGCTTTCACATACTTCTGTTTTCCTTCATCAATTGAACTGAACAGATCAGCAAAAGCTTCTGGTGCTACACCTTTTGGAAAAATACCGATTACATGGATTTCTTCTTTCTTGCCGGAAGGAAATGTGAAGGTTGTGGAAAATTCACAGCCCGGAAGTACTTCCAGGAAATTTCCATTTGTTCCGACGATATATTTGCTTGATATGGCAAAGTAATTATGGTCGGTCAACGCAATTACACGGAGATGTTCTCTGTTTAGAGCCAGCTCTACAATTTCTTTCACACTGTTTTCACCATCCGAATTGCAACTATGAATATGAAAATCAGTCCGTTCGTTCAGTAACTGTTTGGTTCTCATGGTTAAGTTCCCCTTTCATTTTTATACTCATAGAATAATACTTCTGACACATTAGTACAATTATGTAAAATGAATTAATTAAGAATTATTCGTGATTTAAAAATGTTAATTAACAATAATTAACACGAATATAGAAGCATTTTAACTAAACAAATTAAAATTACAGCACAATGTGGTATCCGTTTCCAGCCAAGAAAAAGAGGTATCCTATTTTTAGAATACTCCCTCGCAGTCGATCCAGGCAACCTGGTGGCTTTTCTTTTGCCACAACATTGGAGAATATCTGTCCGAATCTGAGTGCATTAATCATCCAGATAATCTTTTAATCTTTTTCTCCGCTTTAAACAACAGGGAACCCTCTCTATTTTCCGTTCGAGCATACAAACCCGTTCATATGTCATTCCGAGTCTGTCCCCAATTTCTTTTCTAGGGACAGGTTCCCCAGTTAATATTCCATATTTTAAAAGAATCACTTTCTGTTCAAGTGCAGAACCTCTTAAAATACGCTCCAGCATGCGCCCCATAGAAAAAAACGGATATAAGTAATCAATACTGTGCAGTTTTTCCAACTGGCTTCCATGTCTGTCATATAGAATCTGCTGGATTTCTGGGTTTAACTTTTTCACAAAGTCTTGAATATCAATATCTGTGTCAGTGCTGTATTCAGGCAGCTTCGTTTCTTCAGTCATAAATGGTGCCTCCCTCTTTTTTCTTATATCATAAAGCACCTGTCAAGGACAAATCAGAATCCAGGAAATGACTGTTCATAAGCGGCACAGCTTGCTTTCCACAAACATTCCAGGGACAACTGGAAATATTCTGCATGCAGGAATTCATTACAGATTTTTAACAGTCTGCTCCTGGCGATTAAAAATTTATCAACATCTTCTTCAACAGGTCTGTTCCAGTTTTGTATATGGCACCATACCAGAACACAGAACTCAACCCGGCAGGTTTTCTTTCTACTTATCGTTCCATTCATCCATCGTCTTATGTTTTTTGGATAACAGCTATGAGTAATTTTTCTTTCAGATGGATATATTGGAGAGTATATAGGCTGATAGTCTGACTGCGGCATTTCAAATAATTCTGTATATTGTGTGATCAGAGAACAAAATAAATCTGCATTTTCGTTTCTTAAAACAGCATACTCCTGCATACTGGAATAGACCTGTTCCGACCCCTCTGCAAAAAGGTCCAGTTCCTTTGCCCTGTTCGGAAACAGATCAGATATGCAGGTAAATACTTGGTTTACAAATTTTGTATAAGCTTTCATAGTAATCCCCCATATTTCCTTAGACAAATTATGGCCGAATTATACCATGCGGACACAAAAAGAGCCACACCATTTCTGGCATGGCTGTAAGACAGATTAATTCCAGCACGTTTTTTCGTATGCCCGCTTAATACTGAATAAATATGTTTCACTCATGTTATTCAGACAATTTACAGCCGTTACAATAGCTTCATAAGTTGAGGGTCTCTGCTTTTTTAGTGCAGTTGGATCCAGGCAGTATTCTTTATAAAACTCTGCAAAATATTCTGAACTGTCCTTTGTGTTATATGGCTTGTTTGGAGACATCATTAACAGCTTTTCTTTTTCATATATACTTCTGAATTCTGCAGTTTTATCCCTGCTACCGCTGATTCAAGCACTGATAATATTGTCCGAGCTATAGCTGCACTTTTCCATTGGGTCATTCAATGCATAGGCAGTCTGACGGTATACAGATTCGTAATATGGAAAATCCTTTGAGAGGGATTTCAGGAAAGCCATGGCTGTATAAAATTTTTCTGATACAAGCATGTCCTGATATTCCGCGTTATATTTCTGCTTATCTCCGTATAAATACTGGATATTTACCACTGGGGCTGGCAGCTACCGTCAGGATATCTGCATTGTACATCGATTTCTTTTTCATATTGTTCTCCTCTGTTTTACCTTACTATTGACTTTTGGTTTATTTTAACTTATGATACCATACATAGTAATGTTTATTTATTGTTAATAATATATTTTATGCATATTTTTATTGTTAATTAACATCTTTTAACATCAACCAGGAGGATAGTTAAGTATGGCAAAAAATGCAGCATCTTTAACAAAAAACGAAGCAAAAAATTGTGGTGCCAATTTAAAGTATCTTATTGATTGCGTATTCCCATCTGGAACAATCCCATCTAAGAGATATATACCAAACGAGACAATTCCAGGTTTAAATATTTCACTTAGCACATTAGGCAACGCCAGACGAGGGGCATATGTTTCTGAAGATACAGCCAATAAAATTGCTACTGCATTTTCCTTTTATCATATTGGGGGATCAGTAGGAAAAATAACACTGGAAGATCTGTTGATGGAGCCTGATAATTTTCAAAAACGGTTTCCCAAAGACGAATTTAAAACAATAAAAGAAAAAGAAAAGGTCACAAAGCTTCCACTATTTACAAATAAAGTATACCGCGGATACTATATGCTCCCTAATTCTTCCTATAAAGCATATATGGCATATTTCTGGTTTTTTTTCGATGATAAAGGAAAATATAGTGCGGCAATGTTACGTGGAATATCTGATTTTAATGATGTAAACTCACCATTCAGAAACATTAAGTTTGAAGATATTAATGCTATAAAAGATTCTTTCCATAACTGTGCAGATACATATATGAGAAAAAAGAGCACCTCATCTATACACCTTTATTTGGCAGAAGATAAGAATATCCGCTGCTCTCCTAACTGCATTCAGATTAACTTTCATACAGAAGGAACCAGTATTCGTCATTCTACAATGTACTGGAACATTGATATTGTAGCAAGATCTAATCAGTCATCTTACGCAGGAGGATCAGCTTTAATGGTAGACACAAACGAAGGTGCCCGTGGCAAAGATATCTGCGCTTTCAAATTTGGATTGGAATGTGAAGAAACGATTAAAGAAGAAAAACCCCTTAACAATACTGCTCCACAGGTAATAGCAGAACTTATGCCTAAAACAAGAAATGGGATTTTGCTCATTGACAATGCAGATGATGCGAACTGGTATCGATTTATAACTGAAAAAGCATTCCGAGACAACACTCCGAACGCTTTTGGATCGATAGATCCATACGACTTTATAATGAAACTGGCCAATCTGGAAAATAGATATACTTCAAAGTATGAAGAACTGAACGACTTAGTAAAACAACTTGACGGAATTATAAATCCTGATAAAAAAAGCGAATAACATTCTCAAATATGCTAACAAATATCACCTCCTCAATTAATGAGGTTCACACAAAAAGGGCAGGTCATGTAACCTGCCCGAAATATAAACTAAAATTCTGCTTGATGGCAGATGCATACGGAGTAAAATGCTGTTTGGCATAGGAAAGCACCTGTTTCTTCTGACTGTCTGTCCATCCGTCTTTGAACATGCCTGCTATCATAATTTATCCATAACTTCCAGCTCATAATCTTCTGGAAGTCCAACATCAGACATTCTAGCATTGTCATAAGCCTGTGATAAATCTACTTTCAGCCAGCTTTCTCAATTTACACATGACTTCTTCTTTTCGTTTAATACTGACTTTTATACCATTGATTTCTTCAAAACGTTTTAACATATCTGCCGCCAACAGTTCATCAAAATTGTCACCACCAAGATCAAACACGAGGACATTCTTCTCCATATCCAACGGTAACAGATCAGAAGGAATTTCACCACATTCCTGCACCCACATGAAGTCATAAATAACTGCTTTCGGCTCGTAGAGCAGGACATCGTGCATATTTTCGACATTGATTCCCGCCTTTCGTGCAGCATCAATTGTTGCCTGACACTGATCAGAATCAAAAGAAGCCGGCACGTGTCCCGTATCTGCTTTTAGCATAATCACCAATATCTGTAACAATTTTGCCTTCATTGTTTTTGTAATAGAATGCAACGGAAGGCAGCAGAGAATTCCTGGACTTGCTGCCCATATCATTTTTTCTGTCAAGTTCCAGTACGATAGGACGCATCATATTACTCTATTCTCCCCAGCATAGCTTGAGGATTAGATCTTTCATTTACTCTCGTATATTTTATCAAATTCTTCAAGAGATATCGGTGTTTTATCTCTCAACTCATTTCCATAATGACTGACTGTCACACCTGTCACTTCGTCTTCTGTATACACAAAAGTCTGTTCTTCTTTAGACCTTTACAAACTGCTTTTTGTTGTGTCCTATTGATCTGGTTGGATTTCATTTACACTCCGGCAGGATTCCAGGAATTATTATCCAGTTTGTTCAGCATCTCCTTCAGCTCAACTGTATATGCCACCTTTACGTCGCTGTCTTTTTTGATGATAAATTCGGAGAGGCCATATTCTGAGCCGTTGTCTGCCCAGTCATATGTATATCCCAGTCTCGTCCATGGATATTTCCCATCAAAATAACTGGAGATAATATTTGAATCAAACCATTCTTTATAGTCCTCATCAACTTCATCCGAAAATGCATCTGTCATTTCTGTTGTTCCGATATCTGAGACATATGCCGGGCGGAAAACGTCTTCCGGTTTTACCCACATAGCTGTAAAATACTCGGATTCGTTATCCGGGCGCAGACCGATGAGTTCTTTTATTCTTGTCTGCAGTCTGTCACATCCTCTTTATTCTTCTGATACCATTCTTCCAGTTCGCCGCCTGTAAACGTCCATACATTTCCCCATTCCAGTTTTACATCTGCACCATCCGGATAACTGTCCGGATATTTATGGAAGGTATAAAGAAGAATCCTGCCCTCCTGATCGTAAACGGCATATGGCTGTCCCTCCTCCAGACTTACTACGGGAAGGATTTCATCCTTGTCAATGATCATTGCATCTTCAACCGCATCGTCAAAGAGGGTCTGCTGATCCGTTTCACTTTCTGCTGAAATATCTGTTTCTTCTGCCTGAACGCTTACCGTTGTTTTACCTGACAGTGTAATTGCTGAAATCAGAATACTGTTCACGATCATTATTTTCCATAATTTGTTTTTCATATATTATCTTTCCTTTCTATTTCATAAGACAACCTGCTCCCACCACTTAAATCACAGCTTTTGAAGCAGGGGAGTTATCTGCTTCCGTTAACTGTTATATTTCTCTACATCCAGTAGATTTTCTGATTTTGCCACTATAAGGGATACCGCCACATCTCCGGCTGAATTTACAGCAGTCCTGAACATTCCCAGCAGGGAATCAATTCCCATTACCAGACTCAGTGCCTCAGCCGGGACACCAATCTGTGTCAGGAGCACGGACAGACAAACCAGTCCTGCTCCCGGTATTCCCGGTGCACCTATGGAAAGAACTATGATTGAAAATACCATGGAAAATAATTCCGAACCACCCATGTCAACTCCAAAGACTTTAGCCAGAAACAATCCTGCCACTGCCATATATATGCAGGAACCATCCATATTTACCGTCGCTCCTAACGGTATGGAAAACGAAGATATCCTGGAAGAGATTCCCAGTCGATGGCATGATTTTATATTAAATGGCATTGCCGCATTGGAGGATGCCAGACTGAAACTTGCCATCATTGCAGATGCATGCTTTTTTAACAGGATGATCGGATTTAATCTGGCTATCATAAATACCAGCACACAATAAGCCAATAACATCACAGCCAGTGCCAGCACAAATGTTCCAAAGAAGCTCATAATGGCCAGCAGTGTCTCTGTTCCTGTAAGCATGACAAGAGAAGTCATGGAGCACAATACTGCCAGTGGTATGAATTTTACGATCAGCGTGGTAATTTTCAGAAAAAGTATGTTGAAGCTCTCAAAAAGTGTCTTCAGTCCTTTTGAATAATCGCCGATCATTCCAACTGCTGCACCGCAAATAATTGCTATAAAAATAATCTGCAGCATATCCGCTTCCAAAAATGGTTTTACGATATTAGATGGCACAATATTTACAACGGTATCTAACAATGAAATATTTGTATTGCCGGCAGTCTCAATCGTCTTCGATGCTGCATCTGTTACATATTGTGACAGTGATGCATCACCCGGCTGTATCAGTTCAAACACACCGATGCCAATGGTCACTGCCAGAAGTGTGGTAAACAGATACATTCCCATCACTTTCAGACCGATTTTTCCCAGATCCTGAATACTGTCAAATTGTGACAGACAGGTAACTATGGAAAAGAATACTACCGGTCCGACAATCATCTTTAACGCATTTAAAAACATTACCTTTACGGGTGTCAGTAAGTACTCATTTAACATATTCTGAGCCGATACTGGTAATGATAATTTAAAAATAATTCCCAGAATTACAGCAAGCAGCATTGCTCCTAAGGTTAAATATAACTGCATTCTCTCTGACCGTTTTACGACCAGACGTATGGTGTTTTGGTGCAGTCTGTTTTTATATTGAAATATATCTGACTGAGAACGAATGATCAGATTTCGAATGGCTGCTTCTGCATCTCCACTCACTCCCTCAAAATCCATATCACCGATGAGTACGCTCTCTTCAGACACATTAAAAGCTTCACCCCGTGCACTTATGTTTAAAGAAATGTTACCGAACAGCTTCTTAAACACGATCTCTATCTTTTCCTGCTCTTCTGTATGACTCATCATACACACAAGACTTTCTTCTGCCATAAGCATGGTCATGGTGGCTTCTCTTCTGTTCAGATTATATTTTTTTAACTCTTCTTCTACATATTGTAATGCTTTCTGAAGCTCCTGTCTGTCATTATGTATAATCATTTATTTTCTCCCATATCTTACAATCTTTTTTCCATCCATAATCTGTTTTGCTGATTCACATACTCGTACTTCATTTCATCCATATTCTTCTTGACCAGGTAAATGCCCAAACCGCCGATCTTTCTTTCTTCTGAAGATAAAGTAATATCAGGATCTTCTGTATCCAGCGGATTATAGGGGATGCCATTGTCGGTAAATGTCAGAAAGACTGCTTTCGGTGTATTCCCGGACTCCACTCTGACTGTTACGGCTCCAACAGAATCTTTGTATGCATAATGACAAATATTCCCAAATATTTCATCGATGACAATATTGATCTGTATCCTGGACTTCATGGGGCAGGCTATTTGATCCAGAAAATCATCCACAAACGCTGTCACTGTATTCATATTTTCTATCATAGCATCTACTGTTATTTCTTTCACAGGTTACCCCTCCATTTTTTTGGTATACTCCAGACACAACATGGTGATATCATCAGACTGATTATTGTCGCCTGCAAACGCATCTATATCTGCCTTCACGAGTTCCAGGGTCTTCTCAGGACTACATGTCTGACATTGCTGATTTAGGATATGATGCAGTCTGTCCATTCCATATAGCTGGTTGTCTTTATTCATCGCCTCTGTGACTCCATCTGTATACTGAAACACTTTATCTCCTATATCCAGCTGGATCATCTGTTCTTTATATCTGATATTTTCCATACCCGCCAGAACAAATCCCGGACGGATCTTATATGCTTCATATCCTTTGCCTTTGCGATAGATAAAGGGTTTCTCATGTCCTGCATTCACATACCGGAACTCGCCCGTCACAAGATCCAGAACGCCTTCAAATGCGGTAATGAACATTCCGTTATCGTTTGATTCACACAAAATATTGTTTACTTCTGTAAAAACCTCTCCCAGATCACGTCCTGGCTTAGTATGATCTTTTATCAGAGTTTTGCCGATCACCATAAATAAAGCTGCCGGGACACCTTTTCCTGAAACATCTGCCATTACAATGGCAATATGTCTTTTATCCACCATAAAAAAATCGTAGAAATCGCCGCCGACTTCTTTTGCCGGTGTCATAGTTGCATAGATATCCAACTCATTTCTGTCTGGAAACGCAGGAAAAATGCATGGTAGCATAGAAGACTGAATATGGGTCGCAACATTAAGCTCCGTGCCGATGCGTTCTTTTTCTGCTGTGACAGCAGTCAGGTTCTCAATATAAGTTTCCAGTTTTTTCAACATGACATTAAAGGAGTTTCCGAGATCTTCAATTTCATCTTTCGTACTGATGACTATTTCCTGTTTTTTAAAATCTCCGGATTGTATGATTTCTGTAGTAAATCTGGAAAGTTTTTCTACCGGGTTTAATACCATCCATTTCACTAACATCATATACAACAGTAATGCAATACATATTATAGAGCATGAAATTCCAAGCATCGTATATAAAAAGGAATTTAAATGATCTCGAACCTTCTGCATGTCCAGAATATATTGTATTTCAGCGATTGCCTCGCCTTTTTCATCCAGGATCGGAGAAACAGCCGTATAATTGTATCCATAGCTGTTATCTGTCACAAGCGGCTTATCCGTACCTTTATTTTCGGCATACAGATCCCATACATCATAATATTTCTGCAGATCGATCTCATCATATGCCGCTTCTGTGTATAATACATTCGTTCCATAAGCCAGTTTATTCGCAGGGTCATCCCCCAGTTCCTGTACACAGGTGTCAATATAAAAGGTTACACTGTCTTCATCCGGGATCACCAGTGACAGATATGTGATGTCCCCATCCTTCTTTAACGTGTTCAACATAGCTTCCACACGTCTGTATTCCTCGCTGTTTTCACCGCCAGGGCCAAGAATCCTGCGTACATCCGTTATATCCAGCATAGTTGCCACGCTTTTGCTCCCACTGATGACTCTCTGAGCATACATCTCTTCCAGATACTCTTTTGAAGAAAGATAGCTGAACAGAGAAATCGTAACCGTTAGGGCAACCCCCAGCACTCCCAGGGACAATACGAATTTCGGCAGTAATTTTAATTTCATTGTTCTACATTCCTCTCTGACCTTTTGAAATACTTTCTCCTCTACAGGTGTATATTTTAACTCCCATGGAAATTACCGCTTCATCGCCTGTCATCTGCTCATGAAGTTTGTCAAAGTTTTGATTCACCCATTCCCAGTCATGCTGATATTTTTTACTTTCTTTTCCAAGCAGCAATAAATCTTCCGGCAGAAAAGAGCAGTAGGTTTCAAAAATCTGTTCTTTCTTTTCTTTCTCTTTCCCCGAAGAACATACTTTTGAGCATTCGCATTTTATATCTGCATATCCACTGTCTGATAACAGCTGAGGCAGGTGTGCTCCTATTGTCCTTTTTCCGGCGTATGGATCATTTAAAAGTAATTCGAGAAATTTTTGAAACAGACCTTTTGTGTCAGGAACCATTGAACTTTCCATATCATCTGCTTCTATCACAATAAGCTTTCCGTCCTCTGCCAGAAACGGTCTCAGTTTTTTCAAAATATCCTCTGGTCTTTCCGTATGCATCAGCACAAACGAACAATGAATAATATCAAATGCATCTATCTTTTCCTGCTGCATGATTCGCCGGAGATTTTCTGTAAAATCTGCATCTATAACATCACAGGTATAAAAAGAAAATACGTTGTCTTTTAATTCTATTTGTGCCTGTTCGATGAGCGGATTTAAACAATCTATCCCTATGATCTTCTTGAAATTTTCACTCAGAAAACGCATTTTTGTTTTCCATCCATTGTTGCATCCCACATCCAGGAGTGTCAGTCCACTTCTTCCATTCATTACTTTCTGATATACCGGCTGTTCATATTCTGAGAGCAGTTTACCCTGTACGGCCAGTCTGTCCATCTCTGCCTGTCCTAAAAAAAGACCGTTATATGGTTGAATCAGAATCTCTCTTTGTGCAATACGATACGGTGTTCTTTCTCTGATAACCTTTCTGCATTCCTGAAATGTCTGATCTAATTTTTCTTTTAGCTCCAGTACACCCTGGTATACATTTTCATCCGACCGGTCCACTATCATAACAAGGGAATCTTCATTTACATTTAACTGGCGGATTGCCTGATGTTTTTTGAATTCCATCTTGCTGTATTCATTATCAATCATTTCTGCATCATACAGAAACTGTAAATTTCTGTCCGCTGCAATGTCAAGTTCATCTGCAAGGCGAATCAAGGCTGCCAGATAGGGCAGATGAATCTTATTTCCGTTTGGAAGGCAGATTTCCTCCGGATATTCTTTTGTATCCCACAGATCTGTTTTTCTGTGTCCCCGTGCAACCTGTACGATCGCAAAAAGATGTTCCTGTGACGGTATATCAAAAATCTCTGTGTACTTTTTGATATACTCGCCACTGAATTCCTGATGGAAATCCCTGATAATATCCGGAATATTCTCCTGATCATGGGTGTCAAAATAATCTCCGAAGTCAATTTTTTTTCGAAAATTCTCATAATCAGACATGGTGATCCCCATTCCGCTGTCATGAAGATAGGCTCCCATCAAAAGCACATAGATTTCATCCGCATTCATCTGATCAATATTTTTGCCTATAAGACGATTACAAAAATCAATGATATTTATCGAATGCAGTGCTGTGTGATCTGTATAAGTGGGAAAAATATTCTGATATTTTACCAGCATCCGCTCTACACAAACCACACTGTCTGCAACTCTTTTATGTAACTGTGGATTTTCTCTTTTCAATTTCTGTTCACACAAATAATTCGTATCCATCATTTTTCTCCCTCATCTCACACATTTCGGTCAGAAAAATTTCTGTTTCTACTCAATGGTCAGAATATCAGAAAATCCCGTAACCTCAAATACTTCGGCTACGATTTCATTTACGTTCTTTACAACCATACTTCCCTGCTTATTCATGATTTTCTGTGCTGCAAGCAAAATACGAAGACCAGCTGAAGATATATATTCCAGTTTCTCAAAATCGAATACCAGCTCTGTAACGCCCTCGATGGACTGCTTCAGTTCTGCCTCCAGCATAGGCGAAGTTGTGGTATCCAGTCTCCCCTCCAGTAAAAGTTCTAATTTTGCTGCTTCCAGTTTTTTATTAATTGTCATTTCTATTCCTCCATTCCCTTAATCTGCACAATTTTAAAAAAATTAATGAAACTGTTTTTCTAGTAATTATACTTTATTATTGGTTTTAAACAACAGATTTGGCACAAACTAACTGTTTTTGGCACGAAATGTCAAAAAACAGTGTCTGGTCACTGCCATCGTTATCTGTCATATTCACTACATTTCGGTCTTTTCTTTTTCCGTTTACTTTCCACTCCTAATCATGTATCATAGATATAATGTATTTGTATTAATACTGGAAATTTTATCTGGAGGAAGCAAAAAAATTCTATGAGTCGCACAAATGATCTTGGACGGGATGAGATACCCCGTCTGGTAGTAAGGCTGGCCATTCCAACTATGCTGGCACAGCTGGTAAATGTTTTATATTCCATTGTAGACCGCATGTATATCGGTACCGGCGTGGGCGATCTGGCACTGGCAGGCGTCGGTATCTGTTCACCGATCGTTACTCTGCTGGCATCCTTTGGTTCCATGGTCGGTCAGGGCGGGGCACCTGTTATGGCTATGAAAATGGGAAGCGGCAAAAAAAAAGAAGCCCGTCAGGTCTTAAATAACGGCTTCCTGATGCTGCTGATCTTGTCCGCAGTCCTCACCAGTCTGTTTCTGCTCAGCAAAAATTCTCTGCTTATGTGGTTCGGAGCCAGTGAAACAACCTTTTCCTACGCCAATACCTATGTCACAATTTATACCGCCGGTACTTTCTTTGCATTAATCTCCGGCGGCATGAACAGTTTTCTGATCGCCCAGGGATTTTCCGGTCTTGGTATGGCTACGGTGGTGATTGGAGCAGTCCTGAATATCCTTCTCGATCCGCTTTTTATCTTCGTTTTCCATATGGGCGTTGCCGGTGCAGCCATTGCAACAGTCATCTCTCAGATTGTCTCCTGTCTGTTTGTCCTTGGCTGTCTGTTCAGCAAACGGATGCCTGTGCGTCTTGGATGGGGAGATTTTCACCTGCATGTCATGAAACGGATTGTCACTTTCGGTTTCTCTCCGTTCCTCATTCTTGCCAGTGACAGCATTCTGCTCATCGTCCTGAACACTGTGCTGCAGCGTTACGGCGGTCCCGGTGAAGGTGATACGCTGGTCACCTGTGCAACCATTGTACAGAGTTATCTTCTGCTCATCACCATGCCTATGGGCGGCATCACCCTGGGAAGCCAGCCGGTAGTCAGCTTCAATTATGGAAAAGGTGATGCACAGAGAATCAAAAAAGCGATTCTGTACATCACCGGATTGTGTGTTTCCTTCTGTATTCTGATGACTGTTGTGACCTGGACAATATCTCCGGTCTATGTACGGCTCTTCACAGAAGATCCTGAGATTTTGCACCGTTCCATCACCTATATTAAGCGGTTCACCTTTATGATCATCCCGCTGGCCGTACAATATCCACTGGTAGATGAGACTACTGCTCTCGGCAAAGTGAAGCTGGCACTCTTCTGCTCTGCCTTTCGGAAATTTATCTTCCTTGCCGGACTGATCTTCCTGCCTGCACTGTTCACTGCAGATGCTGCATTCTTCTCAGAACCGGTGGCCGATGTGGTATCAGCCACTATGACCAGCTGCCTTTTCTTTCATTTCTTTCCGAAGATCCTCAAAGAACGGGAACATGTTACCATCTAAGCTGAATTAATCTTGCTGCCCTATAGTTTCTGCCAATATCGACAGCAGCCTGTCAACCTGGATTGGCTTTGAGATATGACCATTCATCCCGGCTGCAATAGCCTCTCTCTTATCCTCCTCAAAAGCATTTGCGGTCATGGCAACAATTGGGATATTCGCCTTTTCTTCATCAGCGAACTGACGGATCAGCTTTGTTGCCTGATATCCATCCATATTCGGCATCTGAATATCCATAAGAATCAAATCATAAGTTCCTGCCGGCATCTGATTGATCTGATCCACACACTGTACGCCATCCGCAGCCCGGTCAATCAGCAGCCCTTCATTCTCCAAAATGGTTGTTGTGATCTCTGCATTCAGATCATTATCCTCTGCAAGTAAAATTCGCTTCCCTTTTAACACTTTTTTCGATACGACTTGTTTTGGACTTGATTTTTTCTCATAGTAGCTGTCATCTGCAAGTCTGTGCTGAAGAATCACAGTGAAACTACTTCCCTTTCCAAGTTCACTGTTCACTTCGATCGTTCCGCCCATCATATCAACCAGCCGTTTCACGATAGACATGCCAAGTCCTGTCCCACCGATTTTTCCAATTGTCGTGCTGCGTTCACGACTGAATGAATCAAACATGATCGGGATATAATCTTTGCTCATACCAATCCCTGTGTCAGTCACTTCTGTTTTTATCTTTACATACCCCTCTTTATCTCCCGGAAGCTCCTGTGCTTTAATCGTCACAGTCCCACCATCTGGCGTATATTTCAGTGCATTGCTTACAAGATTGACCAAAATCTCTCTGACTTTTGTTCCGTCACATACAACATTCTTATGTGTTATGTACATTTCGCTCCTGAGCTGTATATTCTTTTCTTTTGCAGCAGATGCGAACACTCCATCAATTTCTTCCAATATATCATCCATTCTTTCAACATTCTCATCAATTTCCATCTTACCACTCTCAATGCGGGCCATATCAAGAACATTGTTGATAATGGATAACAAAAGCTTTCCTGACTGCTCTATTTTTTTCTGATAGTCAAGCAGCTTTAAATCTGTCATATCTTCCTTCATCAATTGATTATATCCCAGAATAACATTCATTGGTGTACGAATATCATGAGACATATTGTTAAGGAAATTGGTTTTTGCAAGACTGGCATCCTCTGCTTTTTTCAAAGCAATTTCCAGCTTGTCATTAAGCTTTTGTGTATCATTTGCCGCAAGCTTTGCGACAGCTTCTGCCTTCCTTGCCTTTCGTAAAAGCATAAGGATAATACCAATGATGCCAAGTACAAAGAATCCTGTAGTGGCCAGAAAAACAAGCAGATTGTCTTTTACAAAATCATAAAATGTCACCTTATCTGGCATATTGTCATAGATAGCAAGTGTGCTTGTAAGCATGTCAGACGGCATGGTCTTCAGGGTTTTATTCAGTATTGACAAAAGGGAAGCTTCTCCACCTCTTACTGCAAAGCATGCCTCCATTGTTTTGGTAAGTGGAATACTTTTGAAATCTTGATGGTTATCATACTTCAACGCCAGACTGTTTCCCATGAGGAAACAGTCTGCTTTTTCATGAACGACCATATCTGTCGCATCAGCAAGGGAATCGTAATCTACCAGCTTCCATTGAGGATAACTGAAAATAATATGCTGTTTTAAGGCTTCCTTATCCTTTGGCACAGCTACGGTATATGCCTCATTCTCATTAAAAGATTTCTCATCAGTTACCGCCATCAGACTGTAAGTCCAGGCTGTATTTGTAAGTGCATAGCCTTTTTCTTCTGCAAAATCAGGATTTCTGCTGGCATAAAAAATCATGTCAATTTTACGCTCCTGTAATGCCTGAAGCATTTCGTCATAATCATCATATGCCTGCATATCAAATTCCAGTGTCTGGTTTTTCAGACAGTCTTTGGCATAAGAGATATATTCTGTCAGCGTACCGCCAAGTTTTCCGGTCTCTTCGTCCATGGAAAATACCGCCGGAGCATTGTTCAGAAATCCTATCCTGATGCTACCATGTTCTTCCAGCCATGACTTTTCTTCGCCTGTAAGAATCTGGCTGTAATCAAGAGAAAAATACTTCTTATACAGATCTGCTTTAAAAAAAGGACTATCCTGATCCAGCTGCCGCATAGCACGGTCCAGCTCCGTCTTGATATCACTGCGCTCTTTGTTTATTACAAAATATATGCCTGATTTACCGACAGTGGTAACAGATGATATTCCCTGTTCAGACCAGATGGATTCTTCCAGAGATACAAAACAGTCGATCTCATGATTCGCCAGTTTTTTTTCGACATCGTCATTGTTATAAACATTTACATGTTCCGTATGTATGCCATTCTTATTTTCCCATTCTGTCAGCATGATCTCAGGTTCTGTATCCATAAGCACACCTACACGTTTTTCATCCAGAGACTTGAAATCAGAGGTCGTAATATCCATATTTGACAAATCTGCATAAAGGATATATTTTTCCTCACCCATCGGTTCCTCTGAAAAAAGCATCTTTTGTGCACGTTCATCGGTGTAGGAGATATCGCCCATGATATCAATCTCACCGTTTTCAAGCATATCAAAACAGTTGGACCAGTCACATTTCACATACTCAAATTTCCATCCGGTATAGCCTGCCAGAGTCTGCAAAAGTTCGTAACCATATCCTCGTCTGAGACCGTTTTCATCGACATAGTCGAAGGTATCCTCAAATGAGCCGACACGGATGATCTTCTGCTGCTGCGTTGCTTCATTTTGTCCCACCGTCTGTGACTGCTTTTCATCATTATTCGTCTCAGCAGCCCGGCAATGTACGGACAATATCATCCACATTCCCAGAGCCATAAATATAGCTACACATAATACGGCTAGCTTTTTCTTACTTTTGTACATTCTTCTTTTCTCCAAAACTTACCAGGTTTTACCCGGCACTGATTTTTCATTTACCGTCTCCTCTTTGGATTCATCATTTTCTTCTTTTGTTTTATTTCTTCTGCTCGTGTAGTTTTTATATCAATCGGTTTCGAAATAAAACTTATGCAAAAAACTGGTTTTATTATACCCTAATGTTCCGCTGTCCACAAGAAAAACAGCACCACTTTAACGCCTGAAAAACAAAAAAGAACAGGCAACTGGCACATGAAGGAGATTGTCCTTAAAAATATGCACGATTTACTATTCTCAGTTTCCACTTCACTGTGCTATACTGGGAAAGTATGTTTATCGTTACTTTAACAAAGCTTAGCAAGAATTCTCCTACCTCTTCAGGTAGTGAGATGAATTG
>OLON01000677.1_pt1 | contig 22863 bp, 19 predicted proteins | sample 1672691 | NCBI WGS metagenome assembly OLON01 (sample SAMEA3136714, study PRJEB25190) | human gut metagenome | biome: human gut; feature: human-associated habitat; material: faeces | place: Austria | collected 2013
GGTGATTTGGAATGCATTTTGACCAAGTTACTGTGAACGGAGTGAACAGTAACGACAGGAGCGGCGGATTTGGATCTGCGGCTCCTTTTTTCTTGAATTTCAGAACAGGATAAATTATAATAAAACAAGAGCAGATTTCTTTAAAAAGCCTGGTATTAGTAGTAGGCTTTTCTTTTTTCTATTTTATTTTATATATTTCCAATACAAAACAACAATTGAATATCAGGCAGATCGGGGATGCCACTGAAAGAAAGGAGTACCATGTTTGCGAGTGTATTATCAGCAGCAATCCTGGGCATGGAGGTGCATCCGATCCATGTGGAGGCAGATGTCAGTGACGGCCTGCCTTCTTTTACGATGGTCGGATTTCCTTCTGCACAGGTAAAGGAGGCGCAGGACCGGGTGCGGACAGCCTTAAAGAATAACGGGATCGCACTTCCGCCAAAGAGGATCACGGTCAATTTTGCCCCGGCAGATATCAAGAAGGAAGGAGCGGGATTCGACCTGCCTCTCGCGGCAGCAGTGCTTGCCGCATCCGGGATACTGAAATCGGAGCAGCTTCAGAAAGTTATGATGGCAGGCGAGATCAGCCTGAATGGAAATATCCATGCGATCTCAGGGATCCTGCCAATGATCATCCGGGCGAGGGAAGAAAAATGCCGTTTCTGCGTTGTTCCGGCAGAAAATCTGCGGGAGGCGAGACTGATCCCGGATATGAAAGTGATCGGGGTAAAAGATCTGAATGAGATGATCCAGTATCTGAGAAAACCGGAAAGTTACCACATAGAAGAAGCCGAGATTCTGCTCGCAGAGAACAAAGAGAAAGCAGATTTCTGTGAGATCAAAGGACAGGAAAGTCTTCGAAGGGCAGTAGAGATCGCGGTCAGCGGATTTCACAACCTTCTGATGATCGGACCGCCGGGAGCTGGCAAAACGATGGTTGCCAAGCGGATCCCGGGGATCATGCCGCCTCTGACACTGGAGGAGGGACTGGAATTGACAAAAATCTACAGCATTGCCGGACTTTTGCCGGCAGACGATCCTCTGGTGCGAAGCCGGCCGTTCCGGAGCCCGCACCATACCTGCTCTGCACAGGCACTGGCAGGCGGCGGGCGAAATCCGAGACCGGGGGAAGTTACACTGGCACACAGAGGCGTGCTTTTCCTGGATGAGATGCCGGAGTTTTCCAGAAGGAGCCTGGAGATCCTGAGACAGCCTCTGGAGGATAAGGTGATCCGGATCGCGAGAGTGTATGGGACGTATGAGTTTCCGGCAGATTTTATCCTGTGCGCGGCGATGAATCCCTGTCCCTGCGGACACTATCCGGATATGAACCGCTGCCGCTGTACACCGGCACAGGTTTCGCAGTATCAGGGAAGGATCAGCCAGCCGCTTCTCGACCGCCTGGATCTTTGTGCGGATGTCACGCCAGTCGATTTCGAGGGCCTGAGCAGCAGACGGATCGGAGAATCGACAGACACGATCCGGGAGCGTGTGACAAAAGTACAGGAGCTGCAGCGGGAAAGATACAAGAATGAAGGAATTCAGTTTAACGGAGAACTCAAAGGAAGCCAGATAGAAAAATTCTGCCAGCTGGATAAAGAGGGGAAAAATCTTTTGCAGATGGCTTTTGAACATATGCCGTTCAGTGCAAGGGCATACCACCGCCTGCTCAAAGTCGCAAGGACGATCGCGGATATGGACTACTGTGAAGCCATAAAGAAGCACCATATAGGGGAAGCGTTATCCTATCGTGCATTTGATAAAAAATACTGGAATTAAAGTGTCATAAAAAAGAAAAAGACGAGGTATTTTATATGGAAGAAAAACCAGAAGAAAGAATCCGGCAGATCAGCAGCAAAAGCGCAGAATATCCACAAAAACTGAACAATTACCCCAAAATGCCGGAGATACTTTTTGCGAAAGGAAACCTGCCGGATGCGAAGAAGCCGACAGCAGCGATCGTAGGTGCCAGGGCGTGCAGCCCGTATGGGAGAATCCAGGCTTTTCGCTATGCAAAGATCCTGAGTAGTGCCGGGGTGCAGATCATCAGCGGCATGGCATATGGGATTGATGCAGAGGCACACAAAGGAGCCCTGGAAGGCGGCACACCGACCTATGCGGTTCTTGCGGGAGGTGTCGATATCTGTTATCCGAGCGGGAATCGCCCTTTATATGCCCGCATCCTGAGAGAAAATGGAGGGATCCTGAGTGAGCAGCCACCGGGCATGCGGGCGAGGAACTATTTTTTTCCTGCGAGAAACAGGATCATCAGTGGACTTGCAGATCTGGTACTTATTGTAGAGGCGCGCGAAAAGAGCGGATCGCTTATCACAGCACAGTGGGCGTTGGATCAGGGAAAAATCGTTTATGCGGTTCCGGGACCTGTAAATGAGGCCTTGAGTATGGGGTGTCACAAGCTGATCTATGACGGTGCAGGGATCGCATACAGCCCGGAAATCCTGCTTCGGGAACTGGGGCTTAATTGTGAAAATAAAGTAAAATCACCCGAAAAAAATGACTTAGGACTTGCAAGCGATTTGAAATTGGTGTATAGTTGTCTCGATTTACGACCAAAATCTACGGATTTTCTGATCCAGAAAACAGGACTTCCACCAGAGAAGATCGGGAGCCTTTTACTGGAATTAAAACTGTCGGGCCTGGTCCGGGAGATCGGCAGACATTACTATATAAAAGAGACTTAAGGTAACAAACAGATCCCGGAGAGTTTAGCAAAAGTAGGAGAGGTAGCATGGCGAAATATCTGGTGATAGTAGAATCACCTGCAAAAGTAAAAACCATAAAAAAATTTCTTGGAAGTAATTATGATGTACAGGCATCAAACGGACATGTGAGGGATTTCCCGAAGAGTCAGTTCGGAATCGATGTGGATAACGATTTTGAGCCGAAATATATTACGATCCGTGGGAAAGGAGAGCTCCTTGCGGGACTTCGTAAGGCTGCAAAAAAAGCAGACAAGATCTATCTCGCAACTGACCCTGACCGTGAAGGAGAGGCGATTTCCTGGCATCTGATGCAGGCGTTGAAGGAAGATCCGGCCAAGATGCGCAGGATTTCTTTCAATGAGATCACCAAGACGGCCGTGAAGAATTCTATCAAGCAGCCAAGGGATCTGGATATGAACCTGGTAGATGCACAGCAGGCGAGAAGAATGCTGGACAGAATGGTAGGATATACCATCAGCCCGCTTCTCTGGGTTAAGGTCAAGAGAGGCTTAAGTGCGGGCCGTGTGCAGTCTGTAGCACTGCGTATCATCTGTGACCGTGAGGATGAGATCAATGCATTCATTCCAGAGGAATACTGGAGCCTGGATGGTGAATTCCGTGTCAAAGGAGAGAAGAAACCTCTCAAGGCGAAATTCTACGGCACAGACAAGAAGATGCCGATTCACAATAAGAAAGAAATGGAAGAACTTCTTGCGAAACTGGAAAATGCAGAGTATGAGATCACGGAAGTCAAGAAGGGTGAGCGTATCAAGAATGCTCCGCTTCCTTTTACCACCAGTACTCTGCAGCAGGAAGCATCCAAGACACTCAATTTTTCCACACAGAAGACAATGCGTCTGGCACAGCAGTTATACGAGGGTGTTGACATCAAGGGAAGCGGCACAGTAGGTATCATCACTTATCTGCGTACCGATTCCACTCGAATCTCCCAGGAGGCAGATGCAGCCGCAAGAGAATACATCGGACAGCAGTACGGAGAAGAGTATGTATCTGTAACAGAGAAATCTGTCAAGAAAGAGCAGAAGATCCAGGATGCGCATGAGGCAATCCGACCGACCGACATCACCAGACTGCCGGCAATGATCAAGGAATCTCTTTCCAGAGACCAGTTCCGTCTGTATCAGCTGATCTGGAAACGTTTTACTGCCAGCAGAATGGCGGCAGCCAGATATGAGACAACTTCTGTAAAGATCGGAGCAGGAGAATATACTTTCACCGTTGCGGCTTCCAAGGTAGTATTTGATGGTTTCTTATCCGTCTATACACAGGAAGAGGATAACCAGAAAGGCAATGTCCTGAGTCAGTCCCTGGAAAAAGGCATGAAACTTACTCTGGAAGAACTCAAACCGGAGCAGCATTTCACACAGCCGCCGGCACATTACACAGAGGCGTCCCTCGTCAAGGCGCTGGAGGAACAGGGCATCGGACGACCGAGTACTTATGCGCCTACGATCACAACGATCATCAGCAGACGTTACGTTTCCAAGGAACAGAAGAACCTCTATGTGACAGAACTTGGAGAGGTTGTCAACAACATCATGAAACAGGCATTCCCAAGCATCGTGGATGTGCGCTTTACGGCGATGATGGAAGGCCTTCTGGACTGCGTGGAGGCAGGCACTGTCCAGTGGAAGACGGTTGTCAGAAACTTCTACCCTGACCTCAAGAAAGACGTAGATGCAGCTGAGAAAGAATTGGAAAAAGTTGATATCCAGGATGAAGTCACAGAGGAAGTCTGTGATGTCTGCGGCAGAAATATGGTCATCAAGTACGGACCTCACGGAAGATTTCTTGCCTGTCCGGGATTCCCGGAGTGCAGAAACACCAAGCCTTATTACGAAAAGATCGGTGTTGCCTGCCCGAAATGCGGCAAGGATGTCGTCCTTAAGAAAACACAGAAGGGACGTAAGTATTACGGATGTATTGACAATCCGGAATGCGATTTTATGTCCTGGCAGAAACCGTCAGACAAGAAGTGCCCTGTCTGCGGAAGCTATATGATCGAAAAAGGAAATAAACTGGTCTGCAGTCAGGAAACCTGCGGTTATGTAGAGGCAAAAACAAAAGAAGAAGACTGAATATAAGAATTTTCTGAAAATGCAGATAAAATCGAAAAAAATATAAAAATATCTTGCTTTTTCGTGGTGAAGCGTGTACTATTATCTTATAAAGATGGTTACATCGAATAAATCATTGAAGGAGGCCAAGATGAGCGTTCAGTTGTTAGATAAAACAAGAAAAATTAACAAACTTTTGCACAATAGCAGTTCCAGTAAGGTTGTGTTCAATGACATCTGTCAGGTTCTGATGGAGACTTTAAGTTCCAATATCCTGGTACTGAGCAAGAAGGGCAAAGTCTTAGGCATCAGTTTATGCCCGGGTGTGAAGGAAATAACTGAACTGATTGAGGATAACGTTGGCGGACACGTAGATGAATTGTTGAACGAGCGTTTTTTGGGAGTTTTATCAACTAAGGAAAATGTGAATCTTCAGACTTTAGGGTTTGAGCACGTTGACAGCAGCTGCCAGGGTATCATCAATCCGATCGATATTGCCGGCGAACGTCTGGGAACAGTTTTCATGTATCGTGATAATAAGCCATACGATATCGAGGATATCATTGTCAGTGAATACGGCACAACCGTAGTAGGGCTTGAAATGATGCGTGCAGTACACGAAGAGAATGCAGAAGAGGACCGTAAGCAGCAGGTTGTCAAATCAGCCTTCAACACTCTGTCATTCTCCGAACTGGAAGCGATTATCCATATCTTTGACGAGCTGGATGGCGAAGAGGGAATCCTGGTTGCGAGCAAGATTGCAGACCGTGTGGGAATCACCAGATCCGTGATCGTAAATGCGCTCCGTAAATTCGAGAGTGCAGGTGTTATCGAGTCCCGTTCTTCCGGTATGAAGGGAACCTACATCAAGGTTCTCAATGAAGTGATCTTCGACGAACTCGAAGAAATCAAAGCACAGAGAAACAAGAAAGCATGATCAGAGACTGATCAGAAATAAGAATCTAAGAAAGCTCTTTTTCATCGGGCGTATGTCTGGTGAGAAGGAGCTTTTTTTCGCGCTGTACAGCAAGGAGGCACCGGATGCGTGTTCGCTGATCCTGTATAAAAAATTACTGAAAAACAGTAAAATAAGAAAATTAAAGAAAATCAAAGAAAAAAAGAGATAATATCTAAAAATATAGTAATTTATGACGATGAAAAGAGTTGCAGAAAATAACGGAATTAAATAATATAAGGACAGTGATTAGCACTCGAACGAAATGAGTGCTAGTAATCGAAAAGCAAGGCAACAATAAAGGAGGAAAATAGATCATGAAATTAGTACCTTTAGGCGACAGAGTTGTATTAAAACAGTTAGAAGCAGAGGAAACAACAAAATCCGGTATCGTACTTCCGGGTCAGGCACAGGAGAAACCACAGCAGGCAGAAGTTATCGCTGTAGGACCTGGCGGAGTTGTTGATGGTAAAGAAGTAAAGATGGAAGTGGAAACAGGTAATAAGGTTATCTATTCCAAATATGCAGGAACAGAAGTAAAGCTTGACGGCGAAGAATACATCATCGTAAAACAGAATGATATTCTTGCAATCGTTGAATAATTATATTAAATCGACATTATTTTAGGAGGACAGTCATCATGGCAAAAGAAATTAAATTCGGCGCAGAAGCAAGAGCCGCACTTGAAGCTGGTGTAAACAAACTTGCAGATACAGTAAGAGTAACGATCGGACCAAAAGGAAGAAACGTAGTACTTGACAAACAGTTTGGTGCTCCGCTCATCACAAACGATGGTGTTACGATCGCAAAAGAGATCGAACTGGAAGACGGATTCGAAAACATGGGCGCACAGCTCATCAAAGAAGTTGCATCCAAGACAAATGATGTAGCTGGTGATGGTACTACAACAGCAACTGTTCTTGCTCAGGCAATGGTTCACGAAGGAATGAAGAACCTGGCAGCAGGCGCTAACCCGATCATCCTCAGAAAAGGAATGAAAAAAGCTACTGACACAGCAGTAGAAGCTATCAAAGAAATGAGCCAGAAGATCAGCGGCAAAGCACAGATCGCAAACGTTGCTGCAATCTCTGCAAGTGATGAAGAAGTTGGTCAGCTCGTTGCAGACGCAATGGAAAAAGTTTCCAACGACGGTGTTATCACAGTAGAAGAATCCAAGACCATGCATACAGAACTTGACCTGGTAGAAGGTATGCAGTTTGACCGTGGATATATTTCCGCATACATGTCCACAGACATGGAAAAAATGGAAGCAAATCTGGAAGATCCATACATCCTGATCACTGACAAGAAGATCAGCAACATTCAGGAGATCCTTCCATTACTGGAGCAGGTTGTTCAGGCAGGTGCCAAACTTCTCATCATCGCTGAGGATGTGGAGGGTGAAGCTCTGACAACTCTGATCGTAAACAAATTAAGAGGAACCTTCCAGGTAGTAGCTGTCAAAGCTCCTGGATATGGTGACAGAAGAAAAGAAATGCTTCAGGATATCGCTATCCTGACAGGCGGACAGGTAATCTCTGATGAACTTGGACTGGACCTCAAAGAAGCTACCATGCAGCAGCTTGGACGTGCAAAATCTGTCAAAGTTGCAAAAGAAAACACAGTTATCGTTGACGGACTTGGAGACAAGAAAGCAATCGAAGACCGTGTTGCACAGATCCGTGGACAGATCGAAGAGACAAAATCCGAATTCGACAAAGAAAAATTACAGGAAAGACTTGCAAAACTGGCAGGCGGCGTAGCTGTTATCCGTGTTGGTGCTGCAACTGAAACTGAAATGAAAGAAGCAAAACTTCGTCTGGAAGATGCTCTTGCAGCTACAAGAGCAGCAGTAGAAGAAGGAATCATCGCAGGCGGTGGATCTGCTTATATCCATGCTTCCAAGAAAGTTGCTGAACTGGTTGCAACTCTGGAAGGTGATGAGAAGACAGGTGCAAATGTTATCCTCAAATCTCTGGAAGCTCCGTTATTCCACATTTCTGCAAATGCAGGACTGGAAGGTTCTGTCATCATCAACAAAGTAAGAGAATCTGAGCCAGGAATCGGATTTGATGCCCTGAACGAGAGATATGTAGACATGGTAGGAGCAGGTATCCTTGACCCGGTTAAGGTTACAAGAAGTGCCCTTCAGAACGCTACAAGTGTTGCATCCACTCTGCTTACAACAGAATCCGTAGTTGCAACGATCAAAGAAGATACTCCGGCTATGCCGGCAGGCGCACCAGGAATGGGCGGAATGATGTAATTAAAGTTTTCTAAATATCAGACCAGCGTCATAGACGCTGGTCTTCTTTTATGATAGAATAATGAAAAACAAAAGAAAGGAAAACAGAGATGAGTGATTTATATTCTGAATTTCTGGTAAAGAAAGAGCCGACATCCAAAGACGCCATAACAAAATATGGCCTGATCGGTCTGACCGTGCTTGCCGCTGTAGCAGGACTTTTATTCAATTTCCTGTTCCTTCTGGCAGCAGTTGTGCTTGGAATCGCATGCTACTTTATCGTGCCGAAGACAGACCTCGAATACGAGTATCTTTTTGTAAACGGAGAGATGGACATTGACATGGTCATGGCGAAATCCAAACGTAAGAAGGCCAAGACAGTGAACATCAAGGAGGCTGACCTTGTAGCCCCTCTGGATTCACACCGCCTGGATTATTACAACAGCAACAGTAAGATGAAGACACTGGACTATTCTTCCGGAAATCCATCCCATAAGCGTTTTGCGATCATCACCAGGGACAAGGGCGAGAACTGCAAGATCATTATCGAACCGGATGAAACGATGCAGCAGGCTATCAAAAATTCAGCACCGAGCAAAGTTTTTTTGGATTGACACTGCAAATTATTTTTGTTAAACTAGGGAACAAAATCAAAATAACATAATATACAAGGGAGGAAATGCAATGGGTACTATCATTGGTGAAGGAATTACATTTGACGACGTTCTTTTAGTTCCGGCTTATTCAAAAGTAATTCCGAATCAGGTAGATGTCGCAACGTATTTAACAAAGAAGATTAAACTGAACATTCCTATGATGAGCGCAGGAATGGACACAGTTACTGAGCACAGGATGGCGATCGCCATGGCGAGACAGGGCGGTATCGGTATTATTCACAAGAATATGACTATCGAAGCACAGGCAGACGAAGTAGACAAGGTAAAACGTTCTGAGAACGGTGTTATCACAGATCCATTCTTTTTATCCGCTGACAATACCCTTGAAGATGCGAACAACCTGATGGCGAAATTCCGTATCTCCGGTGTTCCGATCACAGAGGGAAGAAAACTGGTCGGTATCATTACCAACCGTGACCTCAAATTCGAAACAGACTTTTCCAAGAAGATCGGAGAGTGCATGACATCCGAGGGACTGATCACAGCCAAGGAAGGAATCACTCTTGAAGAGGCAAAGAAGATCCTTGCCAAATCCCGCAAAGAAAAATTACCCATTGTAGATGACGACTTTAACTTAAAAGGTCTGATCACGATCAAGGATATCGAGAAACAGATCAAATATCCACTTGCAGCCAAGGACGCACAGGGACGTCTGCTCTGCGGTGCAGCCGTTGGTATCACAGCTAACGTTCTTGCACGTGTAGATGCACTTGTTAAGGCAAATGTAGACGTTATCGTTGTAGACTCCGCACATGGACATTCCGAGAATATCCTCCGTGCAGTACGCCAGATCAAGGATGCATATCCGGATCTTCAGGTGATCGCAGGAAACGTTGCCACAGGAGCAGCTACCAAGGCTCTGATCGATGCCGGTGTAGATGCTGTCAAAGTTGGTATCGGACCTGGTTCCATCTGTACGACACGTGTCGTTGCAGGTATCGGTGTTCCACAGATCACAGCTGTTATGGACTGCTATGAAGTAGCTAACCGCTATGGTATCCCGATCATCGCAGATGGCGGAATCAAATACTCCGGAGATATCACCAAGGCGATCGCAGCAGGAGCCAATGTCTGCATGATGGGAAGCATCTTTGCAGGATGCGACGAGAGCCCGGGAACTTTCGAACTGTACCAGGGACGTAAATACAAAGTATACCGTGGTATGGGATCTATCGCAGCCATGGAGAACGGCAGCAAGGACCGCTACTTCCAGCAGGATGCGAAGAAACTCGTTCCGGAAGGTGTAGAAGGACGTGTAGCATACAAGGGACATGTTGAGGACACTGTATTCCAGCTTATGGGCGGTCTTCGTTCCGGTATGGGATACTGTGGAGCAGAAACCATTGAGAAGCTTAAGACAACCGGAAAATTCATCAAGATCTCCGCTGCATCCCTCAAAGAATCTCATCCGCATGACATCCACATCACCAAGGAAGCTCCGAACTACAGCGTGGATGAATAATTGTTTTGATTTTTATTCTTGCGAAACTAAATAAAGTAGTATATTATGTAATTGTTCGCAGGTAGTATCCCGCGAGGTGTTTTGCCATGAATATGGCAAAATCCCGAGACATACAGGGCAAAATGCTATCACCGTAGGTGATTTGGAATGCATTTTGACCAAGTTACTGTGAACGAAGTGAACAGTAACATATTATGATATTATAACGACTGCATGACTGGCGGAAGTAGGATCACCTACAGGGAGTGCAGTAAGTAACGTGCCGACCGCCTGGGCAGCCTGTGTAAGCAACAGACTACCCAGGCGGTTTTTGTATCTTATTACAACACTAAAGGAGACGAATCATGGAAAGAATTTCACTGGAAAATGAACTGAAAAGCAACTCTTATCCGGGAAGAGGAATCATCATTGGACGTTCCGCAGACGGAACCAAAGCAGTAACAGCTTATTTTATCATGGGAAGAAGTGAAAACAGCAGGAATCGAGTATTTGTCGAGGATGGAGAGGGAATCCGCACACAGGCATTTGATCCATCCAAACTGACAGATCCGAGCCTGATCATCTATGCTCCGGTACGTGTACTGGGAAATAAGACGATCGTGACAAACGGCGATCAGACAGACACGATCTATGAAGGAATGGACAAACAGCTCACCTTCGAACAGTCCTTAAGATCCCGCGAATTTGAGCCGGACGGACCGAACTATACACCAAGGATCTCCGGTGTCATGCACATCGAAAACGGCGAATACAGTTACGCAATGTCAATCCTCAAGAGCGACAACGGAAATCCGGATGCCTGCCTCCGTTACACTTACGCATACGAAAAAGCAATTCCAGGTGAGGGACGTTTCATCCACACTTACAAATGCGACGGAAATCCGCTCCCAAGCTTTGAAGGAGAACCGAAACTCGTAGATATTCCGGACGATATGGAAGCATTCACAGAACTTCTCTGGAACAGCTTGAACGAAGACAACAAAGTTTCCCTGTTTGTACGTTACATCGACATCGCAACAGGAAACTATGAGACAAAGATCGTAAACAAAAACAAGTAAGATACGGAGGATGAGATAAGATGAACGAATTACAGTTAAAATACGGATGCAACCCGAACCAGAAACCTTCCAGGATCTACATGGAGGACGGAAGTGAGCTTCCGATCAAAGTTCATTCAGGAAGACCTGGATATATCAACTTCCTCGATGCATTCAATGGCTGGCAGCTTGTACGTGACCTCAAGAAAGCAACAGGACTTCCGGCAGCAACTTCTTTCAAGCATGTTTCTCCTGCAGGTGCAGCAGTCGGACTTCTGCTGACAGAAACACTTGCAAAGATCTACTGGGTAGATGATATGAACTGGAAAGAATTTTCCCCGCTTGCCTGCGCTTATGCAAGAGCGAGAGGTGCAGACCGTATGTCTTCTTTCGGTGATTTTATTTCTCTTTCTGATGTCTGCGACAAAGACACAGCAATGCTGATCAAGAGAGAAGTTTCCGATGGCGTGATCGCACCGGGTTACACAGAGGAAGCCCTTGAGATCCTCAAACAGAAGAAAAAAGGCAATTACAACGTGATCGAGATCGATCCGGATTATGTACCGGCTCCGCTGGAACACAAGCAGGTATATGGCGTGACTTTCGAACAGGGACGTCAGGAACTTGCAATCGACGACGAGCTGATCTCCAACATCGTAACCGAGAGTAAAGAACTTACAGAAGAAGCAAAGCGCGACCTCAAAGTTTCTCTGATTATCCTGAAATATACACAGTCCAATTCCGTATGTTTTGTCAAGGACGGACAGGCGATTGGTGTCGGCGCAGGACAGCAGTCCCGTGTACACTGCACCAGACTTGCAGGACAGAAGGCAGATAACTGGTTCCTCCGTCAGAGCCCGCAGGTTCTTTCTCTTCCGTTCAAAGATACCATCAGCAGGGCAGAGCGCGACAATGCGATCGATGTTTATATCGGCGACGAATACATGGATGTTCTGGCAGACGGAGCATGGGAGAACGTATTCACAGAGAAGCCGGCAGTCTTCACAAAAGAAGAGAAACGTGCATGGCTCGATCAGCTTACCGATGTAACGCTCGGATCTGATGCATTCTTCCCGTTCAGTGATAACATCGAACGCGCACATAAGAGCGGCGTGAAATTTATCGCACAGCCAGGTGGCTCTGTGAGAGATGACGCAGTGATCGAAACATGTAACAAATATGGAATGACAATGGCGTTCACAGGAATCCGTCTGTTCCACCACTAAGAATAAAGAACAGGTCTGAAATATAAATTTCAGATACAGCAGAGGAAACTTTGGTTCGGGAAATCCCATCAAAGTTTCCTCTGCTTTTTGTATAGATAATATCTGACAGATAAAGAATTACAGACAAAAAAAGAATCAGGACTAAATCCTGATTCTTAAGAGCGATAGACGGGGCTCGAACCCGCGGTCTCGACCTTGGCAAGGTCGCGCGTTACCAACTACGCCACTATCGCATATGTCTTGTTTGGAAGTTTTAATTGTTTTCCTCAGCGACAAGACATACTATACCAGATAGATTTGTATTTGTCAAATGTTTTTTTGAAAAAAATTAAAAAAATTTCAAAAATATTTTCCGGCATAAAAAACGGTGAAAATTTTGTGTAAATTTTGAAATCACGAAGTTCATGTGCTACAATACACACAGAATCGCCGGGAGACTGGCGAAGGTAAATCAGAAAGAGGTGACAAGATCTGTGAATAAGAGAACGACGGCTTTTTTACTGGGGAGTGTATTGTTGTGTCATGCATCTCTGGTTTATGGCGAAGTTCCAGATTATAATACTGTAGTAGAGGATACACAGAAAGAAAATAAGGCTGTGCAGATGTTTGAAACAGATGACGGCAAGGGAAATACGGTTCAGGTGGCAGCACATCAGGAGACACTCTATGTGACAGCCAGAAAGACAGGAATCTATACGATGCCTTCTGACAGCAGTGCAGAGCTTGCAGCGGTATCGCTCGGAGATCAGGTGGAACAGACTGCGATCTGCGACAATGGCTGGAGCAAGGTGGAAGCTGAGGCTGACGGAGAGAAAGTCATAGGTTACATACAGACACAGGCACTTAACAGCGAGAATCAGATCGTATCGATGGATGCAGAGAAGGTTGAAGTAACGTCCGACAGCAGTATTCTGGATTATCCGGGAAAGAAGGACGGAGAGGTTGTCGGAGAAGTCCTGGAACTGGACGAGGTGAAGCGGACAGGAACTGTCAACAATGTCTGGAGCAGGATCGAATACCAGAATGCGGACGGCACAGAGCAGGAAGGCTATATCCCGACAAGCTGTCTGAATGTCTCAGATGGTCAGGAGAGTACAGAAGCTTCCGTAGATACGAAGAAAGATGCAGGCACTCTTCACAAAAGCAGTGGAAAAGGAGTCTTTTCGGATGCGCTGGAAACAGATGAGAGTGTTACTGAACAGAATGGCGTTCAGATCGGAAAGGCAGTAGCAGCCTCATCAGATGCCAAGCTCAAAGACCTTGGTGTGTTCAAGATCACACATTACTGTCCGTGCAGCATCTGCTGCGGGCCATATGCCAACGGAATCACTTCAACAGGTGTGACAGCGACGACAAACCATACGATCGCTGTAGATCCGTCTCAGATTCCTTACGGAAGCAAGGTCGTGATCAATGGACAGGTTTATGTGGCAGAGGACTGCGGCGGCGCGATCAAGACAAACTGCATTGACATTTATGTGGCAACACATGCAGAGGGAGAGGCAAAGGGCGTTTACTACACCGACGTTTATCTCATTCAGTAAATAAATATTCTGGAACAAAAAGATCTCCGGCAGAACCGATTTACGGAATCCTGCCGGAGATTTTTTATAAAAAGTTATCTTGCCATGGTATAGATCTTTTCCATGTCTTTCATATTGAGCTGCTTGAACACGCCGATCGTGCGGGTATCTTCATAACTGCACTTAAAAGCGAGTTCATGGATCTGCTGATCATCAAGGTCAAGTCCAAGTTCATGCAGGCTGACAGGCATCTTGATCGAACGGAAAAAGTCCTCCATTGCCTCGATTCCTGCCAGGGCGGTCTTTTCGAAATCAAGGCCGCACGGGATATCGAATACGTTGGTCGCAAACTGTGCGAAACGCTCCGGATTTACATCGTATACATATCTTGCCCAGCTTCCCCAGATCGCTGCAAGACCGGCACCGTGAGTGACATCATAGAGTCCGCCAAGCTCGTGCTCAAGCTGGTGACATGCCCAGTCGCCACCGCCGGTTCCACATCCGGTCAGACCATTGTGAGAGAGGCTTCCTGCCCACATGATCTCTGCGCGGGCTGTGTAGTTGTCAGGTTCCCTCATAAGAATACGTGCGTTGTAGATGACAGTCTGCATCAGAGATTCACTGATGCTGTCTGTGATCTCCATAGTCTCGATATTGACGAAATAACGCTCCATGGTGTGCATGAGGATATCCACACAGCCGCTCTCCGTCTGATACTGCGGAAGGCTGTAGGTAAGCTTCGGGTTCATCAGGGCAAATTTCGGACGGCAGAGATCGCATTTGGCAGCACCTCGTTTCAGCCAGCCATCCTCATTGGTGATGACAGAGGAATTGCTCATCTCACTTCCGGAAGCTGCAATGGTAGGGATGACGCCGATCGGAAGACAGGCAGTCGGAACTTCTGTCTTGAGATAAAAATTCCAGACATCTGTCCATGGATTTGCAACGCCGTACCCGATCGCCTTGGCAGAGTCAATAACACTTCCACCGCCGACAGCGAGAATGAAATCTACGTTTTCTTTCTTACAGAGCTCGATACCTTCACGTACTTTGGAAAGACGCGGGTTCGGGACAACGCCGCCCAGGGTAACGAAATCAATGCCGGCATCAGTAAGACATCCGGAAACTTCGTCGATCAGCCCGGAAGCGACGGCACTCTTGCCTCCGTAATGGATCAGAACTTTGTGACAGTTCTCTTTCTTCAGAATATCACCGATCTGCAAATGAGAATCTTTACCAAAAATAACCTTTGTAGGGGCAAAATATTCAAAACTGCGCATAATAGTTACTCCTTATATACATTTAAAATAAATGACAAATTTAGAAACAACATAAATATAACATAATTGTAAAGAGAAATACACAAAAAAATTTTGGATTTTTCAATGCCCTGTCAGGAATGAAGCGAAAACATTCTGGACATTTCTTCTCTGGTGTAATATTATAAAATAACAAAAAGGCAGGTGATAAAATGGAAAATATAGTGATCATCGGTGCAGGTCCCGCCGGAATTTCAGCTGCTCTGTATGCGGCGAGAGGAAATCTGAATCCTCTTGTGATAAATAACGGTATCGGAGCACTGGAAAAGGCGGAGAAGATCGAGAATTATTATGGCCTGGAACAGCCAGTTTCGGGCAGGGAGCTTTATGAGAGAGGACTTGCTCAGGCAGAAGCCCTGGGTGTCCGTATCATAGAGGCAGAGGTGCTGGGAATCAGCGGTTTTGATACTTTTACAGTAAAGACCACAGCCGGAGATTTTGATACGGTCAGCGTGATTCTGGCGACAGGAGGGAAGCGAACTGCTCCGAAGATTCCAGGTCTCAGGGAATTTGAGGGGAGAGGTGTCAGCTATTGTGCTGTCTGTGATGCCTTCTTTTACAGAGGCAAGGAAGTTGCTGTTGTCGGAAATGGTGATTTTGCTCTTCATGAGGCAGAACAGCTTCGGAATGTCACACAGGATGTGACAATCTATACAGATGGAAAGAAACCGGAATTTTCCAGAGAACATCCTATCTCAGTTAATACGATGAAGATTCAGGCAATTGAAGGCGAGGATAAGGTTTCCGGTCTTCTGATGCAGAGTGATGCGTCTGTACAGGAAGCAGAAACACAGGTGAAGTCGTTTTATCCGGCAGATGGAGTTTTTATAGCACTTGGTACTGCCGGAAGTACGGAGATTGCCAGACAGATGGGGGCGGAGATCACCGATAAGGGCAACATTAAGATAAATAAAGAGATGGAAACGACCATTCCAGGACTTTTTGCGGCGGGAGACTGTACGGGAGGGCTTCTTCAGGTATCAAAAGCGGTTTATGAAGGCAGTATGGCCGCCATCAGTGCAGGGAAGTATGTCCGCAGTAAAAAATCTTCATAAAAAACAGGCAAACGGAAATCATATATCTGAGCGTACTGTCAAAGGACAGAGCTTATAACAGGAGGAATCATTATGGCAAAAGCAATTACAGCAGCGAATTTTGAACAGGAAGTTCTTAAGGCGGAGAAACCAGTGTTGCTGGATTTCTGGGCAACCTGGTGCGGACCATGTATGCGTCAGGGTCCGATCGTTGAGGAACTGGCAGAAGAGGGATACTGTGTAGGCAAGATCGACGTTGACCAGGAACCGGAGCTGGCACAGAAATTCCGTATTATGAGTATTCCGACACTTCTGATCTTCCGAAATGGTCAGGAAGTAGAGCGACTGGTCGGACTGACTCCAAAAGAAACAATTAAGGAGCTTCTGGATAAATAAAGTCCAGAAAGGTTTATAAGATTTATGAAAATATTACTGGCAGCATGTAATGCAAAATATATTCATTCAAATCTTGCTGTATATGATCTCAGGGCATATGCGTCTGCTTATCAGGAGCATATTCTTCTGAGAGAATATACGATCAATCAGACGAAAGATGAGATTTTGAAGGATATTTATCTGACTGGAGCGGATGTAGTCTGCTTCTCCTGCTATATATGGAATATTTCTTTTGTAAAGGATCTTCTCTGTGATCTGCACAAAATACTTCCGGAAACAAAATTCTGGGCTGGAGGACCGGAGGTTTCCTTTGATGCGGAGGCTTTCCTCAGAAAAACACCACAAATGACCGGAGTTATGACAGGAGAAGGTGAAAAAACATTTCTGGAGCTGGTGCATTATTACGTGGACGGGGAGGGATCTCTGACCGAGATTCCGGGAATTGTCTATCGTGACGGAGAAGAAATCCACAATAATGGCTGGAGAGAATTGACAGATTTAAGCGAAATTCCTTTTGTATATGAGCAGCTTGAGGATTTTGAGAACAAGATCATTTATTATGAGAGCAGCAGAGGATGCCCGTTTTCCTGCAGTTATTGTCTGTCTTCTATTGACAAGAAGTTAAGATTTCGTGATCTGGAGCTGGTCAGAAGGGAACTGCAGTTTTTTCTGGATCACAGAGTGCCGCAGGTCAAGTTTGTAGACCGGACCTTCAACTGCAGGCATGAGCATGCGATGGAAATATGGAGATACATTCTGGAGCATGATAACGGAGTGACAAATTTCCATTTTGAAATTTCGGCAGATCTTCTTCGGGATGAAGAAATTCAGCTTATGAGTAAAATGCGTCCGGGGCTGATCCAGCTTGAGATAGGCGTGCAGTCCACAAATACGGACACCATTCATGCAATCCACAGGCACATGGATCTCGTGAAACTGGAAAGGTCTGTCGCAAAGATCCACAGTTTTGGAAATATTCATCAGCATCTGGATCTTATCGCAGGTCTTCCATATGAGGATTATGATACGTTCCACCGTTCTTTTAATGATGTTTACGGAATGAAGCCGGATCAGCTTCAGCTGGGATTTCTTAAGGTTCTGAAGGGGTCTTTGATGGAACAGGAAGCACAGAAGTACGGAATCCTGCATAAAGAAAAAGAACCATACGAGGTACTTTCTACAAACTGGCTTTCTTACAGAGAAATTCTGAAGCTTAAGCGGGTAGAAAGCATGGTAGAGGTTTACTATAACAGCGGACAGTTTCAGAATACACTGGAATATCTGGTGCCGCAGTTTGAGGATGCTTTTATATTTTATGAAAAGCTGGGTACTTTTTATGAAGAGAAAGGATACAGTGAGATTTCACATTCCAGAATGCGTCGTTATGAGATTCTGCTGGAGTTTCTGAAGGAGGAGACACAGATTGATGCAGAAACAGCGGCACAGTATATGCTGTATGATCTGTATCTGAGAGAGCGGCTGAAGAAACGACCTTCCTTTGCAGCAGACCAGAAACCGTATGAGAGTGCAGTCTGGGCTTACAGAAAAGAACACAGGATATCCAGAACTGCACATATAGAAGTTTTTCCGGGTGGAAAAGCAATCCTGTTTGATTATGAAAACAGAAATCCACTGTCCAATAATGCGGCAACAGAAAATGTTGTGCTGAGGATGGATAACGAAATAGAATGAGGTGACGAAAATGGGAATGTTTGATCCGAAAAAGAGAAAAATATTTGCGGCTGTAATTGCAGTCGTTCTTGTCCTTGCCATGGTAGTTCCAAGTATTCTCTCCATCCTTTTATAACAGAGGATAAAGCGAAATAGAAAACGGAGGAAAATACATATGAAACTTGGGCAGCAGGCGATGGAGGCACTGAAAGCACAGATTGACGGTTCGCTTGAGCAGGGTGATGATCTGGTAGTTGCAGGTGTGATCGGAATCAGAGGGACACAGCTTCTGATGCAAAAAGAGAGAGAAACACTGCTTCAGTATTTTTCAGACGGATTTCTCTGGAGTACAGCCCGCATTCTGGAGAAATGCAGTGTATCAGCAGATATTTCGGAAATATTTAAAGGCAAGGTTCATGCAAGATATGACCTTGGTGTGGGAGGAGTCCTAAGCGGTATGTGGAAGATGGTAGAAGCCTCGGAAACTGGTCTTCGGGCAGATCTCCGTGCGATTCCTGTCCGTCAGGAAACGATTGAAATCTGTGAAAGGCTGGATGTGAATCCGTATAAACTACTGTCAGAGGGAGCTGTTCTTCTGGGATGCACAGACGGAGAAAAGCTGGTACAGGAGCTTTCACATCATCAGATTTCGGCAGCTGTGATCGGCAAAGCAGTTGCCGGCAATGACAGACTTTTGTACAGTGGAGAACTTACCCGTTATCTGGAAAGACCGTCTCAGGATGAACTGACCAGATTTGCATGGGGCGGAGAATGGAGAAAGGATAAGAAATGGCAAAGTTAAATATTGTACTGCATGAGCCGGAGATACCGGCAAATACAGGAAACATCGGAAGAACCTGTGTGGCGACAGGAACAAGGCTTCATCTGATCGAACCGCTGGGGTTCAGTCTGAGTGAGAAAGCAATCAAACGTGCGGGAATGGATTACTGGAAGGATCTGGATGTAACTACATATCTGGATTACGAGGAATTCCTCAGAAAGAATCCAGGTGCCAGGATTTATTATGCAACAACCAAGGGACTTCAGACATATACAGATGTTCAGTACGAAGAGGACTGCTTCATTATGTTTGGCAAAGAAAGTGCCGGAATCCCGGAAGAGATTCTTATGGAAAATAAGGAAAACTGCATTCGTATTCCGATGATCAATGACATTCGCTCACTGAATCTGAGTAATTCAGTGGCAATTGTTTTATATGAAGCCTTACGGCAGAATCAGTTTGATCATATGCAGCTTCAGGGACAGCTGCATGATCATCAGTGGACATAAAATTAAAAAAAATAAGGATAAGCAAAAAGGAGGTATCTGCATGGATCTGGAAAGATATCGCGTTTATTCGGAAATTGCACGTGGAATTCGAAGACCTTTTCTCGTTTTCAAAAATGCAAACGTATTTATGGCTCATTCAGGTGAGTTCTGTAAAGGAGATGTGGCAGTTGAAGACGGGGTTGTTGTTGGAGTCGGAGAGTACGAGGGAGAAACAGAAATCGACATGGATGGAAAGTATCTCTGCCCGGGATTTATCGACAGCCATCTCCATCTGGAATCAACTCTGGTAACGCCTGGTGAACTGATCAGACAGGTGGCACAGTGCGGCACGACAACGTTTATTGTAGATCCTCACGAGTCGGCAAATGTTTCAGGAACGGATGGGATTGACTATATCCTGGAACAGACGGAGGAAGTGCCGGCAAATGTCTATGTCATGATGCCTTCCTGTGTACCGGCTACGCATGTGGATGATAACGGATGCATCCTTACTGCAGGCAAAATGAAAGCATATCTGAATCATCCCAGAATCCTTGGTCTGGGAGAAGTGATGGATGCGGTTTCTGTCATTAATGGAAGTGTAGCCATGCATGAGAAACTGTCCGTATTTAAGGACAGAGTGCGAGATGGCCATGCACCGTTTCTTTCATCAAAAGATCTGGCAGCATACGCACTGGCAGGAATTTCGACAGATCATGAATGTGTGACTTATGAGTATGCTATGGAAGAACTCAGAAATGGGATGCAGGTACTGATTCGTGAAGGAAGTGCAGCGAAGAACCTGGAAGCGATTGTCAAAGGCATTGTAGAGCATCACACGGATACTTCAGGATTCTGTTTCTGTACAGATGACAAGCACATTGAGGAGATCCGCAGGGAAGGACATATTGATTTCAATGTAAGAAAGGCAGTGCGGCTCGGGCTGAAGCCGGAGCAGGCAATCAAAATGGCGACCATACAGGCAGCAAAATGCTATGGCCTGCATCATCTTGGGGCAATTGCACCAGGTTATCAGGCAGATTTTGTTGTACTGGATAATCTGGATGAGATGAATGTACTGGAAGTGTACCATAAAGGTAACAAAATCATCCGAGATGAAAAAGTTGAGATCCGTCCGTGTTCACCGCAGCTCAAAAATACAGTTCATCTTCTTGGCTTTAAAGAATCCAATCTTCGACTTCCGTGGAAGCAAGGCAGGGTACATATTATCAAAATGTTCGCGGGACAGATCGTTACAGAAGATATCATGGAAGAAGTCGGCTATGTCGACGAAAATGGGCAGAAATTCTTTAAAGCGGACGAAACTTATCAGAAGATTGCAGCAGTAGAACGTCATAAAAATACTGGAAAGGTCGGTGTGGGAATTGTAAAAGGATTCGGACTTCGGGGTGGTGCAATCGCATCCAGTGTATCTCATGATTCCCATAATCTGATCGTGATCGGAGATAACGACCATGATATGTATCTGGCAGTACAGGAGCTTCTTCGTGTGCAGGGCGGCTATACGCTGGTTGAAAATGGAGAGGTATTTGACACACTTCCTCTCCCGATCATGGGACTTATGAGTGATGCCGGATACGAAAAGGTAAATGAGAAACTGGCACGAATGATACCAAAAGCACATGAGATGGGGATACCGAAGGGATTTGATCCGTTTATTACCCTCTCCTTTATGGCACTTCCGGTTATTCCACAGATAAGAATTACGCCAAGAGGTGTTTATCTGACAAAGGAAGACAGAATGATCCAGAGTCCATTTGACCATTGATAAAAAATCATAACAACAAATCTAGAAGCTGACAACAGGCAAAGTAGAAATTTCTACTTTGCCTGTTCTAATGTGAAGATAAATTCAGTTCCAACGCCTTCTGTGCTGATCACGTTGATATGCTGACCGTGAGCGGAAATGATCTCCTTGACGATTGCGAGTCCAAGCCCGGTGCCCTTCTGATCTTTGCCACGGGAACGGTCAATTTTGTAAAAGCGTTCCCATATCCTGTTCAGGCTGGATTTGGGGATTCCGATACCGTGATCTTTAACGGATACGAATATTTTGCCGTTTTTTTCTGTTGTCTCAATCGTGATCGTAGAATGATCAGGACTGAATTTGATCGCATTACTTAGAAGATTGTACAGCACCTGCTGAATCTGTTCCAGATCTGCATGAGCATACAGAGTCTGACCGGACAGGATCAATTCAAGAAGGATCTGACGGGTTGTACAGGTTCCCTCAAAAGATGCGGCGGTGCTTTTGATGGTCTGATTGATATCAAAATCCTGGATATTCAGCATCCGTTTGTGGATATCCAGCTCATTCAGAGTCAGAAGACCGCGGGTAAGCTTCTCAAGTCGTTCTGCTTCGTAGGAAATGATCTTGAGGTATTTTTCCTGCATTTCCACAGGAATTGTACCATCGATCATAGCTTCCACATAACCTTTGATGGAAGTCAGCGGTGAGCGGAAGTCATGGGAAATATTTGAAATAAACTGCCGCTGATATTCTCCATTACGATTAAGCTTATCAGCCATGTAATTCAGATTACTTGCAAGATAACCAAGTTCGTTTTCGGACTTTACTGGAATCTGATAGGAGAGATTTCCATTGGCAAATTCAGAAGCACCCTTTGTAATAGCATAAAGTGGTTTCCGTATATAAAAACTGTAAAAGAGAAACAGTACAGCAGTCATCAGATAGGTGATGACAAACAGAAGCTGAATGATCCAGAGAAGGCTGCTGCGGCTCTGGTACAGATCACTCATGAGATAGTGAACTGCCACATATCCCCGGATATTCAGATGTTCTGTAATAGGTGCAATGGTACTTAAACGGGAATCATGAAAGTATCCGTAAAAATCTCCAATCTGATAATAATTACTGCCCCAGGAAGCAGGATCAAAACCATCCAGATCGATGGGATGATCCGGCGAAATATCCTTGCGGGTGCTCAGGATGATCTGTCCGTTGCTGTTGATGATCCAGATGATCGTATCCGGATAATTGGCAGCCAGGGACAGAGTATTCTGGACAGATTCTACATTTGTAGAAGTGATGTTATGACGTACAAGTTCACTTTCTGCAATGCGGTGGGCAGTCTGGTATATGTCTGAGGTGATGGATTTTTCCAGTCTTGCCTCCAGTAGATGAGAGCCCACAAATGTTACCAGAAAAAATCCCAGGATACCGAGCAGGATGTAGGCAGCAAAAAACATGGAGGTTAATCGTT
>OLON01000694.1_pt1 | contig 22415 bp, 18 predicted proteins | sample 1672691 | NCBI WGS metagenome assembly OLON01 (sample SAMEA3136714, study PRJEB25190) | human gut metagenome | biome: human gut; feature: human-associated habitat; material: faeces | place: Austria | collected 2013
TCTTCTGATATCGGACGTCTCTTCTTCGGTCTCTCCTGACCGTCTTCCGATACCGCCGGTCTTTTTCTCACCTTAGATTTTCCCGCTGATGATCCTGCATTTCTCGCTCTGCGGCGTTCTCTATCTTCTACGGCTGCCTTTCCTGACAAAGTTTCCGCATTCTCCCGACTTGCTTGTCCTCTCGCTCCGCCCTCAGTCTCCGTGCGGCCGGATGACTCCTGGCGTCGCTGATTCTGCAGATTGCTGGCGCTTTTTGCCCACTCCGTTTTTTTTCGCGGATCTGTGGTTCTCTTGATTTCCTTTTCGTCCATGCTGCACCTCCTACTCGCTATTATAACAAACGAGTGGACATGCGTCATCCTTTTTCGACAAATTCAGGCCTTGCTTATGAGGGTACTTACACACTTTTTTTCAAGAATGCCTCGGCATTCTTGTTGCGAGGTGCGCGTCATGCAATTGCATGACACACTTCTACCGCGCACCTCTGCAAGTCTACACTCCGTTTCGGTCGGCGCAAAACCATTGTCCACCGGACAATGTGCGCCCTGCCGGAGGCTATATCATCTATCTTGTTCCTGCATCTCTACATCATCAAAACACAATTCTTTTATATCTCCATTATCATTCAACACATAATCCCGCATATAGACTGCATCCTCCCTCACAATGTGAGCCTGCACAATCTGCATGGGACTTGCCGGCACCCCGTTCATTAACATATATACTCCCTTTTTTTCATAACCTGCCAACTCTGAAAAAAGACTTTGATAATTCCTTTCTCTGGGGTCCCCCATGACTTTACCTCCTCCTCAATAATGCACTTCCCCGGTCGCATTGTCTTCGAAATCTGTATATGACAAACCAGAAGGATAAAATGCCGTGATACATTATCCCACATATCCAGACACGTCCACTTTTCTGCTAGAAAACAGCCGTGCATTACTATTCAACTATCTGTTGCTTTGTTACTTATCTGATTGATTTTTTTATGATCTGTTGTTATTTAATTGTTATTTGATTGTACTCTAATTGTTATCTGATTTTTTCTGATTGTTGTTTTTATCTGATTGTTATTACTCTTGAATCTTTGCGCGGAATTCGCGCTATTTCTCGAATTCTTATTCTGATTGGCTAGATACTGTTAAGAATTACTTTTTAAGAAATATGTTCTAAAAATATAGTTACCAGGGAAAACTATTTTCTAGTACGGTCATTATAATGGATACTCTTTTTAAAAGCAAGCACTTTTTTGATTTTATATTTATTTTATTGAACAAAAAACTTTTTCTATGCTATACTATGTGAAAGGAAGTGATAAATATGAAGATTGAAAAATTAAGTGACAATCAGATACGCTGTACATTAACACGCGCAGATCTGGCCGAACGTCAGCTCCAACTCAGCGAACTGGCTTATGGTACAGAAAAAGCGAGATCACTTTTCCACGATATGATGCAACAGGCAGCACAGGAATTTGGTTTTGAAGCAGAGAATATGCCATTGATGATCGAGGCAATCCCTTCTTCCTCAGATTCAATCGTGCTGATCATTACTAAAGTCGAGGATCCAGAGGAACTCGACACGCGTTTCTCTAAATTCGCACCTCTTCCGGGGCAGGATGGAGATTCTTCCCGTCAGGGACTCCCTGACAAACTGGAAGGTGCTGAATCTCTTCTTGATCTGCTTGGCAAAGTCAAAGAGAAGATTAATGCTGCACAAAGTTCTTCCAAACCGGAAAATCCAGTCAGCTCTTCATCAGAATCTCTAGATGATCCTGAAACTGAAGCTTTGGAAAATGAAATACCAAAAGACGCTGCACCTAAGAAACCTGCAATCCGTCTGATTTCATTTGCCTCTATGGATAATGTCCTTGCGGCCTCACGATTACTTGGAAATATGTACTTTGGTGCGAACACTTTGTATAAAGATACTGCCGAAAATATTTATATCCTTGCGATGACTCAGTCAGAACATACACGAAAGGATTTCAGTCGACTCTGTAATATGTTATCTGAATACGGTACATTAGAGAAGACCTCCGGCGCTACAATTGCTTTCCTCGGAGAGCATTGCAAAGTACTACTGGAAAATGATGCAGTACAGCAACTGGCTAATGTTTAAACAAAACTAAGAAAAATCTTTCAGGCTTATGCCTGACAATAAAAAGCGGATTCCAATTGGAGTCCGCTTTTTATTGTTCTATTTTCTGTTGTTCTGCAAATCTAATATTACTCACCAAGTTTTGCATTAATTGTTGCATTCAGTTTCTCAACAAGAAGATCTGAATCAATTCCGTGAACATATGCAGCATCTGCAAGTGATTCTCCGATAGAGCTTGGGCATCCGATGCAATGCATTCCTAATCCTGTAAGAACATCTACAATTTCAGGGCACTGCTCATAATATGTCTGAAGCAGTTCTCCCATAGTCATTTCCTTTGTAACTCGTGCCATGTGTGCACCTCCTTTTCTTTTACGTTTTCTTATTATAATTGCTTTTCACCATTGTGTAAACATTTTATGACAATTTTCCATTAAAATTTGATTTTTTAAAAGTCAATACGTTTGCCGATTTTTTTCGACAAAATACTATTTTTATCATAACTTCACAAAACATTCGTTCTTTTATTTACCTTGAATTATCCCCAGTTTCCACACCTTTTTATGTGGATAATGTGGAAAACTTTTAGAAATCATGTATTTTTCCACCTTTTTTCACGTTTTTAGTGTGGAAAACTTGGATAACTCAATGTGGATAAATTTTTAACTATTTTTCAACAATCAAATTTTTTATACATTTTTGTCTATTTTGTACATCCGGCAATTTTTCACTTACTTAATCTGTTCTTTTATGCTTCTGTTCAATATGCACCAATTTAAAGTAATCTTCTTACTGTCAGGATTCCTTTATACGTGGCAGGCAATATCCCGATTCCTTTTCGGCTATTAATTGCATTTACAATTTGTCCGTCTCCCATGTAAATACCGACATGTCCATCATAGCAAATGATGTCCCCAGGAAGTGCTTCCGAATAACTGACTCCCCTGCCGGCACTTCGCATTTCTGAAGATGTTCTTGGAAGATTCACTCCAAAATGTGCGTAGACAGACTGCACAAAACCAGAGCAGTCAGCTCCATTTGTCAGGCTTGTGCCTCCCCAGACATATGGATTGCCGATAAACTGACATGCATAATCCACCACTGCCTGACCACTTCCGGCAGCCTCTCTCACAGCCTGAGCCTCTTCCTCTGCTTTCCTGGCCGCTTCTTCTGCCTCCGCAGCCAAACGTGCTTCCTCTTCTTCTCTAGATTCTGCATAAGAAAAAGCTTCTTTTGGATCTGCGCTTGCAGAAGCTTCTACGACTTCCTCTGCCTTCTGCTGAGCATTTCTTCCTATTATTATATACTGCGAATACACATACCCTGTAACCGAACCAGATTCAATCTTCGTCCATTCTCCAACTGGTCCTACGATTTTTGCTGCATAACCGGGATATAATTTACCCACCCATTCACTCTGCTTTGTCGGTTCACTTCTTATATATAAAAATGATTCAACATCTGCAAAAGCCATATCTAAATACTCGCCCTTATCTTCTGGTGCCAGATAATCTTCCACCTGAATCTCTTTCTGTGAAGAATAACAATCATTCAGCACCTGCTCAATTCCCACTCCTGGCATAGTTTGATTATCCTCGATATCAGAAGCATATGCCGTAGCTGGGAAAACTCCAATAGCTCCTGTCAAGGTAACTAGGAACAATCCTTTTCTAAGAATCGAATCCATAAACTCCCTCCTTATGTTTTCTTTTCTTATCTTTTGTAAATATTACAGAATTGTTACATATGTTACGTGTTTATTATATCACGCAGCAATCCCATGTCAAGGCTATTATCCCGACTTTTTCTCATCATATTACATCCATTTCTTCACTTTTTTTACAAAATTTTACAATCAATTGTTACAAAAGTATTACATTTATAAATTAAAAGTTGACAAATGGAACATTTTCTATTATTCTAATTATAGTAACAATTATCATTATCGAGGAGGTTATCGCATGGCTACATTGAAATACAGCAGACAGCGAGCATCCATTAAAGAATATCTCGATCATACAACTGAGCATCCAACTGCTGATACTGTATATCTTCATGTAAGAGAAGAATTCCCCCGTATCAGTCTTGGAACTGTTTACCGGAATCTGAATCTGCTTGCTGACATGGGCGAAGCAATTAAGATTACCACTCCTGACGGTGGGGACCGATTTGATGGCAATACTCACCCACACTATCACGTTGTATGCACTTGTTGCAACCGGGTATTTGATCTGCATATCGACGAAGCTCACATCAATACCATGAATAAACTGGCCGAGGAGCATTTTGATGGCACGATTGATTCACATGCAACATTATTCTATGGAACTTGTCAAGACTGTCTCACACAGAAAACATCCCGTGAGTCATAACAAACTTGTCAGTCTATTTTATCAAAAAGATAAATTTAATAAAAAATATTATTGACAATGACAAGTAATTATGCTATCTTAATATCAGTAACAATTACTAATATTGATTTAGAGCTTTAAAAATAAATTCATTTACAAAAAATGCAAACGAAGCTCTGAATCATAAAACTAACTTGAACAACAAAAAATTTTAATAAAAAGAAAAGGAGATTATCATTATGAAAAAATTTGTATGTACAGTATGTGGATATGTTTACGAAGGAGAGGCTGCACCAGCTGAATGTCCAGTCTGTCACGCACCAGCTTCTAAGTTCAAAGAGCAGTCAGCCGATAGAACATGGGCTGCTGAGCATGTAGTAGGCGTTGCACAGGGCGTAAGCGAGGATATCTTAGAGGATCTTCGTGCAAACTTCGCAGGAGAGTGTTCCGAGGTAGGAATGTACCTGGCAATGGCAAGAGTTGCACACAGAGAAGGATACCCAGAGATTGGTTTATACTGGGAGAAAGCTGCTTATGAAGAAGCTGAGCACGCTGCAAAATTCGCTGAATTACTTGGTGAAGTTGTCACAGACAGCACAAAGAAAAACCTTGAGATGCGTGTAGATGCTGAGCACGGTGCAACAGAAGGTAAATTCGACCTCGCAAGAAGAGCAAAAGAAGCTAACCTTGACGCAATCCATGACACAGTACATGAGATGGCAAGAGACGAGGCACGTCACGGAAAAGCATTCGAAGGCCTGCTTAAGAGATACTTTGGCTAAGCTACAAGCTGAGCAATAAAAAAGAGGTTACACTTCGTGTGAGTTTACTCACGAAGGAGTGTAATCTCCTTTTTTATTATACGGCGACAGCCGTCCATGAAATAGACCGCAGGTCTATGAATGGGCATGGCGCAACCTTATTAACTTATTGGGCGACAGCCCTACATGAGGAAGTAGCGCCAGCGGATTCCGAATGGCTCGGCGCAGCCTTACAACCGCTTCACATCCACTTCATCTTTCTGCCGGATTTCATCCAGAACCCATCTTCCATCTTCACGGATAAATACCCAATACTCATAAAATGTTTCCGGAGATGTTTTTCCACGTACAACTTCTCCTGTATCGGTATTTATATAATATCCAATCATTCTTCCATGAATCAGATAAATCACCCGATCGTGTTCTTCGCCTTCTTTATCAAAGGCAAATACCGGAGCCGCATTTAAAAATCTGACTCGTTCTTGTACTGGCTTTTCATGATTTACTTCCATCCAACCCAGTTTCGAATTCCAATTTTGAATAAGATTTTTGCTCAGGTATTTTTCCGCATAAGATGTATCCTGACGCCTCCAACATTCCTGAATAACAAAATATGCATGCTTCACATATTTTTTCATCTTTTTCGGATTCCATTCTTCTCCTGGTTTTTCAAATGATTTCATAGAACGCAGGCTCTTTCGCTTTGCTTTTTGAATTCCATAATGAAACACTATCGTTCCGGCTCCGGCCATACAAATAAATGTGCCCCACCAGATAATCATTTCAACCGGTCCTCCGCGTCTTCCTCCTTGCCCGTAATAATGACTATGCGCTCCACTGCCCGAACTGCTTCCAGATCCTCCCCCAGATCCTCCACTGGAACCTCCGCCACCGGCCCGTGCATATCCTGTAACCGTAAAACACATGCAGCATATAACAATTAACAGTATTCTAAATATAACTTTATGTTTTTTCATTTTCTTCTCCATCAATCCATTCGAAACATTTTATTCTATTGTAACATAGTTATTATTGTTTAATCTCGCCTTTTACACATAGTATTTAATACTATATATAAAAGAATAGATTACTACAAGATATTGACATCGAAAACGTTTTGTTTTATAATTAAATAGTTTGAAATTCAAACTATTTAATTTCAAGCATAAATGATTCTGGAAAGGATAAATATTATGAATACAAAATTAAAACATCTTCAAATTGGTGATCTGACTGCCAGACTCCCAATCATACAAGGTGGCATGGGCGTCGGTGTCAGCCTGAGTAAACTTGCCGGAGCTGTAGCAAAAGAAGGTGGAGTCGGCATCATTTCCACTGCCCAGATTGGTTATGACGAGAAAGGCTTCGAGAAAGATCAGGCAGGATGTAATCGTCTTGCTATACGAAAACATATTCAAAAAGCAAAAGAAATCGCCTGTGGCAACGGACTTATCGGAGTAAATATCATGGTGGCTCTAAAGCATTATGAAGAACACGTAAAAGAGGCCGTTGCCGCTGGTGCCGATGTCATTATCAGTGGTGCCGGACTACCGATGAAACTTCCGGCTCTTGTCAGTGAAACTTGCCGTACAAAGATTGCACCAATTGTATCGTCTAAAAGAGCATTACAGATTATTTTAAAACGCTGGGCACACAGATATGACAGAACCGCTGATTTTATTGTAATTGAAGGTCCAAAAGCAGGTGGACATCTTGGATTTTCTACGGAAGAACTTGTTGATATTAATTCTCTTAATTATGATGAAGAAATCAAAAATATAATTGAATGTAAAAAAGAGTATGAAAAACAATACAACAAAAAAATACCAGTCATTGTTGCCGGTGGTATCTTTGACTCATCAGACATTGCCCACGCATTGGGACTTGGCGCAGATGGTGTTCAAATTGCAAGCCGTTTTGTTGCAACAGAAGAATGTGACGCATCAGATGCATATAAGCAAGCTTACATACATGCCAGAGAAGAGGATATTCAAATAATCCAAAGCCCTGTCGGAATGCCGGGCAGAGCACTTCGCAATGAGTTCATCAAGAATATAGAACGAGAGCGTCAGCCAATAAAAAAATGCTATAACTGCCTTGCCCAGTGCAATCCTGGCACTGTTCCTTATTGCATTACTCAGGCGCTGATCAATGCTGTAAAAGGTGATATTGAAAATGGGCTTATCTTCTGCGGAAGCAATGTTGGCAGAATTCATCAAATGACTACCGTACATAATTTGATGGAAGAACTTACCGATTTTTCTTCACTTATTGAAAGTTAAGTCTCAAAGCAGGCATCTCCGCCAATGAGCGGAGATACCTGTTTTCATTTTCAAGAATGCCTTGGCATTCTTGCTGCGAGATGCGCGTCATGCAAAGCATGACATATTTCTTTTGCGCATCTCTGCAATCCTGCCGGAGGCTATATCAGATGGGGGATTGACTCCCACCACTGATACTAATTTGCTCCTCGCCACCTAAAAAGGTGGGAGTCATCTCACATCTGATATATTTTCTAACTGTTCAATTTTCTTCATTAATTCTCTAATTACTTGATCCTGCTCTTTGAGCCTATCGCCCTGTTCTTTGAGCCTATCGTCCTGTTCTTTGAGCCTATCGTCCTGTTCTTTAAGTTTGTTAATTTGATCTTTAATTCTATCATCCTGTCCCTTAAGTATTTCTTCCTTCTGTTTTATATCTTCTTGCATCTCGTCAATCATTAACTGTGCCGTGTTCCGATCCATTTCTGCTAATTCTTTCGAGAACATTCCCATCACCTCTTCAATATTCTGACAGATTTCATAGACTTGCTGATACATTTCCTTGAAATCCGGATATTTTTCAATAACCTTCAAAATAATATCCGGATCATCTGAACCCATAAATGCAAGCCATGCATCTCGTCTAGTTTCCAGTTGTATACCTATATTTTGCTGGTATTTTAAAAATATGTCAATAGAAATAAATAAATATTTTTGCAAAAGATTCAGTTGGATTCCTGTATTTGAATGTTGTTCAAAATAATGAATATACGTGTCCGGAAATTCATGAAACTCGGTTGGACTTTTTTCAAACAGAACAATCGTGTATACATCTTTTACATCCGTATAATTGAATTTCTTTCCTTTTTTGCTTCGTACTTTTTTGTATTGACGTAACAACAAATCTGCTGAATAACATGCACTTCTTGCTCCTGGAAATTTATATCCGATTTTCTGAACTTCCAGATTTACAATGCTTCCATCTTCCAACTCGACTACCATATCCATAATCACAAGCGTAGATTCGTCTGAAATCCGTGTTCCATCGTTCGGAAGCACTTCCTTAATATGTACCTGCTGCCCTATCAATAATGAAAGTAATTCTTCTACTCGTTCCGGCACTGTTTCCGGATTCAAGATTTCTTTACTAATAAAATCATACATAATTTTTACACCTTTTACTCCCGTGCAAAAATTCAGAAATTCCTTTCGGTACTTTTTTTTCCAGCTATAAAATTCTTGTTTTAATTTCGGTTTTGCTTCAATTTCAGCTAATACCTCTTGTCTGGTATGAATCATTGGAAAATACTGTCGTAATTTGTTGGTCATAGGCTATACCCTCCTTCAAAATTTTGTCATCTGTTCTTTCATATCGGGTATTTGTTTCAGAAATCGAAACACCGAGATGAACGCCTAACGGCTTTGGGAATATCTGGAGACTAGATTTTCTCCTAAGATGAACGTAGCATAACATATATTATTCAAAAAATAAAGTGTATTTTACATTTAGTAATAATAATTAATAATTCGTTAATATATCAGCGATAAGATTCCCTTCCTTCTGTTTATAGTCTCTGGAGAGCTTTCGTATACGCAGGAAACTACATTTTCTGCGTATACGAAAAACAGCCTGAAAGTTTTCCTCTCAGACTGTTTCTTATTCTCTGCTATTTTTTGCTTTCCTCGCTGTTTTGACATGAAAATTATGTCTGCTGCACGGCTCCTTCAGCTTCATCTGCTACAGCACAAATGCGTACATCACTACAAAGTGGCACAGGCTTCCTCCCATCACGAACAGATGAAAAATCTCATGGCTTCCAAAATTTTTATGCTTCCTGTTAAAAATCGGAAGTTTCAGTGCATAGATCACTCCGCCGACTGTATAAATGATTCCGCCTGCTAAAAGCCATCCAAATGCCGCCGGCGACAGGGAGTTGAGCAGCTGTGTAAATGCAAGTACACAAGTCCACCCCATTCCAATATAAAGTACGGAAGATACCCACTTCGGGCAAAATACCCAAAACGCCTTAATCAGAATACCCGTAATTGCGAATCCCCATACAATTGCCAGTAGAATCCATCCCATACGGCCACCGAGCACTAACAGACAAATTGGTGTATAACTTCCGGCAATCAGTACACTGATCATCATATGATCTATTTTCTTCAGAATTGTATTTACCTTCTTAGAAATGTTAAATGTATGATAAGTCGTGCTTGCCGCATAAAGCAGGATCAGACTTGCCGCATAAACTGCAATGGATACAAGATAAATCCTGCCAGGCTCATGAGCTGCTTTGATAAGCAACGGAATTGCTGCAAATATTGCCATCAGCATTCCAATAAAATGTGTGATCGCACTTCCCGGATCTTTTACATGTTCTTCTATTACTTTTGCCATAACTTACTCCTCCTGAAAATAATGTTATATTCTTCTTTCGTATTTCCATATGTAGTTTTTATTACTACTTGTTCTTATATCAATATTATAACCGTTATTTTCAAAAAAGCAAGTACTTAAATATTAAATATTTCAGCTCTATTCTCAATCAATTGTAACTTCTCTTTCCTTTTCATATGCTTAATCGCATACTCCCGGCTCATTGCCTCTTCCTTCGTGGCAAATGTTTCCGAATACACCAGTTTCACCGGCAGACGGCTCTTCGTATATTTCGCGCCTTTTCCTGCATTATGAGCCTGTATTCTTTTTTCCAGATTGTTCGTCCAGCCAGTGTAGAGACTACCGTCCCCACACTCCACAATATATGTATAATTCATGATTTCTCCTTTAATTGGGGACGTAGCAAAACTTCATTTTACTACGTCCCCAATTATACACATTCTTTATCTTTTTGTCATATAATCTACAGGGTTTACTGGTGTTCCATCTTTTCGTAATTCCATATATACGTTGCATCCTTCCACGCTGTAATACTTTGTCGGCTGTCCGATATAGCCGAGAATGCTTTTTGCCTCTACCTGGTCGCCGACTTTTACTGGCACTTCTTTTAACTGTCCGTAAAGGACTTCGTAACCATTTCCAAGGTCTACGGTCACGGTTGTTCCTGTCTGTGCGGTCACATCAATGGATTTAATTATTCCCGGTGCACCGCACAGAACCTGGTCTCCTTCTGCTCCGCTGATAACCAATGCCGGATTATACTTGTATTGGTCTAGTGTCGCGAAGTAAACTGTTTTGTCCATGCTGTAATTCATAAGCACCGTGCCGCTTACAGGCCAGATCATCTTGCTGTCGCTTGTAAAGTTTGCGGAAGATGCACTGCCCGCTGTCCTTGCCGCCTGCTGACTTCCGTTAGTCTGACTGTTGCCGTCCTGGTTGCCATTATTTCCGGATCCATCTGTGTTTCCGGCTGTTGCAGCATTTTTGCTTGCAGTCCCTGTTGTTCCTGCACCAGAGCCACTCTTTTCGGCTTTTCCACCGGTTCCGGCACCATCCGTGCCTGACTCGGAAGCACCGTCTTTCTGTGCATTTCCACTTGCTTCCTGACTGGCTTCCTCCAGTGCTTTCTTCTGTTCCTCCAGTTGTGCTTTTGCGAGCTCCCCTTCTTTTTTCACTGTCTTGTAATCCCGCATTGTGTATGTTCCAACAATTGCTATGGCTGCCACAAAGCACAGAACTGCCGCCAGTGTCGCCTTTCGATTCCTCTTTTGCTTCTGCCTTGGCGTCATTTTTTTCGGACCGGCATGTTCTTTGCCGCGATCCATCTTACTATTATCGTTCATTTTCATCACCACCTCTGACTCTATTCTTGCCAGATTGTAGTGGTACTATACAAACTACATATAAAATATTGTCTTTGCCTTTTTCTAGCCTTTCTTATATGGAAATTTCAAGAATGCCTCGGCTTTTTGTACAATACTATTATGACTTTACAAATTTTGCTACTCTCCTGCTCCGCCTTCCACCTGCACGATCTCCACGCCTTCTTTCAGTTCTGTCCCTTCGAAGAAATGTGCCAGTATCTCTTCCATGCTTTTTCCTTCTTTTGCCATTTGATTTGCCGTGTACTGGCTTAAGCCCAGTCCATGTCCAATACCCCGGGTCGTGATCCGCAGCTTTCCGTCATATTTCTGAAAGGAAAAGCAGCTTGATGCGAGATGATAATTGGTTCGGAATTCTTCTCCACTCACGGTGTCATTTCCAACCCGGACGCTAAGTACATATCCTGCAGTGTCTACCCCAGTTACTTCTGCATCCATATCGTCTATAGTAATTGTCTGAATTTGTTCTTTCGACTCAATATCTAGCGGACAGTCCACAATCTTCAGATACGGATAATCTTCGCTCCCCAGCGCCTCCCGTCCATCCCTTGTACTTCCATTACTGAGTCTGCAAAATGGTGTCTTTGCCAGCGCATTTTCATAAGTCAGCACCTGTCCGTTGGTCTCCTCCCATGCATGCTCAAGCCGCTTATAATACTTGGAATATTGATCTGCTCCCCAGGAATCCTGCATATCTTTCTTTGTCCAGTATCTCTCTTCTAATATAGTATCTGCCCCTGCGCCAAGCGCCAGACATACCTGGGTCCGCACAAGAACTGCCTGGGTTTTTAAAGCTTCCTCCTCATAAACCGCAGGGATTTCTCTGGCCATAATTCCAATACAGTATTCACTGAGCGGCATCTGAATTTTATCCACATTTTCAGCATTAGAATCTTCCTGTTTTCCACCATCACTGCCGGACTTTTCCCCGTCTGCCTTCACATTTACCATAGTCTCGTCCACTCTGGATGCTCCATAAGCTCCCGGTCCGCTTAAGAACACGGTGATAATATAGGGCAGCAATATAATGATCAGAAGATAGCACCCCAGTTTCTTTAATCTATATTTCAAATATGCAAATCTCATATAAAAAACGCCCTCCCATATAAAATATGAGAAGACGTTCTTTTTTATTCTTCAAGAATGCCTTTGCATTGTTTCTGCATGAACTAAACTTCTACTGTCACTTTATCCAGATGCCAGATATCATCCACATACTCCTGAATCGTTCTGTCAGATGAGAATTTTCCACAGCTTGCAGTATTCAGAAGTGCCATCTTAGCCCATCTGTCTTTGTCGCGGTAAGCTTCTTCAACCTTCTTCTGTGTATCCGCATAAGAACGGAAATCCTTCAGAATGAAATACGTATCGGCTTTGCTTCCACCTTGAGCTGTCAGAAGTGAATTATACAGGTCACGGTACATTTCCTTATCACCTTGTGAATATGTTCCATCCACAAGCTGGTTCACAACGCGTCGGATATCTGCATCACTATTGTAGATATCCATCGGATTGTAGCCGCCATTGTTCTCGTAATTGATGACCTCGTCAGAGCTGAGTCCGAAGATAAATGCATTCTCTGCACCAACTTCTTCAACAATTTCCACATTTGCTCCATCCATCGTTCCAAGTGTCGGTGCGCCGTTGAGCATGAACTTCATATTACCGGTTCCTGATGCCTCTTTGGAAGCTGTGGAAATCTGCTCGCTTACATCAGCTGCTGCGAAGATGATCTCAGCATTTGACACACGATAATCTTCGATGAATACAACTTTCAGTTTGCCGTTGATACTGCGGTCGTTGTTGACTACATCCGCAACGGAATTGATCAGTTTGATGATCTGTTTTGCACGGATATATCCTGCGGAAGCTTTTGCTCCGAAGATAAATGTTCTCGGATAGAAGCTTATTTCCGGATGTTCCTTGATCTCGTTGTACAAATACATCACATGTAAAATGTTAAGAAACTGTCTCTTGTACTCGTGCAGTCTCTTGACCTGTACATCGAAGATAGATCTTGAATCCACTTCAATGCCATTGTGCTCTTTAATGTATTTTGCCAGGCGGACTTTATTCTCATACTTGATGCTCATAAATTCCTTCAGAGCTTCCTCATCGTCCACCCATTTTTTCAGTCCTGACATCAGAGACAGATCTGTGATCCAGTCCTTTGTTCCAAGCTTATCTGTTACCCAGTCAGCCAGCAGCGGATTTCCATGCATCAGGAAACGTCTCTGCGTAATTCCGTTTGTCTTATTATTGAATTTCTGCGGCATCATTTCGTAGAAATCACGAAGCTCCTGTTTTTTCAGGATTTCTGTATGAAGTCTTGCAACTCCATTGACAGAGTATCCGGCTACGATTGCAAGATGAGCCATCTTCACCTGACCATCTCTTAAAATCTGCATCTTTGCTACTTTCTCTTCATTTCCCGGATACATCTCACGGATCTTGGCCACAAAGCGGCGGTCAATCTCCTGGATGATCTGGTATACACGAGGAAGCAGCCTGGAAAACAAATCGATTGGCCATTTTTCCAGAGCCTCTGCCATGATGGTGTGGTTCGTGTAAGCACAGGTCTTTGTTGTGATCTCCCATGCCTCATCCCAGCCAAGTCCTTCCTCATCAAGAAGAAGTCTCATAAGCTCGGCAACTGCTACCGTCGGATGTGTGTCATTCATCTGAATCGTCATCTTCTCCGGCAGTTTATGGATATCATCATGGTGCTTTTTATATTTTGTAAGTGCAGCCTGAAGACTGGCAGATACGAAGAAATACTGCTGTTTCAGTCTCAGTTCCTTTCCTGCATAGTGGTTATCGTTCGGGTAGAGAACCTCTACGATCGTTTTTGCCAGATTCTGTTGCTCTACCGCTTTGTGATAGTCACCGCGGTCAAATGAATCTAACTGGAAATCTACGATTGGTTCTGCGTCCCAGATACGAAGTGTATTTACAATATGATTATCATATCCTACGATCGGATAATCATACGGAACTGCCAGAACAGACTCATAATTCTCCTGTTTAAAACGGATATCTCCGGTCTTATCATCGTACTCTACGCGGATATTTCCACCGAAGCGTACTTCCTTTGCATACTCCGGTCTGCGAAGTTCGAATGGATTGCCGTTCTTCAGCCAGTTATCCGGTCTTTCTTCCTGATAGCCATCTTTGATTTTCTGCTTGAACATACCATAACGGTAGCGGATACCACAGCCGTAAGCCGCATAGCCAAGAGATGCCAGTGAATCCAGGAAACATGCAGCGAGACGTCCAAGTCCGCCATTTCCAAGTGCCGGGTCCGGCTCCTGATCCTCAAGTTCATTCAGGTTCAGACCCATTTCTTCCAGAGCCTCTTTCACCTCTTTATATGCCGTCATATTGATCAGGTTATTGCCAAGAGCTCTTCCAAGCAAGAACTCCATAGACATGTAATACACGATTTTCGGATCATCTTTCTCGTACTGCTTCTGAGTTGCGATCCAGTCATCGATAATTGCATCTTTTACGACATAGGAAACCGCCTGATAAAGCTCCTGCTGAGATGCTTCGTCTACAGTTTTTCGGAACAGCTGCTTAACATTCTGTTCTACATCCTTCTTAAATGCTTCTTTTTCAAATCTCGGATTAATCATATTGTTTTGATCCTTTCTTACTCTTGTGCTGGAAAAACGAAGAACAGGTCTGCCGGAGCAGACCTGTTCACATCTGTTATTGCTTCTCTACTCCAAGAGTTACTGCCTCACCATTGATCTTCCACTCTTTCACATAACCTGCAGGTGTCGCTTTTTTCACCTCCAGAGCCAGTGTCTCAGCTCCGATCTCATCAGCATTTTTCGCAAATACAGTTTCTGCCTTCTCACTTCCTTCATATGTGATCACGATCTTATCCATGACCTCAAAATCAGCTTCCTTACGCATTGTCTGTACTTTGCTGATGATCTCACGCACGAATCCTTCCTCCAGAAGTTCCTCGGATAAGTTCGTATCAAGAACAACTGTGATTCCGTTGTCATCCTCAGATACATATCCTTCCATCTGTGCAGTATCGATCAGAAGATCTTCACGGTTCAGGACTACTTCTTCACCATTTACCTCAAATCTCAGGCAACCATTTGCATTCAGCTCATCCATAGCAGCATTTCCATCCAGTCCGCTGAGTACATTTTTGATTCCCCCTAACAGTTTACCATATTTTGGTCCGACTGTCTTTAGCTGAGGTTTAAAAGAATAGGACGTAAAGTCACGTACTTCTTGTGTAAATGTTACATTTTTCACATTTAATTCATCGGCAACGATGGCATCAAAGAACTCGGAAAGCTCAAAATCAGCTTTGACATACATCTGTCCGATCGGCTGACGGTTCTTGATATTTGCAGTATTTCTGCAGGCACGTCCCATAACAACCAGTTTCAGAACACGGTCCATATTCTCCTCAAGCTCTTTGTCGATGTGTGCTTCATTTACCTTCGGGAAATCACACAGGTGGATACTCTCAGGAGCATTTGCATCAATACTTCTTACGAGGTTCTGGTAAATGTCTTCTGTCATGAACGGGATCATCGGAGCTGCAGTCTTGCAGATCTCTACCAGTGCTGTGTAAAGTGTCATGTAAGCATTGATCTTATCCTGCTCCATGCCCTTTGCCCAGAAACGCTCACGGCTGCGTCTTACATACCAGTTACTCATGTCATCAACAAAACTCTGAAGTGCCTTTGCAGCCTCCGGGATCTTGTAGTTTGCCAGATCCTCATCTACTGCTTTAATCGCAGAGTTGAGCTTTGACAGAAGCCATTTGTCCATGACAGACAGCTTCTCATACTCTAATGTATATTTTGTTGCATCAAATTCATCAATATTCGCATACAGTACAAAGAATGCATAAGTATTCCACAGAGTTCCCATGAACTTACGCTGTCCCTCTGTCACTGCTTTTCCGTGGAAACGGTTCGGCAGCCACGGCGCACTGTTAATGTAGAAATACCAGCGGATCGCATCTGCTCCATATTTCTGCAGTGCATCGAACGGATCGACCGCATTTCCCTTGGACTTACTCATCTTCTGGCCATTCTCATCCTGAACATGTCCAAGAACAATAACGTTCTTATAAGGAGCTTTGTTGAAGATCAGAGTTGAAATCGCAAGCAGTGAATAGAACCATCCACGAGTCTGGTCTACCGCCTCTGAGATGAAGTCTGCCGGGAAATGTTTCTCGAACAGTTCCTGATTCTCAAATGGATAGTGATACTGTGCAAATGGCATGGATCCACTGTCGAACCAGCAGTCGATCACTTCTGGTACACGGTGCATCTCTTTTCCACATTTCGGACACTTGATCGTCACATTATCAATATATGGACGGTGAAGCTCGATCTCATCCGGGCAGTTATCAGACATAGATTTCAGCTCTTCAATACTTCCGATCGAATGCTGGCATCCACACTCACACTCCCAGATATTCAGAGGAGTTCCCCAGTAACGGTTACGGCTGATGCCCCAGTCCTGAACATTTTCAAGCCAGTCACCAAATCGTCCTTTACCGATACTCTCCGGAATCCAGTTGATCGTATTATTATTCGCGATCAGATCATCCTTTACTGCTGTCATCTTAATGAACCATGACTCACGAGCGTAGTAAATAAGCGGCGTGTCACATCTCCAGCAGTGTGGATAGCTGTGCTCGAACTTCGGTGCATCGAAAAGAAGTCCTCGTCCGTCCAGGTCTTTTAACACTTCCGGGTCTGCCTTCTTCACGAATAATCCGGCGAATGGAGTTGTCTTGCCCATCTCACCTTTTTCATCTACTAACTGAACAAATGGCATGTCATATTTACGTCCGACTTTCGCATCGTCCTCACCAAATGCAGGCGCGATATGAACAACTCCGGTACCATCTGTCAATGTTACATAAGTATCACATGTTACATAAAATGCTTTTTTATTCTGCTTTGCGGCGCAGTCATAAGCACACTGATAAAGCGGCTCATACTCTTTGTACTCAAGATCCTGACCTTTGTATGTCTCAAGAACTTCATAAGCCTTTACACCATTCTCCTCATCGCCAAGTTTACCAAGAACCGTATCAAGAAGGGCAACAGCCATGTAGTAAGTATATCCGTCAGCTGCTTTTACCTTCGCATAATCCTCTTCCGGATTTACACAAAGTGCAATGTTAGATGGCAGAGTCCATGGAGTTGTTGTCCATGCAAGAATATATGCATCCTCGTCTTTAACTTTAAAACGAACGATCGCTGAACGCTCTTTTACGTCTTTGTATCCCTGAGCCACTTCCTGTGCAGACAGCGGAGTTCCACAACGCGGACAGTAAGGCACGATCTTAAATCCTTTATAAAGAAGTCCTTTATCCCAGATCTTCTTCAGTGCCCACCACTCAGACTCAATAAATGTGTTGTGATAAGTAACATATGGATCATCCATATCAGCCCAGAAACCTACAGTATTAGAGAAATCCTCCCACATACCTTTGTATTTCCACACACTCTCTTTACACTTTTTGATAAATGGCTCAACACCATATTTTTCAATCTGATCCTTTCCGTCAAGACCAAGAGCCTTCTCAACCTCCAGCTCGACCGGCAGTCCGTGAGTATCCCATCCGGCCTTTCTCGGAACTTCATACCCCTTCATAGTACGGTAACGAGGAATCATATCCTTGATAACACGTGTCAAAACATGGCCGATATGCGGTTTACCATTCGCAGTCGGCGGTCCATCATAAAACATATACTGTGGACAGCCCTCACGGTCCTCCATACTCTTCTCAAAAATGTGATTGTCTTCCCAGAATTTCTCCGTTTCCTTCTCCCGGTCAACAAAATTCATGTCTGTTGAAACCTTCTTATACATAATATCCTCCTTGTTGGGGACGCAGCATTTTGCGGTGTCCCTTTTTTACCATTAAACATAACTTATTGTAAAGATATTACTTTCTTATACAATAAAACAGGCTCCCGTCCTGATTAGGACGAAAGCCTTATACTTACGTTTATAAACCACCTAAACATACTGACATATGCTTTCCCTGTAACGGTGGAACTCCGTCAGGTCTTACTGAATTCTGTTCCTTATGCCTGTGCAGATGCCCTGGCTCATATCACAGATCGTTCAAACTCTGAAACTCGGAAGTGATCTTCAATTATATCTTACTTGTACCGGATTCCCACCATCGCCGGTTCTCTGTATCGTTGGGATATAACCTACTGTCTTCGTCAACGTCTTTAAAATATCTCATATACTTTTTTATTATACGAGTTTTATCACAGATTCGTCAAGGGGTTAAGCCCCTTTTTACAGGCAAAGTTTCTATGACTCAAAGTTTCTATGGACCAGAGTATTGTCAGCCAGCGTGAGATTAACGTAGATACAGAAAGTTATGTAACGGCTCTTCGTGCTTCCCTGCTTACAGCAGAAACTACATTGGCATACGCAACTAATCCGGAGATGCTGAAAAGAAAAATGTAGGTTGTGCACGATCATCACCTGTCCGGGCGGGCTTTTGGAACTATGCTCACCACGAACACACTAAAAAAGGTCCACCGGACCTTTTTGTCGTATGCTTGGCAACAAAAAAATGAGGACATAAGTGATTGTACCGCAAAACTTATATCCTCATTTTTCTATTTTATTTCTGCTATTTTATTTTCTGGTTTTTACTGTCCCTTTTCTTCACATTTCTTGTTGGCTGGATTTCTTACTCAAGTTCCTGGATTGCCTCAATTGTCTTGTGATACTCTGCTGTTACCTTGCTCATATAATCTGAAATGTTCGGATTACCTGGAACTGCAGTGTCTTCATTTCTCAATTCCTCTGTAAGCTGGCTGCTCACCTGATAAAGGCTTGTCAGTGACAGGTTCTGGCAGACACCCTTCAGTGTATGGGCTGCACGGAATGCTTCTTTGTAATCACCCTCGCTTAATGTTCTCTCAAGATCGGCGTAGCTCTTATCATCCAGAAATTTCAGGAGAAACTTTCTCACAAGCTTCTCACCCATCAGACGTCTTACTACATCATCATAATCACCGCCGATTTTCTCGTATACTTCTTTTAACTCCATTTTGACCTTTCCCCCAATTCAAATACTGTACCTTACTATGTATTCGCAACTGTGTTTTACTGTTTCTTTCTCTTATTACTTTTTCTCTTATTACTCTTTTTTCTTATGCGTGACACCGTAGCTATAAATGTTATAATCAATATTACTAAAAGAATGCTCAGCCCCAGAATAACTTTTCCTTTTGTTGTTCCAAGTGACAGGTGTTTCCCGGATTTAGTCTGTTTTTTACTGTTGTCATGTCCACTGGATTTGCTTTCGTCCTGAGTACTGTCTGTATGCGCTTTCAAATAGGATTTGCTAAGCTTCACCTTTGCAGTTCCAAGTTCATGACCATCGTAACTGTATGTCACAATTCCTGTGCTGCTATCTTCTGTATCCTGCGTGATTTTCTGATCCAAAGCTGTAAAATCCACACCATTTGGCAACATCACATAATTCGGTTCACTCTGCCCGTCTTCTGTCAGAAATGTTTCAATATCCTCAGATTTCTCCTGGGTTGTCACATCTACTTTTGTGAAATTATTAAATGCATATTCAAATAAATTCGTGGTGTCCGGATATATGTTCTTTCCGTGAGTCCTCAGTACCACACACACCAGCTGAGTCTGCCCATTGTCCGCCATCGTAATCAGCGTTGACAACGCATCTGATGTATAACCAGTCTTTCCACCTATTGTATATGGATAATAATTGGAATTCGACGGCTGAAGCATTTTATGCTTTTGATGGAAAACGTGTTCTTCCGTCGTCTCGCTGGCTGGAATTGTATAATTGAGAGTCTGTACAATCTGGAAAAATTCCGGATGTTTGAACAACTCCCGTCCAATCAGCGCCATATCTCTTGCACATGTGTAATGATTCGGATCATGCAGTCCATTTGTATTAGCAAAATTGGAATTCTCACCGCCCAGTTCCTTGCATCGGCTGTTCATCTGCTCTATGAACCAGTTGTAATCATGACCGGCATTCACTCCGACACTCTCACCTATTGCATATGCTGCTTCATTGGCAGATGCCAGAAGCATCGCATGCATTGCCTGATCCAGTGTGATTACATTTCCCTCTTTTAATCCGACGGAAGAATCTCCTCTTTGTAAAAACGCTACGCTGTCGTGGCTGAATGTCACATTATCCGTCAGTTGTCCATTTTCCAGTGCTACAAGCGCCGTCAATACTTTCGTAATACTTGCCGGATATTCATGAGCATCTATATTCTTGGCATACAGAATTGCTCCCGTTCCGACTTCCATAACAATTCCGGCTTCTCCATAAGTCCCAGGACCCTGTGGCCAGTCCTTATATCCATTCGATTCCACCGGCATATCATAGACCTGCTGCAATTCCTGAGCCTTTTGTTCTTCCGGTGTCAGTGCCTGCGCATCTGTACTCTGTGCATCTATGGTCTGTGCATTCTCCGTAGCCGTTACCCCTGTCGCATATACACTCACCGCAGTATTGGCTGTAAACGTCACTGCCATAAGTGCCGTAAGCATCGCCGCGATGACTCGTTTGCCTGATATCATTGGTATTTCCTCCAGGTATTCTTCTTACTTAGTCTTTTTATTTTATCACATTTTTCTGCTGGATTCTATAATTATCTCCATAAAAAGACAAGATAATGACACGTATTTGCATTTTCCACAAGGATTGCTTATAATGAAAATATTTCATAACCTTGCACTGATAATAGGTAACGTTACATAAGGCACTTAAATCAAGAATAGGAGCATTTTTATGCATGTAGGAAAAAAATCACAAAAAAGAGAAAAATCTGTAATGTCAGTTTCTTTATATGGTAACGTAGTCTTTGTTGTAATCGAGCTGGTCATGGCAATTGCAACCGGCTCTCAGGCAGTCCTCCTGGACGCAGTCTACGATGGAGTGGAGTTTTTTATGCTGCTTCCGTCCGTGTTCCTGATTCCACTTTTATACCGCCCGTCAAATGAACAGCATCCATTTGGATATATGCAGCTGGAAACACTATTTGTTGTAGTAAAAGGCATCACCATGACAGCCGTTACATTTGGACTGATTTTCAATAATATCCATCTGATGCTGCACGGAGGACACATTGTATCCTTTCATACAATTGCCGGATTTGAAATGTTCGCCTGTATTTTAAGCGTGATTGTCACAATTTATCTGCGAATTAAGAATAAAAACCTTCATTCTCCACTCATTACAATGGAGCTGCAAGGCTGGCAGATCGATTCCGTCATATCCCTCGGCATGGCATTCGCATTTTTACTGCCACTTATGATACCCTTCGCATGGTTCGACCGCGTAACACCATATCTGGATCAAATCATTACGATCCTTCTGTCTGTTATTATGATCCAGACACCAGTCCGCACAGTCATCACCGGAATCCGCGATCTCATGCTGATTCCACCAGAGGAAGAAACAATCGAAGACATCAAAAAGACCGTAGAACCAATCATCGGTATCTACGGCCACAAAAATCTATACTACGATATTGTAAGAACCGGAAGAAAACTCTGGATCAGCGTCTACATCACATTCGACAAAGATATCGTATCGCTGTCAAAATTCAAACACCTGCAAGATAAGTGCATCAAAGCACTGGCACAGAAATATCCAGATTTCTACTTCGAATTACTGCCGGATATCGAATTCACCGGAATTGGAGAAGAAGAAAACACAATTCAAAAAGGGACAGGTTAAAGTGCAGTTGGGGACGGGTTTTTTTTGAAAAAGCCCCGTCCCCAACTGGAAAAAGGAGGTTTTGTATACACAACATGTACAATAAGGATTCCAACTATATTAGCATTGGCGAAATGGCAAACATCAATCGGACTACGGTTCCGACTCTTAAGCTCTACGACTCTAGGGGACTTCTCACGCCGTATTATGTGGACGAACACAGTCATATCGCTACTATATAAAGTAAAAAATCAAAGCGTCTGGCCTGGAGACGCTTGCTTTTATCTCTTATAAATGCTAAAATACAATAGCTGAGTTTCCTTAGTTAAATGCATATAACAAGCGTCTTCTAAGAAAAAGCCGAGACATTCCCCAAATTGGGGAACGTTCTAATGTTACCAAATCGAAAAAATCTGTAGAT
>OLON01000700.1_pt1 | contig 22253 bp, 16 predicted proteins | sample 1672691 | NCBI WGS metagenome assembly OLON01 (sample SAMEA3136714, study PRJEB25190) | human gut metagenome | biome: human gut; feature: human-associated habitat; material: faeces | place: Austria | collected 2013
AATTCAAGGATTTCTACATATTCTTCCTTTGTAGCAACACCACAGTCTCCACATGGCCGGTGGAAGGAAACATATCTACTGGCTGAATCTCTTTTATACGGTATCCATTTCCTGTAAGGTGCTTTAAGTCTCGGGCAAGTGTTTCCGGGTTACAGGAAATATAAACAATCTTCTTTGGCTTCAAGCGAAGAAGGGAGTCTAAGAACTTCTTATCGCTTCCGGAACGTGGGGGATCCATAAAGACAACATCAGCTTTTTCCTTGTGTGATGCCATTTTTACCATAAAATCTCCTGCATCATCTTTATAAAAACGAATATTTTTTACTTTGTTCTGCTTTGCATTGAAGACAGCATCGCGGACCGCATCTCCATTTAATTCTACAGAAATGACTTCTCCTGCGTTATCACTTGCGACCATTCCAATTGTGCCAATTCCACTGTACGCATCAATAACTCTTTCTTTTCCGGTAAGTCCTGCAAATTCAATCGCCTTATTATAAAGAACTTCGGTCTGAATTGGATTTACCTGATAAAATGACTTCGGAGAAATGCGGAATGTCTTGCCGCAAAGCACATCCTCAATATAGCCTTTTCCATAAAGAATCTGCTGCTTATCCCCAAGAACCATGCTAGTATTTCTGTTATTTACATTTGCAATAATTGTTGTGATTTCCGGATGTTCTTTTCGAAGTGCTTTTACAAAATTATTTTTGGATGGAAATACTGGAGATGCTGTAACTAATACAACCATAATCTGACCAGTATGATAACCGGTACGAACTAAAATGTGGCGCAAAAATCCATAGCCAGTATCTTCATTATATGGACGCATCTTAAAAGACTTCATAAGGGAAGTTACTGTATTCATGATTTCATCCGCTTTCTGATTCTCAATCAGACAGGAATCGACACGAATAACACGATGGCTACGGTTCTCATAAATCCCTGTAAAGCAGTTGCCGTGGCGGTCTCCTGCTACAACTCCATGTACTTTATTACGGTAATGCCACGGATCTTTCATTCCAATAATCGGCTTTACCTTTCCAAAACTTTTTAAAAGCTTATTTGTATTTTTCTGTTTCTTCTTTAACTGTTCTTCATATGGCAGGTCAATATACTGGCAGCCACCACATTTTTTTTCATAAGGGCACTTTTTACTCATTATTATACCTCCAACAAAAAAAGCTCGGAGAGCTTACACCCTCCGAGCGTTCGTTCAAGAAATTAAATATTGGAAAACTACAATTATTTAACTGTAACTTTTGCTCCAACTTCTTCTAACTGTTTCTTGATGTCTTCAGCTTCTTCTTTAGAAACTGCTTCTTTGATTGCCTTAGGAGCACCATCAACTACAGCCTTAGCTTCTTTTAATCCTAAACCTGTGATTTCACGAACAACTTTGATAACTTTAACTTTCTGTCCGCCAACTTCTGTTAACTCAACATCGAATTCAGTCTTTTCTTCTGCTGCTTCTCCAGCACCTGCTCCTGCTGCAACTACAACACCTGCTGCTGCGGATACACCAAATTCTTCTTCACAAGCTTTTACTAAATCATTTAATTCTAATACGGATAAACCTTTAATAACTTCAATAATTTCCTGAGTTGTCATCTTATTTCCCTCCATAAATCTTATATTATAATATTAATTATTCAGCTGCTGCTTCGGATTCTGCAGCTCCACCATCTTTCTGCTCTGCGATCTGTTTGATTACGCGGGCAAAGTTTGTAATTGGGGACTGAATGCTTCCCATGAATTTTGCGATAAGTTCGTCTCTTGATGGGATAGTTGCGATTGTTGCAATACCTGCTGCATCGTAGTAAGTACCTTCTACAACACCGCTCTTTAACTCACAGCATTTTGCTTTCTTAATAAAGTTAGCAACGATTCTTGCTGGAGCTGTTGCATCATCTTTGGAAATTGCAAATGCGTTTGTTCCTTCCAAATCTTTTACAACGCCTTCGAATTCTGTACCTTCTACAGCACGTTTTACCATAGTGTTCTTATAAACTTTATAAACAACACCTGCTTCACGACACTGTTTACGAAGTTCTGTTACATCAGCTACGGAAATTCCACGGTAATCTACAACTACCATAGATTTAGCTCCGTCAAGCTGAGCCTTAATCTCGTCAACAATAGGCTGTTTTAATTCTACTTTAGCCATCTTCCTGGTGCACCTCCTTAAATATTTGTGTGTACCGCCGTCAGTTCATCTTTCGATGAAATAAAAAAACTCTCTGTCCAAAGACAAAGAGCAGAAATATTCTAAGAATAAAATTATCTGAATATAACTTCCTCGGCAGGTGTTCTCACTTTATGCCTTACGGCACCTGCTGTCTTCGGCGTTCATACTTTAGTATGATATCATGGGTACTAAGAGATGTCAAGTGTTTTTTTGAAAAACAGACGAAAAACTTTATACAATATTATATAAAGTTTTTCTGTCTTTGGCCGTTGCAAAAATGCACTGACCATGGTTATGCTATCACCTGCTATCAAGGGAGGGATTTGGAGATTGCTGTTTTGTACTATGATTAAATTCAATTCATCTAAAAATCATCCAAAGACAGCTTCCGAATTAAATGGTAAATTAATAGTTATTTCCGAAGAAATATTCATATGGATTTATATATCCATTGCCATTGTCATTTCCAAAATTTCCATTGCCATAACCATAGTCTCCGGAATTTCCATTGCTATTACCAGAGTTGCCATTGCTGTTTCCATTATTATTTCCATTATTGGAGTTATTATTGGAATCATTGCTGGAATCGCTGGAGTTATCTGTTGTTACATCACTGAAATCACTCTTTTTACCAAGAGTTACTGTAACGGTCTTTTCCTCGTATGTTCCGCTCTGGTTTGCTCTCTTAAATGTGATTTTTACTTTTGTATTAGCTTTTTTCAGTGCCAGTTTTTCTTTTAAGCCGGACATTGTAGATACGTTGTTACCCTCAAACTTGGTAATGACATCGCCTGCAGAGATTCCTGCTTTTTCTGCTGGTGATCCGCTGACTACCTGTGATACATAGATTCCGCTAGGGATTCCAAGTGCGCTGGAATAAGATTCATTAATGTCACGGCCTACGACTCCAAGGAATGCAGCATCTTTTGTGCTTACGCTGCTGGCATTCATTAAATCTGTTAAGATAGTTTTAGCTGTAGTGATAGGAATTGCATATCCCATACCTTCTACGGATGTATCTTCTAACTTCGCATTGTTGATACCTACAACCTGACCATCCATATTAATAAGTACACCACCACTGTTACCAGGGTTGATTGCAGCATCTGTCTGAAGAAGGTTCATTGTTCCATCTGTTAAAGATACTTCTCTGTTCTTTGCACTGACTACACCTGTTGTAACAGACTGGCCATATCCTAAGGCATTACCGATTGCTACAACTTCTTCTCCTACTTTTAAATCATCAGAACTTCCAAGTGTTGCAACTTTAATCTTTGATGCTGTAGAGTCTTTGATATCCTTTATCTTTACAGAAATAACTGCAAGGTCTGCACTGGAGTCTGTTCCGACTACTGTTGCTTTGGCTGTTGTATCGTCTGCAAATCCTACGGTGAGGGAAGTGGCATCAGATACAACATGATTATTGGTTGCAATCATAAGATTATCTTTTGTCTTTGCAACGATAAATCCTGAACCTGCTCCTTCTGATTCCTGTGTACCAAAGCCATAATAATTGGAAGACTGAATTGTGCTTGTAATAGATACAACAGATGGCATCACTTCATTAACTACACTTGCTACATTACTGCTGGAGCTGCTTGAGCCGCTTGATGATGTCTCGCTCTTTGCACTTGTTGTTCCCGATGTTGTTTCAATTCGATCTGCTGTAGAAGGATATAATTTATCTTTTGCTACGGACACTCCTACAAAGCAGGCTCCCGCTACAAGACCAAATACTGCTGCAGATGCAACTAACTTGGCAGCTTTCTTACCCATTCCGTTCTTATTATTTTTACTGCCATTCTTTCTCTGTCTGCGTCTCTTATCAGGTTCCGGCGGGATATTCCCATAATAATTTTCATTATTATAAGTACTCTCATCTCTCCATCCGTGGCTGCTATAAGAATTATTATAAGTATCGTTGGAATTATTTCCATTGTCATACTGATAGGAACTGCCACCTGTACCTTGTTCTCTGTAAGAATATCTATGACTCTCTGTATTCTCCTGTGTTACCGATTCCTCAATCGGTGTTACATCTATAGCTACTTGCTGACTGTTGTTTTCCTGGTTATTTATCCTGTTGTTCTCTAAATTCTCATTATGGAATCCATTTTCAAATTCGTTCATAATGTTATCCCCTTTCCTAAGTTTGTAACCTTATCTTAGCAACGATGTGTGATAAATTTGTGTTGTATTTATGGCAAATTTATGGATTTCTACTGATTTTGCAGCTTTTTCACACTTTTTTCGTAAAAGCAGGAAAAGAAATAACCTTGTGGAATGCCCTGTTCTATTGTATAATAAGTTAGAAAATTATCCCAGTAAGAGGTATATTACGCCCTTTTTTCCATATATATATCCCTTTTGGGTGATGGAGGTACACTTTTATGATTAAAGAGAATCAAAAATATCTTAACCGGTTCCACGTCGTTCTTGATGCACTGGTTATTTATTGTTCCTTTTGTCTTAGTTACTATATTCGATATATATGCCCTCTTTTTAAAGACATTTTCCCTCGTTTTGGTTACTGGCGGCAGTTGTGGCAATATCAGGGTATACTTCTTGTTCTGATTCCTGTATACCTTATTTTATATGCAAAGTTTAATTTATATAAACCAAAAAGATTTCAAAATAGGACTTCAGAGTATGCGAATCTCATTAAGGCGAATTCCATTGGAATGGTTTTCTTCTTTATATATATAATCTTTATGAAGATTCCCCATGTTTCACGAAGTCTTCAGTTAATGTTCTATGTTCTTTCCATGCTTCTTACCATTGCTGAAAGGGCGGCAATCCGTTATGCATTAGAAAGAACTCGCAGAAAGGGATTTAATCTTAAACATGTTGTTGTTATTGGTTTCAGTGCAGCAGCCGAAGCCTACATCGACCGTATTAAGTCAAACCCACAGTGGGGCTACACCATTCACGGTATTTTCGATGATAATCTCAAGGCTGACTTTTCTTACCGCAATACTTTTTGCATTGGTAAGTTAAAGGATGTAGAAAAGTTTCTTCAGAACACTTCTATGGATGAGGTGGCAATCGCACTCAGCTTGAAAGAGTATTATAAACTGGGAGATATGGTTGCTATCTGCGAAAAGTCTGGTGTGCATACAAAGTTTGTTCCAGATTATTATAAATTTATTTCTACTAACCCAGTTACTGAGGATTTGAACGGACTTCCGGTTATCAACATCCGTAATGTTCCGCTTACAAATACTGTAAACAAATGTATCAAACGTCTTGTGGACATTATTGGTTCTATCGTTTGTATCATTCTCTTTTCACCGATTATGGCTGTTGTTGCTGTTCTCGTTAAAAAGAGTTCCCCAGGACCAATTATTTTCTGTCAGGAACGAGTTGGTCTTCATAATAAACCTTTTAAAATGTACAAGTTCCGATCGATGGGAGTACAGTCTGCCTCTAAGGAACAAAAGGCCTGGACAGTACACAACGATCCCCGGGTCACTCCCGTGGGAAGAATTATCCGTAAGACCAGTCTTGACGAACTGCCACAGTTATTTAATGTATTAAAGGGTGATATGAGTCTCATTGGTCCACGGCCAGAACGACCTCTTTTCGTTGAGAAATTTAAAGAGGAGATTCCTCGTTATATGATAAAGCATCAGGTACGTCCCGGTATGACAGGATGGGCACAAGTTTGCGGCTTCCGTGGAGACACATCCATTGAGGGACGAATTGAACATGATATTTTTTATATTGAAAACTGGACATTATCTTTTGATATTAAGATTCTATTTCTTACTGTATTTAAAGGATTTGTCAATAAAAATGCTTACTAACACAGATTTTTTAACTAATGAATGTACTCTCCGAAACATTCCATAAACCTATTAAATTTCCAGAAGTACCTATGACAGAATGGAGGCATATTTTATGAAATATGGTTCAATATATAGTAAAGATAACATTGAAAACAAATATAACTATTCCAGCACAGGCGGCAGACGAAGTTCTCAGAATAATTTCAAAACTTCTCACGACCATCATACACATTCCACATTGAATACTGATGGCCTGCTTCGAAGTTCTTCCGGTACAGGATATCATTCCTCTGGTTCTTCTATAAAAAATTCTGGCAAACCATCAACAAAGAAGTCCTCTTCCCAGAATAAGCCTGATACAAAGTCTCAAAAGCGGCAGACTTCTGGCGGACGAGCTTTAACTTATCATGAACGTAAAAAAAAGAAAAAACGGGGATGTTTTCCTTTCCTTCTTTTAATCATTCTTTTAATTGCCGGGGCGGTTTTTGCATTCCGTTTCTCATTAAAAGGTGCATTTTCCAAAATAGAAAAATATCCTTTAGATAAAACAAGTGTAACTGTAAATGATACGGATGCTAATATAAAAGATTATCAAAATATTGCTCTTTTTGGCGTTGATAGTCAGGATAATAAAATTAAAGATAAAGGTTCCCGTACTGACTGTATCATCATTGCCAGCATCAATAAATCAACCAAAAAGGTAAAATTGATGTCTATTTACCGTGATACCTATGTAAGTATTGATGGCGAATACGATAAGATTAATGCAGCATATTCTTATGGCGGACCAGAACTTGCTCTTCGCACAATTAACCGTAATCTGGATTTAAATATCACAGATTTCGCCACGGTTAACTTTAAAGCATTAGCCGATGCTGTTGATGTGCTTGGAGGTATTCCATTGACCATTAATTCTGAAAAAGAATTACAGAATTTAAATGATTATATTGGTAATATGAATCATATTAATGGTGGAAATTCTCCGAAGTTTGAAAAAACCGGAACTTATACCTTCGATGGTAATCAGGCTGTTGCCTACTCTCGTATCCGCTACATGGAAGGCGGAGATCACGCAAGAGCTAACCATCAGCGACTTGTTCTTGAAGGTATTATGAATACAGCTAAAAAACAGCCGCTAAAACTTGGAAAGTTAATCAGTACTGTTCTTCCACAGTGTAAAACGAGCCTCTCTAATGACGCTCTCACAAAGCTGACTCTTTCCATGGCACGTTGTAAGATAGAAGATTCGCAGGCTTATCCTTTTAAATCTGAAGATGAACGATATAACGGCATCTATTACGGTTTTCCAATTACAGCCCAGACAAATGTAAAAAAAGCACACGAATATCTCTTTGGTACGAAAGATTATAAACCAACAGAAGAGCTTCAGAAGATCAGTGCAAAGATTAAGGTTGTAACGGATTATATTGGGATTACGGAATAGCGCCATATAATACCCTATATCTGTGGCCTCGGAGCAAGGTTTGGATGCAAGCGCATAAGCGAGCATTCAAACCGCCGCGACTAAAGTCACAGATATAGGGTATCTTCTCTTTGGTGTTTCGTCTATTTGCCTACGGCAAATCACTATTCTTCGTAATAATTAAACTTCGGTGTTGCCTGTATCTGACAGGATGCTTTCATTGTTCTTCTATTTTTATGAAGTTGTACGTTAATAAGAAGCATTTCACCGTTTTCTACCATTTCCTGAATATCATCTTCTGTTAATTCTTCGTAATCCTCTGTTATCATATCTGCATATTTGAGTTCAAGATATACATCACACATATTTCCTAATGATTTGTGATATTCGATTTCATCTGGGTCAAGCTCATTTTCACTTTCTGCTGGTGCATATCCGTAGGACATAATAATCGGAATTCCCAGTTCTTTTGCAAGTTTACGGATCCCATCCATGAGCGGTTTCATATCTTCAGAATCTTCTACTGAGAGTATATTTTCAATATTATCAATAAATACCACTGGCTTATGTGCTCCCTCTGTTACGATGGAACGAATAAGTTCTGCTAATATATCTCCTGCGGAGGCATCCTCCATATTTTCTACATATTCAGACACTGCTTCCTGATCAAGTACAAAAAGATGTTCACTGATCCGTCCTCTGTACCAATTCAATTCATCTTTTAAAGAACGAATATCTGCGCCTTTTTCTCCTGTCATGATTGCCATAGAGGATACTGCTTTTTCTTCATCTTTTTTATTCATTTCATAGCTGAGACGAGAGATAGTATCTACCATAAGGTCATAGCGGGTAAGCTCTGTTGAAATATAAAGTACATCTACACCGCTTTCTGCTGCCCGGTCGGCTATCTGCTGCATAAATCCGTTCTTTAAATACTGAGGTGTAGCATCTACAAAGTAACTTCCTTTATGAAGGCCATAGCGGAGCATTGCATCTAAACGTTTGAATCCTGTGCTTAACTTTCTGTTTTCCTGTGTATCTACAATATACTCTTCAAATTTATCCATAAAGCTTGCAGAGTTTTTGAGAACAAATGGATTGCGGACACTTACCTGGAATTCTTTTTCTTCGACATTCTTTCCTGTTAGAACTACTGCGCTAAATTCTCTTTCTTCTTTTTCTGGAGCTGTTTTTTCCTTACGTTTTACAATATTCTTGTGTTTTCTGGAATGTGATGTTCTCTCACTGTGTGCAGGCTTCTTCGTCTGTGAAGATGTCCTCTCTTCCTTTTCCGGTCTTGTTTTTTCTACCTGAATTGTGTCTTCTGATTCAGAAATGTATTCTGCTTCCTTGTATTCTGCTTCTTTCTCTGTTTTCTTAGAAACGCCCTTATTTGCTATCTCTTTTTCCTCTGTCTCAGAGCACTCCCTATTTGCTGTCTCTTTCTCTTCTGTCTCAGAGTACTCTCTATTTGCTGCCTCTTCTTCTGTCTCAGAGAACTCCTTATTTGCTGCTTCTTCCTGAGCTGCCTCTGAGGTCTCTCCCTCTTCTTCCTCAGAGTTTTCCTCTTCACTGCTTATTTCTTCCTCAGAAGCTTCTTTTAAAATACTTTCTGGCTGTTCTGATACATCTTCGGCACCTTCCGTCTTATCAGATTCGTCCTCCGTTTTTTCTACAGAGTTTTCTTCTAAATTCTCCTCAGAAACTGCCTCTTTTTCTGTTTCTTCAGATTTGTCCTGACTGCTTTCTTCTAAAGTTTCTTCATTTGCAGGTTCTTCTAAATCTTCCTCAATAAAGTCTTCATCCATAGCAAGTTCTAATTCTCGCTCGAGGTCATCTTCATCTAAATCTTCTAAATCTTCAAGAGCATCTTCTTCTGTATCTAACGCGGATACCGCTGCCTTTTTCTTCTTGCCATTTTCCTGTTCTTCAAGCCATGCATCAAGTGCTACTTCTGAACCAGCAAGTTCCAGTAAGAGCATTCTTTTTGCACGCTCATAGACTTCACCCTCCAAGCCAAGAGATGCCAGATTATCCAAAGCTTCATCTATCTCTGCCTGTGTGTGGTCTCCAAGAACTAATTCGCCCGGATCAACATATTCAAATTCTTCCGCTTCTTTTTCTGAAACTTCAGAATACTCAGGCTGTTCTTGTACTTCTTCTGCTGTCGGCGCAGGGGTTATCTCAGAACTTTCTTCTGTTGCTGTCTGTTCCCCGGCTGTTGATGCACTCTCTTCCATCGGCTGTTCTGTTGCTTCTTCCACTTTCGGAATTTCTTCTGATTTCTTCTCTTCCTCTGCTTTCCCGGCTTTCTGTGCCGCTTTTAACTGCTCTGCTGCCAATGCTTCTTCTGCTGCCTTAAGCTGTGCCTTTAATTCTTCAATGGAAGGACTTTGACTTTCTTCGGACTCCTCTTCTAAATCTAATTCATCAAAGTTTAAATCATCCTCGCTCAGTTCTTCCTCTGTCTCCGATATTGGTTCAGCCTTCTTCTGTACTGCGTTTTCTTGTGCCTCTTTTGCAAGTTCTACTGCTGACTTTGTTTCTCTGGCTTCCTGTGGCTCTGGCTTAGCTGCCTGCTGTGCTGCCCTGGCAAGTTCTACCGCTGACATTGGCTGGCTCTGTGATTCTGACTGTGAACTTTCCACTGCTGGTTCCCTCGTTCCTGCCATTCCACTTCCAACAGCACTGCCTGCACTTTCGCCTTCAAATGCCATCGGTGCCGTTTCAGCTGTAGTACCTGTTTCCGTCTGCGCCAAAGTTTCTTGTTTTTCTTCTGAGTCAGAAGACGTATTTCTGGAAATAACTTCTCCGATCAAAGATTCCATATCTTCCTGCGTCACAGCTCCGCCAGTCTGACTCATTAGATTTTTCAAGTTTTCGAAAATCGTCTCGTTAATTAATCCTAAGTCTGCATTGGCATCTTCAGCCAGAATCATCTCTGCATTTTCCTGTACTACTTCCTGACTAATCATACGAAGCATATCATCTGAAAATGTCGGCATTCCCTGTGATTGGCTGGTTTGCTGTGCTGTTGTTCCATCTCCCTGTCCGGCAGACTCCTGACTATTCTGCTCTCCTGCTGTCTGATCTGGTGCGATTCCAGACTGTTCCAGAATCTTATCTGGTAACTCATCACTGATATCTTCTGGAGCCACTCCCGCTTCAATCTGTTTTTCCCGATAAAGTTCTTTCTCTATCTCTAATTTTTCCTCTGGTGATAAATCTTCATAATCTTCAAAAGAAACGAGTTCATCACTGTTCTTTTCCATATAATTTAAAATTTCCTGCTGATGAAGTGCAAATTCCATCGGATCTTTTCCGCGCTTTCTTGCCTCTTCCATAAGACGTTCTGCTCTCTTTTCTGCCTCAAGCTTCATCTGATTCTCTTCTTTGGCCTTCGCGATTGCTTCTGCGGCTAACTGAGAAGCTGATTTGGTTTCTGGCATCTTCATCTCTTTAGGTTCATATTCCTCTTTCTGATGTGCTTCCTCATCCTTATCCACAGCTGACTGTGCAAGTTCCCAGGCTGAAACTGGCCTTCTTCTCTGCTCTTCTAATGCTCTCTCTTCTGCCTTGTTGGCCTCATCTTCTGCAAGCATTTCCGTCGCTGTCTTTTCCCTTCCATATCGAATCTGAGAACGGTCAAATGGATATTCTACCTTAGGATCATTTAATCCCATCATCTGCATAAAATTATTATAGATCAAATCATTAAGATTCGCCGCTTCCTGATGATTTACATCGTCTTGTCCAAACATATCGTAAGAACTGCCATTACCATAATCTTCGGACGCACCACTGTCTGTGGATGCCATATTTCCATATCCATCTGCAGTTTCTGACTGTTGCTGAATATTCGCATTTTCATTCTCCATTACCTGTGCAAAAGGATTCTCCTCATGTGACTCACTCTGCATCTGTGAACTATTCTGCTGTGGAGTCATTTCCTGTTGTGACTGTGGGGCTGCTGTCTCTCTTCTTCTGCCACCATTTCTTAACCGTTCCTCTATCATATTCACTGCAGAAGCTGCCTGCTCGGAATCATCCATCTCCTCAAATGTCTTCGGTGGGAAAATATCTGGTGCCAGAGATTCTGCCAGCTTCTGAATCGTATCAGAAAGTTCCTGCTGTTCCTCTGGTTCTTCTGGTCTCCCGGTAATATTCAGCGCCATATCAATAATATCATTAATATCAAATGGTCTTTCTTCGCTTCCTTCTGTTGCAGTGTGCTGTGCTCTCACCACATCCAACAACGCTTTCATCATATCTTCCATTATAGATTAACCTCCGTTACATGTTCTGTCTGCCTGTTTAGCTTCTCATTTTCAATAAAGATATTCTAACACCTTTATGCAATTATTACAAACAAGTATTGCATTATTACACATTTTCCATCACTTTCTTTCAATTCATATAAATAATTGTCATAGACATTGATTTTTTTAACTAATTCTGCGATACTAGATATAGAATATTATAGATACTTGATTGATTATTGCATGAAAGGAGTACATTTTGAAAACTTATATTGATTTACATATTCATTCTACTGCTTCTGATGGTACATTTTCCCCAACAGAAATTATAAATGATGCCCTAAAACTTGCTGGTGATAAAAATCCTGTTGTAATTGCTCTTACCGATCACGATACAGTTGCTGGCACAGAAGAATTTCAGAAAGCTGCTGCCAAACATAAAGAACGACTTACTGCCATCTCTGGTGTAGAGATTTCTACAGACTATCACGGAGTAGAAATTCATGTTCTTGGCTATAACATCGACACAAAAAATAAGGCTCTCTTAGAACGCCTTGCCGTTTGTCGTGAAAGCCGTGACGGACGTAATGCAAAAATTATTGAGAAACTTCAGGAACAGGGCTTTAAGATTTCCATGGACGAAATCAAACCAGATAAGCCAGGCGAAACAATCGCCCGCCCACATATCGCAAAGCTTCTTATGAAAAAGAAATATGTTTCTTCTGTTCAAGAAGCATTTGATAAATATCTTGCAGAGGGAAGATGCTGCTATGTGGAACGTATCATGCCTACTCCGCAGGAAGCAATCGAACTAATCAAAAACAGTGGCGGTGTCCCTGTTCTTGCACACCTTATGTTCTATAAAAAGTTAGATTCCGCCCAAAAAGAAACTCTGGTCCGCGAATTAAAAGAAGCCGGCCTTGTTGGAATTGAAGCTTACTATAACACTTACACTCCTGTTGAACAGGAATATGTTGCTGGTCTTGCTAAACAGTGGGGTCTTCTTAAAACAGGCGGAACAGACTTCCACGGTCAGAACAAACCACATATTTCCTTATTTAAAGGACAGGGAGAAATGGAAGTACCAGAAAGTATTCTCCCAGAATTTTTGGCTAGTTTAATTCGTTAAGAGACAGACGCCCCGGAAGAGAAACGCTATCCTATATTTGTGACTCTATCACTGCGGGTTGAATGTTCGCTTACTGGCTCCCATTCAATCCTTGCTCTAAGGCCACAAATATAGGATAGCGTTTCTCTTCCGGGGCTGTCTTTGGCTGTTTTTAGTTGAATTAAAATAGTGGTTGGAGAGATTCGGGGATGGAAACAGAGGGCTTTGGCTGAATTTTGTTTGAATTAAATAGTAAATCCATCTCCTTGACTTCTGGTAGCAGGATTTGTTATATTAGTCAGATAGTAAATTATCAATAACCATTAATACTATGAGAGAGGAGATTTTTCATGAAAATAACAAATAAACTCTGTCTTTCTGTCGCTTCAGCCCTTTTATTCTTCGGGCTTTGCACTTATCCGGCAGTTTCTCTGAATGCAAGTCAGACAACGGTCAAAAGCCAGAGCACAACCAGTTCAACCGAAGCCGTCTCACTGAAAGCACCTTATTTTACTGTTACACCAGGATATAAAAGTGCACAAATCACATGGAAAGCCGTCACTGGAGCTAATAAATATAAACTCTTTTGTTCCGATGGACGTTCTGTTAAGTTTAAAAAAGCCGGAACTTATACATTTAATCAGTTAAATGAAGGCCAGACCTACACATTTACTGTAAAAGCATTCGCTCCTAACGCAAAAACGGTTTCCAGAAAGCTCTCTGCTACGATTCCCGTAACCATTTCACAGAATGTAACTGGATTATCTGTCTACGCAAGCAATAGCCGTCTCAACTTAAAATGGAACACACTTTATAACGCAAGCGGTTACAGTGTATATAAAAAAAAGGGCAGCCGCTACACTCTTTTAGCAAACACCACCCGCTCCACTTATCAGACTTCCATTACAAGCGGCGCTTCAAGTATTACTTTTATGGTAAAACCTTACACAACGATTAATGGAAAGAATTATACTTCTTCAACAGGAGCTACTGTAAGCTGTACCCCTAACACTTTACTTTCACCATTAAAAACAATAAGAACGATGACTTACTTCTGCAAGACAACCAAGAAAGTTTCTCTTTACCGTTCCTGGACTTCTAAAAAAGTTGTTAAAACATTAAGCAGCGGTGTAACCGTTGATTTAATCGGACGTAATACCAAATATAAGAGAAGCGAGATTCTCTATAAAGGAAAGACCTACTACCTCACTACAGGAAGTCTTCGCGCTTTCAAATGCAACTACACAACATCCAAATATTCTACTGCTCAAAAACTTGCTTATGTTAAAAAGTATTCCAGCAAAACCAGCTATTTAATCTGGGTCAGTCATTATACACAGGAAGTCAGCATTTTTCAGGGTCGAAAGAACAATTGGAAATTAATTAAATCGTTCCCTTGCGCCTCCGGAAACTATAATACCCGTTCTCCCCATGGAACTTTCCGCATTGGTCAGAAGGAAAATGGCTGGTATTATGTTAATACTTATGAAGAATACATAACTCATTATTGTGGAAGAAACTCTTTCCACACCAGAGTACACCGTTACCCATCCGGCAGCAGCCAGAATCATCATAAATTTCCAATTGCAAGCACGGTGTATGCAGATGCTACAATTGGTAAACCAGCATCTAATGGATGTGTGCGTCTGATGGACTCCGATGCATATTATATCTGGAAATATATGCCAGCGAATACTACGGTAATTTCTTATTAAGCTCTGGGTTGCCGCAGGCAGGGGAGACGCTCCCAACGAGAGAAGCCATCCTATATTTGTGACTCTATCACTACGGGTTGAATGTTCGCTTACATACTCGCATTCAATCCTTGCTCTAAGGCCACAAATATAGGATGGCTTCTCTCGTTGGGAGCTGTCTTTGGCTGTTGCCAGATTATCTTAGATATCTAAAAAGAAGGGGTTCATTATAAGTTTGATTTTGTTCTGTCGCGCTAAATGTTCCATTCTGCCTGATAAAACAACCTTGCTCAAAAACAATCTCGTGAGGTTACAGTCAGAACTCCACAGCGCAAAGGAATAAAATTCAATCTTATAGTGAACCCATTCTTTTTCAATTTTTTCTGTGCAATCCGGCTTAAAAATTTTGAAAACGCCTGCTTACTTTAATTCTGCAAAATAGATAAAAGACAACTTAATTTATTATTGTAAAATTGCTGTGATATCATAGCAATCACTTATATGTCAATCTTTAGTATTCATTTTCTGGAAAGCCATAACCTTTTGAAAAATCTCAAAATTATCTAACATAATATTCTGATTCTGCCCCAACCAAAGCACAGCTCCCCGAGAGTGAAGAAATCTGTGGTCGGATTGCCAGAAGAATACGAGAAGAAGAGTCAGTAAAAAAATCACCCCATTTTGTGACTTTGTGCTGTGGAATTTTGACCATAGAAACTTCGGATTCGTTTCTCCGAAGTTTCTGTTTTATTGGGCAAAATGGAACGTTTAGCACAACGGAACAAAATGGGGTAATTTTTTACTGACTCTTTTCTAAATTCTTCTGGCAATCCGACCACAGATTTCTTTTCTCTTGGGATGCGTCTCCTTTGCCTGCGGCAAATCAAAAATTATTTTATGATTGTTCCTCCCCCCACTACGTGGTTATCCCTATACAGGACTACTGCCTGGCCTTTGGTAATCGCACGCTGTGGTTCTAAGAAATGAATGTCTACTGTTCCATCTGAATTTTTCCTGGCGGTTGCTTCTTTTTCTGTCTGGTGATAGCGGATTCTTGCCTTAGCGACTTCGTCCTCCGCTAAGTTCTCTATCCAGTTGAAGTCATTTGCAATTAAATCAGTCTTAAATAAGTCTTCATTGCTTCCGACGATGACTTTATTCTCTTCCGGGCGGATTTCTGTTACATAGTATGGCTTTGGTGCGGATATGCCGAGACCTTTTCTCTGTCCGATAGTATAGCCATAGTAGCCCTTGTGCCTACCGACTACTTCGCCTTCCTGATTTACGAAGTCTCCCGGCTCGCTCTTTTTGCCCGTTGTTTTCTCGATAAATGACATATAATCTCCATCTGGAATAAAGCAGATGTCCTGACTATCGTGCTTATGGGCATTGAAAAATCCCTGTTCTTCTGCAATCTTACGAATTTCTGTCTTGCTGTAATCTCCCAAAGGGAAACATGTATTGGCAAGCTGTTCCTGTGTAAGAGAATACAGTACATAGCTCTGATCCTTGCTGTCATCGACACCTTTTAACAGATGATATCCCTGCTCATCGTGTGTGATTTTTGCATAATGACCCGTTACGATAACATCACAATGTAATACCTTCGCTCTCTTATATAAATGCTCAAATTTTAAATGACGATTACACTCGATGCAGGGATTCGGTGTCATTCCATTCTGATAACAGGAAATAAAATTATCAATAACTTTTTCCTTAAAATCATCTTTAAAATTAAATACATAATATGGGATTCCCAGTTTAACACACACGCTTCTGGCATCCTCAATATCACTTAAAGAACAACAGGTTTTCTCCCTTGCCATTCCAATATCTTCATTATCATAAAGCTTCATTGTCACACCAATACAATCATATCCTGCCTCTTTCATAAGGTATGCTGCTACTGATGAATCAACACCACCACTCATAGCGATTAATGCTTTCTTTGCCATTGCAATCCTCCTATATTTTTAATGAAAAAATCATGTAGATGTTTCCTTGGTCAACAGCTACTATGATAACATTCTACCATTTGAAAGTAAAGATATTCTAATTGACAAACAGTCTCATTCCCACTATAATCATTACGGCATCTTTTGAATTATTTTTTGTAAATCATGCAAATTTTATAAAGTTATCCACAATATTTTCCCAAAGCACTGCGTCTATCCACAATTTTTTTGAAGATATTGTGTATAGAACTTGTAAATCACACTTATAGATAGAAAGAAGGTTTTTTGTTTGAATAAAAAAGTCCAAATTTCAGAATCCATAGAACTTGGTATCCTGCTTGCGCTATCCGGCGGCTTTATGGATGCCTATTCCTATATCGGCAGAGGCGAGGTATTTGCAAATGCCCAGACGGGAAATATGCTCCTTCTCGGTGTCCATCTTTCTGAAGGAAATATTCCTGCAGCTATCCGCTACCTTTGCCCTGTTCTTGCTTTTACCTTTGGAATCGCACTTGCAGACATTGTCCGAAATTCAGGAATAGGAAGTCATTTGCATTGGCGGCAGATTTCTGTTGTGGCAGAGGCTATTATTCTTACTATCGTAAGCTTTCTCCCACAAAGTCATAACCTTCTTGCAAATAGCTTAACTTCCCTCGCCTGTGGCATTCAGGTAGAAAGTTTTCGTAAAATTCATGGAAATGGTATCGCTACTACTATGTGCATCGGAAACTTGCGAAGCGGCACACAGAATATTTACACGTTCTTCCAGACAAAAAAAAGAGAAGCTCTTGAAAAAGGGCTTCTCTATTACGGAATTATTCTTTGCTTTATCTGCGGGGCGATCATCGGAAACCAGTGTATTAAATACTTCCATGAACGGGCAATCCTTATATCTTCCGTATTGCTGTTGTTGGCATTTATAATGATGTTTATCACCAGAGATGAAGAATAAAAATCCTGACTTACGCAGCGGGACGGACATCCACAAAGAAATCCCATCCCCTATATTTGTGACTTTAGTCACAAATATAGGGGATGGGATTTCGAGCTTTCCTCATCTAATCTACCGTTTTTGAAACAGCTTCTTTCCACTTTCCAGTTCTGTAATATCCATAGGAAATCAGAAAGTTGGCAAGCCAGCCAAGCGGTACTGCATACCATACCATAGAAACTCCCCAAATTGGAGCTCCGAATTTTGCAATGGTAACTCGCAATGTTAGATTTACCAGGTTCGCAATAGTAAAAACTCTCACTGCTCCTGCTCCCCGCAAAATACCATCGACAGCCATTTTAAATCCAATCATACAAAAGAAGAAACCAATAAATTTCAGATAACTTTCTCCAGTAACAATCGTCTGTGATGATGCTGCATTATCTAAAAACAAGGCAATCAGAGGCTTATGGGCTATTTCGAGGAATAAACACAAAATAACCGCTATAACAATAATCATGAAATTGCCCATCCGATAACCTTGTGAAATTCGCTCCTCTTTTTCTGCACCAATATTTTGTGCAGTGTAAGAAGACATTGCATTACCTATTGCTGACATTGGTACAACACAAAGAGATTCTATTCGCATCGCAGCAGAGAATCCAGCAAGAATTTGTGTCCCAAAGCTATTTACCACTGACTGAACTAGCATCATGCCAATAGAAACCGTAGACTGTTGAAGGATAGATGGCAACGCAATCCTGGACATATCAGAAAATTCTGTTTTGCTCAGCCAGCCCTCAGCTTTTCCCGGTAACTTTTGAAGCGTAACAATAAAAATAATCAAAGATAAAACTGCTGAAATTCCCTGAGCAATAAACGTTGCATATGCTGCACCAGCCACACCTAAATTCAATACTGCCACCATATATAAATCCAGAAAAATATTCAATACAGAAGAAAAAATCAGTAAATACAACGGAATGCGTGATTCTCCAAGTGCATTAAACATCGAAGAAAGAATGTTGTACATAAATAAGAATGGCAGTCCCAAAAAATAAATATTCAAATAAGTTACAGCAATATCTATTGCATCTGCCGGTGTATTTAAAACCTCCATAATTTGCTGGCTGAAAATCAATCCAATGCCTCCAAGTATCAAACTAATGAAAAGAAATGAAAGTAACGCAGTACGAATACCAGTCTTCATACGTCCATAATTATGTCCACCAAAGTGATGGCTGATAATAACAGATGCACCAATACCACCTCCAATGGCAATACAAATAAATATACTTGTCAGAGCATAAGATGCGCCAACAGCAGCTAAAGCAGTTTCTCCTACATAACGTCCCACTATAGCAGAATCTACAATTGTATATGCCTGTTGAAACAGATTTCCAATAATCATCGGAATCGAAAAAATAAGTAAAGCTCTCGATGGTTTTTCTGTAATCAGATAATCTTTATTCTCTCTCATTACTTCTTTACATCTCCCTTCCGACTACAAAACTCAGCAAGCTCACAATCACAGTAATCTCTATTTGGCATATGTTCACTCTTCTCCAATACTTTCTGATGAAAAATACCAACACTCTGTATCAGAAGTTCTGTATTAACCTGATAATGCATTTGACGGTCAATCCTTTGTCCCGTCACTATTCCACAATCTTTTAATATCTGTAGATGCTGTGATATTGCTGCTTCACTGATTCCAATCTTCGCAGCCAATGCTTTCCCACAGTAATGATGTTCCAGTAAAAGCATAAGAATCTGGTACCGTGTTGGCATAGTAATAGTATGCAGTAATTCGATATCTGTCATTTTCTCCTCCAAAATAAAGCATTTACTTAATTAAGTATTTGCTTAATTATAAGGATTTTAAATATAAATGTCAAGAACTAGAGCGTGTTTGAAAAATGCTTTCTGTTTTAATATGTTTTCAGCATACTACAACAATAATTCGGGTCAATCCTTCAAAAAACAACTCCACAGAAAGCCAAAACCTTCCGGCGATTCCCCAAATCACTCCAACAATAAATAGCAATTTTCCTTCCACAGCCAAAGCACAGCCCCCGAAGAGAGTCTAACCCCTATATTTGTGGCCTCGGAGCAAGGTTTGGATGCGAGCGCTTAAAGCGAGCATTCAAACCGCCGCGACTAAAGTCACAAATATAGGGGGTAGACTCTCTTCGGGGGCGTCTTTTTGCCTGCGGCAAATTCCTATTTATATATCTATCTTCTTTCTCTGCAGTCTCCGATTTGCATCATCTTTGAGCAGCACATACAACACCGCCGTGACCGGTATCGCAAATATCATCCCAATAGCTCCAAAAAGATTACCGCCAATCAACGCTGCACTTAATGTCCAAAGTGGTGCGAGTCCTACAGAACCGCCAACTACTCTTGGGTAGATGAACTGGTTTTCAATAAACTGAACGACCTGATATACGACAATGCTCAACAGCCCCTTCCACGGATCTACCATTACAATGAGCAATGCTCCAATAAAGCAGGAAGCAAATGCTCCAATGTATGGAATAAAGGAAAGGATTGCTGTCAGTACGGCAATCAGGTTTGCGTATGGCAGGCGGAATACGGTAAATGCAATGAATATTAATAATCCGAGGATAACTGCCTCTATGCACTGACCAGAAAAAAACTTGGAATATGTTTCATTGACAAGGCTTGATATGTAACAAATCTTATCAGCATGATTTTTTGATAAGTGGGCATAAATCATTTTTTTACATTGTCTTGTTAGAGATACTTTGCTTAATAATACATAGATAGCGATAATAAATCCCATCATTACATTCATTGCCACACCAAAGGCAGACGTTGTCGCATTTACTACTTTTCCAAGAGCATTTCCCACATTGCCTACATTGCCGGTTATCTGAGTCAGCAGCTTATTGAAATCCCAGGAAGTAACCTCTCTGGAAATCCATGCAGTATCCATTCCATTACTTCGCAGCCAGGATAACCACTTTGGCATATTTTCCATAAAAACATTGTAAATGCTTCTTACCGAGGCAACAAGTCCTGGCACGAACATCGTATACACGATTCCGATTAAAAGGACGATGCACGCTAATGTTGCAAATAAACTGAGGCTTGTTACTGGTATTTTCTTTAATTGTGGATATTTCTTTTTTAATTTTGCAAAAAGCCTCTCAAACATTTTCATTGGTACATTTAAGACGAAAGCAAGAATCAGACCTACCATAATAGGCAGAGTCAGTGACACTCCTCTTTGCAGTATCTTAATTACTTCTGAAAAATGCATGAGCAGGGCAAATAGTACTACTCCAAATGTGATAAGTAAAAGACTTTTTTTTGTTTCTTTTTCCATTAAAAATATCAGCTCTCCCTTCTTTATAACATTTACTATTTTAGAATTCAAGAATGCTCAGACATCCTTATTATATTATACCTGATTCTGACATTTACATTTATTTTCGTTTCTATATCTTTTTCTTATATCTGGTGAGCCAAATATTCCTCAATATAATGTGAGGCTGTCGCACCATCCGCTACAGCAGTCACAACCTGACGAAGTGCCTTTGTACGGACATCTCCGATGGCAAATACACCCGGTATATTTGTTCTTGTAGATTCGTCTGCTACAATATAGCCCGCCTCATCCATATCAAGAATCCCTTCGAACAGCTCAGATGCTGGCTTTCTTCCGATACTGATAAATGCACCGTCTACAGAAATCTCTGTATCTTCTCCTGTCTTTACATTATGCAGTTTCGCTCCAGTAAGTTTTTTCTCATATAAAAATTCACTGACTGTTGTATTCCAGTAAAATTCAATATTCTCAGTTTCTTCTAACTGCTTGTGGTATATCTTTGTGGCACGAAGGGAATCTCTTCTGTGAACAAGGATAACCTTTTCACAGATTCTTGATAAAGTCATCGCATCCGCTGCCGCAGTATTGCCGCCGCCGACAACCATAACAGTCTTATTTCTGTAAAACATACCGTCACAAGTTGCACAATATCCGACACCACGGCCAACCAGTTCCTTTTCTCCCGGAACTCCAAGTTCTCTCGGTACAGCACCGGTAGCGATAATTACTGTCTTTGCCTTAAATGTTCCTTCACTGCTTTCTACTATTTTAATATCATTAGAGAAATCAACACTCAGCACTTCCGCAAGCTCTGTCTCCGCGCCAAAGCGTTCTGCGCCCTGCTCCATCTTTTCTGCAAGGCTAAATCCATCAATTCCTTCCTCAAATCCTGGATAATTATCAATCTGAGAAGTGAGTGCCATCTGCCCTCCGGCAGACAGCTTTTCAAGAACCATTGTGCTAAGTCCGGCTCTCGCACAATACAGAGCTGATGTATATCCACCCGGACCTCCTCCGATAATTACTACATCATATATCTTTTCCATTGTATTTCTTCCTTCCTATCATAAATTATAAATTTTCCTCGATAAATGCCTCAATCTTCGCCTTAGAATCCGGTGCAACAATACTTCCTAAAACCTCACCATTCTTAAATATAATAAGAGTTGGAATTGTATCAACACCATACTCTTCCGCAATTTCCGCTGCATCATCAATATCTAATTTAGCAAAAATAAGCTTGTCCTCCTGCTGACTTGCAATCTTATCAAAAGCCGGTGCGATTCTTCGACAATACGTACACCATGGAGCCCAGAAATCTACAATAACTGGCTTATCTACTTCTGAAATCTGCTGTTTAAAAGTTTCTTTCGTAAGATTTATTATTGCCATAATTTTTCCTCCTGTTTTTATTTCATTCTACTTTATCTCTGTGAAAAATGGTTGTCCCTTATGATACCACATTTTTTAGAACTTTACTCCTTTTTTGTTACGATTTAATTCATTAAGCGAACTACAGACGAAGCCAGTGAACTTCATAAGCCATATT